>R18__coassemble_20979_pt1 | contig 1754 bp, 2 predicted proteins | sample R18__metabat2_high_PE_038 | metagenome-assembled genome bin R18 | reverse complement strand
TGTCTGCCCCCTAAAGAACTTACGGCGATGTCCTTACGAACGCGAATGACGAACGGACGCAAGGGCGTAGCCCTGGGCGCAGCGCCCGACGTGCCGAAGGCGGCCGCAGCCGCCGCTGGCACGGCGGGCCGCCATACCCAAAAACAACCAAGAACAAATAGATATGTCGGAGGATCATAGCCGTTGCGCTTGCCTCTTTGGATGATTGCCGATGCGAAGAGATTGTGCCACGCGTATGTGGGCAGATACCATGAAGGGTGGACTTTTGCTCTAGATGACTTCTGACTCTGCTACCATCGTACTGCTGACAGACTGATTGGGACCGTAATAGTGCTTTGCGCTTCTTGTAGGCATGATGATGTCATCATCTAATGCTACAGCCATTTTAGCAATGGTGGCAAGGGTGAGGTTGTGGGTGCCGCTGAGCCACCGGCTTACTTCCGTTTCAGACTTTCCTATGGCACGTGCCAAGTCGCGCTGGCTCATGCCTTTTCCTTCTATCAGTTCCAGTACTCTGTTGGCTATGGCATAAGAGAAATCAACCTGCTTGCTTACCTCCGCCGGCGTGGCATGACGGATGTCGTCCATGATACTGTTTGTCTTCATTGTCGTTCGTCAATATCTTTCGCATGTTGAAATTTATTTTGCGGCAAAGATATACATAAAAGTTGAAATTAGGTATCTTTGTTGCGTTTTTTTTATATTTTAAAGTTTATTTATTGCCTTTTCATAAGGCCGAATGTATAACTCTCCTGTTTATTGACCGCCGTCAGTGTCTCCATTGACGGCGGTCAACTGCTCCACCGACGGCGGTCAGTGAAGCGTAGTTGCAATGAATTTTTTGGGTCTTCCGAAGAATGCGTAGGTGGATAGGATGAAAGATTTAGAAAGAGAAAATTGGGGTCACCTGCATATCTCTGTATTTTGAATAAAAAAAGAAAATTTCAATTGATGATTCAGGATGCTCCTTCAGAGCATCTGCTGCTGTAGTGAGACTGAATGCCCAGAAACGAGTTTCTGTTCATTCAGTCTTACTCCACCAGCACCCTTGCAGGGCCATAAATAATCAAATGAAGAAAATATCCAATCCTTGGATGAAAATGGAGAAAATGCACCGAGCCGAGTTACGGCGAGAGAATTCTTAAAAAATGTTGGAGCGATGCAACCTTTGGAGGTGTCGGCACGTCAAAGAAGGTGAAGTATGAACCCTTATAACCTAAAAAACGTATGAACAAACAGATGACAACAAACCGTATTTCCCGCATCGTAATGGTGATGGTGATTGCCATCATCGGCTGCAACATCAGCGCTTCTGCCGTAAACACCAAGGAGAAGTGCATCAAGAAACTGGAGAAGCTCACCAAGGAGGTGAAGAAAGAGTCGGCGACGTTCACCGAGGAGGACTGGGATGCAGTGCTGGAACAGTACACCGCCATCAACGAGGAACTCAAGACGTATGAGCTCGATGAGACGGAGCTGCGTAAGGTGGGCAAGCTGAAGGGACGCCTCCTGGGCATGGTGGCCAAGAAGGACATCGCCAAGGGAAGCAAGGTGCTGAACGACTTCCTGCAACAGATGGGAGGATTCCTCGAGGGCCTGCTGGATGATACGGATGAATAGGGTAGAGGGGTGCAAGTAAAACAGTGTTTTTAAAAAGAAAATTCATTTGATTATTCAGGATGCTCCTGGGGAGCATCTGCTGCTGTAGTGAGACTGAATGCCCAGAAACGAGTTTCTGTTCATTCAGTCTTACT
>R18__coassemble_17376_pt1 | contig 1994 bp, 2 predicted proteins | sample R18__metabat2_high_PE_038 | metagenome-assembled genome bin R18 | reverse complement strand
CCCTGAAAGTACCTCCTCGCAGTCCCCCGGAAACGTCACCGGAACGCCTATCTCCCCCACCCCACTTAAGACACCGAAACCGCCGATGGCCTTGGGGTCACATGAGGGGACACTGATATCACCCAGCAGCCCATTCATGTCAAACTCCTCAGCCATGGCGGTCGGAATGTGCAGCGTGCACGGACGGTTAATCGCCGCTGCCGCTGCCTACGGTGTTCGTGGAGCAGTCAAGGGTGCCGTCCTCCACCGCTATCGTACCGGTGAAGAAGGGGGCGGGACACTCATCGGACGCCTCCACGCTGATGGTGGTGGAGGTGGTGCCCGTGGCTCCCTGCCCGTTGTCCTGTGCCACGGTGGTCTTGGTCATCCACTTCTCGGAGCCGATGACACGCCACCGGCCCCGCATGTCCTGCACGAGGAACACGCTGTCGGTATTGTTCAGGTAGGCCGCTGCAGCCGTGGCCGCCTCCCCTATCCCGGGGTGTACGGCCGTGAGCTTGTTCAGCTGGGTCTGCGATGGATACTCACCCTGGGCCTCCGAGGTCAGCTGGGACTTGTCGGAGAGGATGTCGATGAACTTGAACGTGGCATCTGCCAGCAGCGTGAAGTTCCCCGTGTAGGTGGCCGACGTGAGACGGCCGTTGCTGTCATGAGGAAGGGTTGGCCACGAGGCAATCTGGTTCTTGGCGATGTAGTAGAGGCGCTTGCGGATGCCGGGCAGCTCAGGAGTGCCCTCGCACCACGCCAGCGAGCTCTGGAGGTTGGTACATGTACTGGATGGCATGACGTTGGTGATTTATGGGGTTGGACAATATCAAGCCTGACCTTCCTGGCCACCTTCACCACCTTCGCCACCTTCGCCTCCGTCATCATCGTCATCATCTGCCGATGCTGCGAGCTGCACCACGGTGAAGTTCTCCTTGGCAATGCTCTCGAACTGCACGCCGAAGAACATCGTGGCGATGTAGGAAAGGACAAAGGGACCGTAACGCTCGATGAGCACCTGCTCCTTCTCGTCGGGCACCATCTGGTCGTAGCCGTAGAGCATGTTGCTACGGGGACTGATGTGCATGAACGATGATCCGCGCTTGTTGGCCAGCGGCACGAGCGTGAGGTGGTTGTTGGAGCCCTCGATGAACGGCTGGTTGTACTGGGTGTTGTACACCAGGCTGGTATGGGTCAGCTGGTAGGCTTCGTTGTACATGTCGGCGATGTCACGCGTACAGAACAGGAAGCAGTCGCGGTCACGGAGGTTATCATCGAGCTTGAAGACGATCTCCTGCTTGATGATGTCCACACAGTTCTGACGGGTGATGGCCTCCGACAGCTGGATGAGGTTGCCCTTCGCGGCGGAAATGTTGCCCGCCGTGATCTCCTGCGACGTGATGGTGTCGAAACCGTTGAAGAGGTCCTTCGAGGTGGTGCCGTTCTCGTTGCGCACGGCATTCCAGATGGAGGCATTGAGGTTGTGGGAGAGACGCTTGGCGATGAGTGCCAGCACCATCTTCGCCGTGGGGGCTTGCTTCTGCCCTTCTCCCTGCGTGGCCGCCAGCTGACCGAAGAGCGTGGAGACGGCACTGTTGGGCTCGAAGTTGGCAACGACCGACCCGAAGAATGTTTCGAGCGTGCGGTAGTCCACGATGAGGTTGAAGTCGGTAGTGCGGGTGGGGTTGTAGGGACCGAACTGGGCGTCACCGGACATGGCGCCTACGCTTTCCTTGTAACGGATGCCCGGACGGCCCGTCATGTACTGGAGGGTTTCCTTGCAGCCAAGGATGGGGAGCATGAGCAGTTCCTTGCGGTACTTGTGGGCCGCCTCCTGGAACTGTTGAGGAGTGAATGAGAATTGACCTGCCATAATGGAGTTGAGGTTAGAGGGTTGAGGTTAGAGTGGAGAGGGTAAGGGTTGAGGTTAGAGGACGCTGCGCTACAGGTTAGAGTCTATAGACGAGAGACGAGAGTTGAGAGACGAGAGTCGAGAGACGAGGGACGAG
>R18__coassemble_11497_pt1 | contig 2706 bp, 4 predicted proteins | sample R18__metabat2_high_PE_038 | metagenome-assembled genome bin R18 | reverse complement strand
ATGGAGTGGATGGTGGAGGTCATGGAGTTTGAGGTTAGAGTGGAGAGGTTAGAGGGGTAAAGGGTTAAGGGTGGTGAAAGGGTGAAATGATGTAATGATGTAATGATGTAATGATTGGGATTAAACACGATGCAAAGGTACAAAGAAGGGAGAAATGGCGAAAAGACAGCATCAAACTACTGTATCAGGTGACCAGAGAGACGATAGGAAAAAGGTATCGCAACACGGTGGTCATGAAAGCAGAAAAAAAAATCAAGGAAGTCGTTGGAAAGAGAAAATGTTTGGAGCATAAATACGATGAAAAAAAGAAAGGTAGCACCAAAAGATGCTACCCTACTGATGAGACAAGTCCGCCTCAGCACCAATGCCTTGCAAATTTTGGTTTTAGAGGACAAGGACTTTTGCTACCCCCACAGGCTCGGCATGGCTTTATTTCACTGCAAAAGATACGTCAGTTTTTCATACCCACCAAACAAATCGGTAAAAATCTCACGTTTCCTTTCACCAATGCCGAAATGTGAAAAATAAGGTTCATCCGACAAATGCGTAGGTTTTGCGAGTTCATTGCCACCAAGGTAGAGCCAATTCATTACCTCCACATTATCTTGGCCACCATTCACCTCAGCATTTTTTCAGCGTTCCACTGAATTTTTCTTCAGAAATTTGCGGATTCTCAAAGTCCTGCAGTATCTTTGTAACACGATTAAGTCCAGAATCACCTGTTGCGTCTGTTGCCATATAGGGCTCCGGCATCAGCCAATTCTGGACTTTTCTTTATTTTGCTCCAGACAATATTTTCTTCAACCATGTGTAGGCTTCCTTCACTTCATAATCACCACTGTGGGGCTTCAGCCATGCAAAGCCTACGTTATGAGCCTTCACCTGAGGGGAGTTCATGATTGAGGCAAAGAGTGTTGCCTCTACGGCCCATGATGCATCACGGTCATCCATACCATGACGCACATACCAGTAAGGGGCAGAATCAGACGTGCTTTCAAGAAGATAATCCATGGCGCAGGTCATCTTCGTTTGTAAGGCGAGAGCCTTGCCTGCTTCTGTCTGCATGTACTCATCCCACGTCAAGCCGGTATCATCCTTTCCGACGTTATTCTTCACCGTGTCGTTATTCCACGAATAAGGGTTGAACGGGCAGTATTCATCCGTCTCTGAACCAAAGAGGTTGTCTTCATTCATCTGTATGCTATAAAGACCATAGTTAGAGAAAGCCGGAGCGGGTTTAAGTGCCGTATAGAAAGCCACGTATTCTAGGTGCTTTTGATAGTCGTACGTCCACGTCCCGTCTTCGTTGCAGACAAACCAGCCGTTGTTTTCGCGATGTGCAACCTTAGCATTACTATCCTGCTTCGGCATGTCATCATTAGGCGACATATTCTGAGGGATATCGCTTGGCGGCATCACACCCTGTGGTATTCCTCCCTGAGGCATACCCTGAGGGCGTCTTCCTCTGCCCATCATAGGACCTCGCTGACGTATCTCCTGTTCTACGTCCTTCTTCATCTGCTCTATGCCAAGTTCCTTTATGCTCACCTCTATCTCACGACGCATCAGTCGCTCAATGAAGGCGTTGAGGTTAGACGATGTTAATGCATTGCCGTGCTCGTCCTTCAATCCTAAGCCGTCGATGTACTTAGAGTAGATGTCAGCAAGTTCAGAAGATGCCTTCATGATGATAGCTTCATCAGCATAGTCGTATTTCATCTTTCCTGCTTTGTATAGGGACTTGCGTATGTCCTGAAACAGCCACTCGTAAGCTGCATCGCCATGTCCCAGGTCGGTGATAGGGCAATAGCTGATAGCGGCAAAGACGTTGTCGCCGATGCTTTTTTCCGAAGAATAGGTCCCGTCGGCATTCTTCGTGATGCCTGCAGCTCCTATTTCATAGAGCGAAGGGAAGAAGTCCTTGCTGTTGCCGCTGGCAGCGATGACCGTCGAGAGGGCGCCACCTCCTGATGTGCCTGTCACGATGATACGGTCGGTATTTCCAGCAGGCAGAGCTTTGCGGTTGTAACGAAGGTAGCGAATAGCAGCCTTCGTGTCGGTCATTGTGGCAGGTGAGTGCCCGAGATATCTTCCGTCCGTCGCACCATTGCCACGGCTGCGGCAGCCATACGACACCACCACATAGCCTTCTTTCAGGGCTACGCCAATCTTGTCGTTAGTGCCGTCATAGTCACGGCCCTCCTGTATTGTGTTCGTGGGGTAGTCATCCATGCGCCATCCAGCGTTGTTCACTATAAAAATAATCGGAGACTTCTTCGTGGCATTTTCTGGCACATAGACGTTTATCAACTGGTCTTGAGCACGGTTCGGCTTTGTGCAGTAGTTATCAACAAACCAACTGACATTGACCGATTGACCATCCACCTTCGCCGTGATAGTGGATTTCTTTGCCTCATTGAACTTGATGCTCTCATCAGCACTTGCAGACAAGAATGTGAGCACTAGAAGTGCTGCTAAAAATAATGTCTTTTTCATTTGTTATCTAGATTGTCAAGCCTTTACCTCCTATTTTACTAAACAGAAAGAGCCATAGGCGATTCAAGTCTGGCTTCCTGCCACGTTAGATTTCGCTAAGGTTCGCTTCTCACTGCAAAGGTACACCTATTTTTCAAACTGACATACAAAAACGCAAAAATGCCTTTATTTACTGAAATTCAGAAAAGCAAGTGTATGGGCCGGGATGCA
>R18__coassemble_8483_pt1 | contig 3417 bp, 1 predicted proteins | sample R18__metabat2_high_PE_038 | metagenome-assembled genome bin R18 | reverse complement strand
CTAGAGCTTCTAGAGCTTCTAGAGCTTCTAGAGGTTCTAGAGTTTCTAGAGTTTCTAGAGTTTCTAGATTAGGCTAGAGTTTCTAGATTAGAAGCTAGAGTTTCTTGTGCTCCCGTAGGTGCTCAGGCGAGCAAAGCTCTACCCTCTAACCTCAACCCTCTAACCTGTAGCGCAGCGTCCTCTAACCTAGGGCTATTTTCTCCATTTTTATCCAAACACAGGCTTTCGCAGGTGAGCCGAAAAAAAACGAAAACACAAAAATTATTTTGCTAAATCAAGACTTTTTACTATCTTTGCAGCGGAATAATTCTTTTGTGTTTTTATGAAAAGTAACATCATCGGCAGACGTTCAGAACAGGAGGCTTTAGAGAAACTGTATAAATCAAAAATGCCGGAGTTTGTAGTCTTGTATGGACGCAGGCGGGTCGGCAAAACCTTCTTGATACGGGAGATGTTTGAAGGTAAGTTTGCCTTTGCACATTCAGCACTCTCGCCGTTCGAGATGCAGGAGAACAACTCTGAACTGCTCTATAAGCAGCAATTGCGTGTGTTTGGAGAATCGCTGCGTGAATATGGATCCACGCATGATGACTCCCCCAAAGATTGGATTCAGGCTTTTGAATGGCTATGGGAGTTACTTTCCAGGCAATCAAAGCGAAAGCGATTGGTGGTGTTTCTCGATGAGTTGCCTTGGATGGATACTCCGCGTTCAGGCTTTGTTACGGCCTTTGAGCATTTTTGGAACAACCATGGCTGCAACATGCACAACTTGATGCTTATTGTGTGTGGAAGTGCTGCCAGCTGGATAAGCAACACATTGCTCAACAATACCGGCGGACTTTACGGAAGAACCACGCACGAACTGCATCTTTCGCCATTCACATTGAAAGAGAGTCAATCGTTCTTCAAATCCCGTGGCATCGTGATGGATCAGTATGATATGTTGCAGTGCTATATGATTATGGGCGGCATACCATATTACATGTCTTACATAGAAAAAGGACTGAGTCTTGCACAGAACATCGACAAATTGTTTTTCTCCTCGGGAGGAAAACTTCAGCGAGAATACGACAGGCTGTTCAAATCACTGTTTGTGGACTCCGAGAGATACAAAAGTATCGTTGGGCTGCTAAGCAAACGCAGAGAGGGGTATTCGCGCAATGAGATTATCGAGACTCTTGGCGTTCCCAACGGAGGAGGGCTGACAGAGACCATGAAATCCCTGGAAGCAAGCGATTTTGTCACCAGCTATATTCCGTATGGAGGTTCCAAACGAGATATTCACTACAAGCTCATCGACCTGTTTTCGCTGTTCTACCTCAATTTCGTTGAATCCCATCCATCTAACAACAGCACATTTTGGCAAGACAACCTACACGCTCCTGCCCTGAACACCTGGAGGGGTATTTCGTTTGAAGAGGTATGCTATGTCCATATCGCTCAAATAAAGCAGGCATTGGGCATCAGTGGCGTACATTCAGAAGTCCTGCCGTGGAGAAGCAAGCAGCAGGATGATCACACCCAGATAGATATGCTGATTGATCGTGCCGACAGAGTGGTGAATGTGTGTGAGATAAAGTTCTATACCGATGACTTCACGATAGACAAGTCATACGATGCTACTCTCAGACGAAAGATGCAGTCATTCGTGGAACAGACCAAGCTTAGGAAGAATCCACATCTCACCCTCATCACAACATACGGGCTCAGAGAAAATCAATACAGCAACCGAGTGCAGAAAGTTATTACCATGGACGAGCTGTTTGCTATATAGGAAAAAAAGGTGAGCGTCCTCTACCCTGCAGCGCAGCGTCCTCTACCCTCCCTGCCCGGCGATGTCGATGGCGTCTTGCTTCTGCACGGCGGTGATCTCGTCGTAGGTGCGCTCGACGACGATGTAGCCGTTGATGCCCTTGCGGCGCACACCGCGGTAGCCGATGCGCACGAGGGCCTGGCCGATGCGGGCGGGGCTGAGGCGCTCCTTCAGCAGGGTGTTGCAGCGCTCGGTGATCTCGGTGGCGGTCTTGAACAGGCCCGTCTCGCCCTCGCGCGGCAGACGGTAGAAGCGCATCACCTGTTCCTCCTCGGCCGAGGGCGTCTCGAACGGGGCGTTGTGCGTGTTGAGGATGTCGATCTCGTCGCGTGTGAACCAGTAGGGGTACCCCGTGCGCAGCAGGTACAGCAGCTGGCCGTAGAGGCCCTCGTAGGGGATGGGGTGCTCGTAGGGCGAGTCGATGCTCAGCACATGGAAGGGCAGCCAGCGGCGGTTGCCTGTGGGGTCGGTGAGGAACTTCAGGTTGTTGCCCGTGGCACAGAACGAGGCGATGTGGGGCCGGTACTCCTTGGTGTGGCCGTAGGCGGGCCGCTCGTTGACGTGCTTCATGGTGATGAGGGCCTTCAGCTGGTTGAGCTCGCCGGTGGTCATGCTGTCGATCTCCTCGAGGTTGATGAGGGCGAACTCGGCCACGGCGAGGCGGTCGTCCTTGGTGAGGTGGCTGGCGTTGGACTTCGTGTGGAAGTAAGGCTTCAGCACGGGCGGCAGCAGGCTCTCCACGAAGGTGGTCTTGTAGATGCCCTGTCCGCCGATGAGCACCAGCACCACCTGGTTGGTGGTGTCGTCGTCGAGCCAGGCGGCCACCATGCCCGTCATCCACTTGCGCAGGTAGCTGTCGAGGAGGTCGGCGCCGGTGGCGACGTGGAGGCGTGCGGCCAGCGCGCCCAGATGGTCGGCATCGGTGGCGGGGTCCCAGGGAGGCAGCGTGTCGAGCCAGTCGCGCAGGGGGTGGTAGGGGGGCACATGCTCGCTCTTCAGCACGCTCCACACGTCGAGCGGCCGCACGTCCTTGCCCTCCTTGGAGAGACGTGCCCACAGCGTGTTCACCACGCGGTCGTCGATGCGCTGCCACGGGCTGTCGGCGCTGCTCTCCTTCCAGCGGTACTCGGTCTCTGCCGACAGCGTGTTGTAGCGCAGGTCGATGGTGCGGGCGAGGAACTGCTCGATGTCCGCGGCGCTGGCTAGCCGCGGCTTCTTCGGCTCCTTCGGCTCCTTGGGCTCCTTCGGCTCCTTCGGCTTGGCACTGCCACGGGGGGTGTCGTGGTCGGCACGTGGGACCTTCGCCGTGCGCCGGATGGGTCGGCGCAGGGTGCCGTCCTTGCGCGTGAGGGGTGACGGCAGCTGCAGCGTGGCATGCTCGGCGCACTCGTTGTAGCACGAGTGTACGATGGCGGCCGCCGTGGGGTAGTCGCAGTAGTGACGGGTGGCCCAGGCGGTGGCCTCGTCCTCCGTCACCCCCAGCCGGTTGAGGAGGTAGCCGACGCGCATGATGTGGCCGTTGTGGGCATGGGGCATGTAGGGCGTGCCTTCCTGCGCCACCAGACCGGCGGCATAGGCGTAGAGGTCGGTGGCAGGGGTGGCTG
>R18__coassemble_8303_pt1 | contig 3482 bp, 2 predicted proteins | sample R18__metabat2_high_PE_038 | metagenome-assembled genome bin R18 | reverse complement strand
GCGAGCAAAGCTCGGAACTTGCGCTCCGGTAGGTGCTCAGGCGAGCAAAGCTCGGTTCTTGCGCTCCGGTAGGTGCTCAGGCGAGCAAAGCTCGGAGCGAGGTTAGAGAAACGTCGCGTAACCATTTTTTGCGCATAGCGCAATTTTCATCTCAAAGAGATATTTTCTGGAAAGATGTAACCCGTAAGGGTGGAGATGAGGACGGGACAAGTTATCTGGGAGCCTACAGGCTCACAAGGGAATTGACACGGTATCAACTCCAGAGCTCGCAAGAGCTTACAGCTTTCATTTTCTTTTCTTTGAGGGTTTCGCGCAGATAAGGGTCCTCCATGCCCCTATCTGCGTGAAATCAGCGGACAAGGTATTTCTTGCCGTTCATGATGTAGAGACCCTTCGAGGGGGTTGATCTCCGGATGCCCGTCAAATCGTAATACACTGGATCTTCAGGATGAGAGGGTTGCAGTTCATCTATGCCCGATAAATCGGCATACTCGATGCTCCATCCGGCAGGGAGCATGCTCAACCAGGCAGCATAGTTGCTTCCCTCGGGTACGGTGAGGATTCCAGTGGCTGGCAAGGACCTGAAGTTCTGGCTTGTCAGGGTCGGAGCTTTCTCTGCGAGACAGGTGATGTGGCTCAGCTTGGTGCAATAGGAGAAAGCATTATTTTCTATCTTGGTGAGCGTCGCAGGCAGTACGACAGATTCCAGGGCAGTATAGAGAAACGCATCCTGATGGATAATCGTTACATTCTGTCCGAACGCTACCGTCTTGAGATTTTGGCTCACGCGGCACAGACCTTCAGGCACTTCCGTCATGCTTTCCGGTAACTTTATGTAATTCAAATAGGGGCAATAGCTGAATACATCGGTTCCGAATGCGGTGACTTGTTCCGGGATGATGAATTCTTCAAAGAGGCATCCATAGAAGGCATTCGTTCCGAAAGCCTTGACCGTGGATGGAATCTCTATGGCATCCAGTATTGCAGGACAAGCTATGAGCTGGGTGAGATCCTTGTCGTACAGTACATTTTCATAACTACTGAAGTTGGTATTCCTCTGATCCACAAAGTAAGAGCCCAGACGGCTGCAATCAGAGAAAGCGCTGCCATCCAGATGCTGCAGATTGGCAGAAATGAGCACATTTTCTATCGGATTGGAGTAGAAGGCATAGCCATAGATGTTCTGCAGCTGCTCGGGGAATTCCAGATTCTCGATACCGCAATAGGCAAAGGCGTAGGGATAGATATCCTTCAGCGTGGAAGGGAACACCACTTCCTTCAGGTTGGTGTGATCCTTGAACATCTCTCTGGGGATGACGGTGATGCCCTTCTTCAGCACCAGCTTCGTCACCTCGGCTTTCTGTGCCTGCCATGGTCTGGCACTTGTGGCGTAAGGTATTTCTCCCGTGCCATAGATGGAGAGTACCCCATCCTCAAGTTTCCAGGAGAATCGGGGTGCTGCATCTTCTTCCTCGGTAGGGCTCCAGTTTTTGTCGGGTTGGAACCCCACGACGATACACTGCGACTTGTTGTAATCGCTGTCACCGTTTCCGTATGGGTCAAGGCCTGAGGGCAGGAAGTATCCGTCGCAGCTACCCGACCATCCCCAGTTGATGTGCAGATAGCCCGCATCGTCATAGCCGTCACATACGAAGGCATGCCCACCGCCTTCCCCTGACGATCCGCTGTAGAGGACCGGTCGTCCGGCATCCAGCTCGTCGCGGATGGTACGTGTCCACTCGTCGGCCGATACGTTATTGGCATAAACACATTTTGCATCCTTTGAATATTTCAGATAGCGGTTAGCCGCCGATGGTATATAGCTCAACGACGAACCACTTCCATCGGTACGATACACCATCTGGGTGGCTGCACCAGCATCTCTCATCAAGGTAGCAACCGCATCAATCTGCCGCTGGCTGGGCTGTACGGCTGCATAACTGTTCAGCATGGCGTCCCAGTCATACGTTGTATTGAAATCCACATCGATTTCCACATCGATGACCTTGTCCAGATAGACCACACTGCCATAGCCCACGTCGGGCCAACGGTAGTAGTTCATCACCTGCGCCAAGGCCGTTGCCACGCATCCTGTGGGACAATGCTGGCCGTCGACCACCGGACAAAGATCGTTGTAGTACTGCCCTTGTCCCCAAGTGGTTTTGAGAAGCGGTGCCACGACCACGTTTCCCTTGCTGGTACTCTTCAGAAGGCTCTTCGCGCTTCCCTCCAACCATTCCCTCATGGCATCAGGCATCTGCTCGGGGTCGAACACACCCGTGTCAGAATACGCAAGGACCCCCCTACCCCTCTCATCATCAGCGGCTACGATCACAAACCCTTCGCTGGCCGTTTTTCCAAACACATAGTAGCCTTCCGCAGCTTCATACCGCAGTTCCACATTCACCGCTGCGGAATTTCGTTTAGCAGGATCCCTCCTGGTGGATTCAATGCCCATAAAACGGCAGGCAATGGATTTGGCCTCGTTTTCACTTATCTTCTTTGCATAACCGCTCACGAAGAAGAGGGATAGCAACACAAAAGAGATCCATCTTGTTTTCATACTTGATTCCGTAGCAATACTATAAATTAAACTTTTTCCGAAGCAGGCAAAATCATTGACTGGCGCGGCAAAACTATAAAAAAATGCGGTAACGACCTACATTTTCAGAAAGAAAATGCAGTTCGGGGGTGATTTTTTTAAAGTGAGTTACGATTTTTGTGCGTGATTCTTCTGGCATGTAGTAAAAGTTCATTCATTAAAACAACCGGTTAGATTATAGGAGGGTTATATATGAAATGTTGTAATTGATACGCGACGCGCAGCTTTACTACATATCGGATTATTGTCCATTCTTTTACTTCAATTACTTTTGCCACATGGAAAAGAAAAGTGCGTGAAATAGTAACGATAAATAATTCAAGTGTATGGAACTAAGTACAAAGAGAGGTCGGATTTTTATCGACCACAGAGAGACTGAACAGGGAGGCCGGTATGTGAAGGTCACCCAGAGTAGGAAAAACAAGGAAACGGACCAGTTCGAGGCCTTTAGCATCTTCATGTCGGAGAGTGAGACCCGGGAGTTTGCCGCGCTGATGCAGCAGCTGGTGGAGACGCTGCCAGAGGCAGAAGTTGCAGGGGGTCAAGAGGTTCAAGGGGTTCAAGAAGGTCAAGGGGTTCAAGAGTTCAAGAAATGGACGGCCGAAGAGGAGGAAATCCTGCGGAGCCATTTCGCAGGAGCCCAGAATGTGCCCGCCCTCACCCAGTTGGTGAATCGCAGCGAACGTGCCATCTGGTATAGGCTGAAGAAGATGGGGCTGATAGAGGAGATTCCGGAAGAATTCAAGCTGAAAGAAGAGCTGAGAGGTTAGAGAACGCTTCGCTGCAGGTTCTTGCGCTCCAGTAGGTGCTCAGGCGAGCAAAGCTCGGAACTTGCGCTCCAGTAGGTGCTCAGGCGAGCAAAGCTCGGAACTTGCGCTCC
>R18__coassemble_5080_pt1 | contig 5304 bp, 5 predicted proteins | sample R18__metabat2_high_PE_038 | metagenome-assembled genome bin R18 | reverse complement strand
GAGGTTAGAGGTTAGAGTTGAGAGGTTAGAGAAGAGGTTACTATGGATTTTCCTTCCGGTAAAGTAGGTATCATGGGTGGTGGCAGCTGGGCCACGGCCATTGCCAAGATGGTGCTCAACAACGAGGACACCATCAACTGGTTCATCCGCCGCGACGACCGCATCGCCGACTTCCGCCGGCTGGGCCACAACCCCGCCTACCTGTCGAGTGTGGTGTTCGATGTGAACCGCATCAACTTCTCGTCCGACATCAACGAGGTGGTGGAGGCCTCCGACGTGCTCGTCTTCGTCACCCCGTCGCCCTACCTGAAGACGCACCTCCGCAAGCTGCACGGCAAGCTGCGCGACAAGTTCGTGGTGAGTGCCATCAAGGGTGTGGTGCCCGAGGAGAACATCCTCATCTCCGACTATTTCAAGAAGCACTACGGCGTGCAGCCCGCCGACATGGCGGTCATCGCCGGTCCGTGCCATGCCGAGGAGATCGCCCTCGAGCGCATCTCCTACCTCACCATAGGCTGTGCCGACAAGGACAAGGCGCAGCGCTTCGGCAGCAAGCTCGCCTGCTCGTATGTGAAGACGTGCGTCAGCGACGATGTGGAGGGCATCGAGTACAGCTCGGTGCTGAAGAACGTGTACGCCATCGCTGCCGGCATATGCAACGGCCTGAAGTATGGCGACAACTTCCAGGCGGTGCTGATGTCCAACGCTGCCGTGGAGATGAAGAGCTTCATCGACCATATCTCCCCGCGCGAGCGCAACGTCAGCGAGAGCGTCTATATGGGCGACCTCCTCGTCACGGGCTACTCGCAGTTCAGCCGCAACCGCGTGTTCGGCACCATGGTGGGCAAGGGGTACAGCGTGAAGGCAGCCCAGCTCGAGATGGAGATGGTGGCCGAAGGCTACTACGGCACCAAGTGCATGAAGGAGATCAACCGCCGGCAGCACGTCAACATGCCCATCCTCGATGCGATGTACAATATCCTCTACGAGCGCGTATCGCCAGCCATCGAAATCAAGCTGCTCACCGACAGCATGCGCTGACGACGCCAGCCGCATTCCCACAACGAAACAGACAACAATTTACACTATAAGCAAGATGTTAACAATCTCTACCGCGAAGGTTCTTCCCTTCGTATCCAACGAATCCATCGCAGCTCTCGAGCCGCAAGTAATCAACGCACTTCATACCCTCGAGGAGGGCACCGGCGAAGGCAATGACTTCCTGGGCTGGCTGCACCTGCCGAGCAGCATCACCGAGACGTTCCTCGCCGATGTGGAGGCTACGGCGAAGGTGCTGCGCGACAACTGCGACGTGGTGGTGGTGGCAGGCATCGGCGGCAGCTACCTCGGCGCCCGTGCCGTCATCGAGGCACTGAACAGCAACTTCCAGGCTTATGCCGGAACGCAGACCACCGTGGTCTATGCCGGACACAATATCTCCGAGGACTACCTCGCCGAGCTCACCGCATTCCTCAGCGACAAACGCTTCGGCGTCATCAACATCAGCAAGTCCGGTACGACTACCGAGACGGCGCTCGCCTTCCGCGTGCTGAAGAAGCAGTGCGAGGAGCAGCGCGGACGTGAGATGGCACAGAAGGTCATCGTGGCCGTCACCGACGCCCGCAAGGGTGCTGCCCGCACGCTTGCCACACAGGAGGGCTACAAGACGTACGTCATCCCCGACAATGTGGGCGGCCGCTTCAGCGTGCTCACCCCCGTGGGCCTGCTGCCCATCGCCGTGGCAGGCTACGACATACGCGCCCTCGTGGCCGGTGCCGTCGAGATGGAGAAGGCTACCGGTGCCGACGTGCCCTTTGCCGAGAACATCGCTGCCCAGTACGCTGCTACCCGCAACGCCCTCTATGCCGCCGGCAAGAAGATCGAGATCCTCGTCAACTTCCAGCCTAAGCTGCACTACGTGGCCGAGTGGTGGAAGCAGCTCTACGGCGAGAGCGAGGGCAAGGACTTCAAGGGCATCTTCCCTGCCGCGGTGGACTTCAGCACCGACCTCCACAGCATGGGCCAGTGGATACAGCAGGGCGAGCGCTCGATCTTCGAGACGGTGGTGTCGGTGGACAAGACGCAGCACAGCTTCATCATCCCTGCCGACGAGCAGAACCTCGACGGACTGAACTTCCTCGCCGGCAAGCATGTCGATGAGGTGAACAAGATGGCTGAGCTGGGCACCCAGCTGGCACATGTCGATGGCGGCGTGCCCAACATCCGCATCCTGCTGCCCGCCCTCACCGAGCGCTACATCGGCCAGCTGCTCTACTTCTTCGAGAAGGCATGCGGCATCAGCGGCTATGTGCTCGGCGTCAACCCCTTCAACCAGCCCGGCGTGGAGGCATACAAGAAGAATATGTTCGCCCTCCTCGGCAAGCCTGGCTACGAGGCCGAGACGGAGGCCATCAAGGCCCGTCTGTAAGCGTGGCACGGTTCTGCGGACATCCCACAGCGGTACTCTTCGACATGGACGGCGTGCTGTTCGACAGCATGCCTGCCCATGCCAAGGCATGGACACGTGCCATGTGCGAGTGCGGCTTCGCGTTCACCGAGGCCGATGCCTACATGAACGAGGGGCGTACGGGCAGCGGCACCATACGGCTGATGGCCGAGCGGCAGGGGCGCTCCGTCAGCGAGGCGGAGATACGGCATATCTACGAGCTGAAGTCCTCCTACTTCCTCGCGTTCCCTCCTGCGGAGCCCATGCCCGGTGCGGCGGCGCTGCTCCGGCGGCTGCACGATGAGGGCACACTCACGCTGCTGGTCACCGGCAGCGGCACACCGGAGCTGTTAGGCCGTCTCCAGAGCCACTTCCCAGGTATCTTCGTCCCCGAGCGGATGGTCACCGCCTTCGACGTCAAGCGCGGCAAGCCCGACCCCGAGCCCTATCTCATGGGGCTGCGCAAGGGCAGCGCCGTGCTGGGACGGACGCTGCTGCCCTCCGAGTGTGTGGTGGTGGAGAACGCCCCGCTCGGCGTACGGTCGGCCGTGGCAGCCGCCATACCCACCATCGCCGTGGGCACCGGACCGCTGCCCGCCGCGGCGCTCCTCGACGAGGGCGCCCGATGGTTCTTCCCCTCCATGCAGGCTCTCACCGAGGCCTGGGAGGCAGAGTGAGGCCGCAACGATATACTGACAAATAGCATAAGAGCAAGATATGATATGCAACAACATACTTGAGACCATCGGCAACACACCGATGGTACGCATCAACAACCTGTGTCCGAACCCTGCCGTGCAGATCTATGCGAAGCTCGAGGGGTTCAACCCCACGGGGAGCATCAAGGACCGCATCGCGCTGGCCATGGTCAACCAGGCCGAGAAGGAGGGCCTGCTCTATCCCGGCAAGACCATCATCGAGCCTACATCGGGCAACACCGGCATCGGGCTGGCCATAGCCGGCATCGTCAAAGGATACCCCGTGGAGGTGGTGATGAGTGCGGCCGTGTCGGTGGAGCGACGGAAGATCATCCGCTCGTACGGCGGCAAGGTGATACTCACACCCGCCGAAGAGGGTACGGACGGTGCCATACGCATGGCGCACCGGCTGGTCGACGAGAACCCGGGGAAGTACTTCATGCCGGACCAGTTCACCAATGCGCGCAACTACATGGCGCACTACAGCACCACGGCGCTCGAGATATGGCAGCAGATGGAGGGCAACATCGATTATCTGGTGGGTGCCATCGGCACATCAGGCACGCTGATGGGACTGGCCAAGTTCCTGCGGATGATGAATCCCGACATCAAGGTGGTGTGTGCGCAGCCCATACGCGGACATTATATACAGGGACTGAAGAACATGGAGGAGGCCATCGTGCCCGAGATCTACGACCCCGCCCTCATCGACCGTCAGGAGATGATCGAGAGCGAGGAGGCCATCGAGATGGCTCGTCAGATCATTGTCCGCGAAGGCATCTTTGCGGGCATGAGCAGCGGCGCCGCCCTGCTGGCTGCCGTGCGCACGGCACAGAAGATCGACCGTGGCAATGTGGTGGTTGTCTTCCCCGACCGCGCCGAGAAGTATCTGAGCACAACCATGTTCGACTGCTACGCGGATTAGACGTACACATCCTAAGGTCGTGTGTATGGACAAAATGGACAATGGACATTTTGGACATCAAGGACCGTCAATGGTGAGAAACAGTGAGCGCCAGGCACATGCGGGTGATGCATGGCTTGGCGCTTGGTGTCAGTCGGTGTTGTGGACGAAGTTCTCGTCGATGGCATCGATGTGGATGCGGGCGAGGGTGTCGAGGGCCTCGGGGGTGAAGAGGTAGTCGCAGTCCTTCTTGCAGTCCATGAAGAGGTTCTCGGTGAGGACGGCGGCACAGGGTGCATTCTTCAGCATGAAGAACTTCGCCACCTTGGCTTCGCAGCGCACGCCTGTCTGGCGGACATTGCCGTAGGCGCCGCGGATGGGAAACGTGTCGGGCAGCTGTGCGGCGGCATGCTTCAGCAGCAGGGCGGCCATGTGGCGGCTGTTCCAGCTCGAGCCGTTGGCAAAGCACTCCCAGCCGGAGGGGTTCACGGTGTAGGCTTCCTGCTGGTGCAGCGTCAGCGGGCAGGTGTCGTCGTCGGGAGTGGTGCTGGCGTTGGCATGGATGCTGATGAGCAGCCGGTTGGGGAAGATGCCTCCCTTGCCTTTGTGTTCCTCCACGAGGGTGGTGGCACGTTTCACACGCGCCTGCAGGGGCAGGTCATCGTCTTCGGGCACGAGCAGACGGGCATCGTAGCCGAGGTCGCAGAGGGCCTGTTGTATGCGCAGGGCGAGGGTGCGGTTGAACTGCCATTCGAGGAGCTGGCGGCCGTCAGCCCAGCGGGGCGAACGCTTGCCGGGGGTGTTGATGCCGTGACCGGCATCGAGCAGTACGAGGTGCTTGGGGCGGAGATCGATTCGGGACATGTGGGGGATGAGGAATGAGGGATGAGGAGTGAGGAGTGAGGAATGTGGAATGAGGGGGGATGGGGTGGCGACAGGCCCTGTCCGTCCTCCCCAGATGAATAGGGAGGAAACCGGATGCGGTGTGCAGGGAGGGAGGACGGCTGACGGGGTGTCGGAGGGCTGCGGGGGTGTCAGGCCAGGAGCAGGAGGGCCAGTGAGGCGAGGAGTACGAGGCGGAGCGTTTTCATGGTTGGCAGGTGTAAGGTAGCGGTGGCGACGGTGCTGTCAGAGGCAGCTTTGCATGCCCAGGGCGCCGGCAATGGCGGTGAGCACGGTGATGACGAACTTCAGCACTTCGCGCCAGTGGAAGGTGAGGGAGGTGGTAGGTAGGGTTGACATAAGGGTTCTGGGGG
>R18__coassemble_4967_pt1 | contig 5405 bp, 7 predicted proteins | sample R18__metabat2_high_PE_038 | metagenome-assembled genome bin R18 | reverse complement strand
CACTGGCACCGGGCATCTACATCGTGAACGGCAAGAAACAGGTGATACGCTGACGGCAAGAAACAGGTGATACGCTGACGCCCAAAAACACCACAGCAATGCAGGGACACACCAGGGAGACATCCCCCACAAACGACGTGAAACGAAGAAGAACAGTTGTTAAAAAAGCATATAAGACGGCGTTTTTCGGACTTTCCCTTGCATTGTTTTGGAAGAATATGTACCTTTGCACGATTTTTGCGTAGAAGATGATGAAGAATCCGTCACGTATCCTCACAGGCATGCTGCTGGTGCTCAGTCTCAGCAGCTGCTCGCAATACACGAAGGTGCAGAAGACACTGAACCCGGACTACAAGTATGAGTTGGCGAAAGCGTACTTCATCGAAGGCAAGCCGACACGCGCCAGCCAGCTGCTGGAGGACGTGTATGCCTTCATGAAAGGCTCCGCTAACGGCGAGGAGTCGCTCTACATGCTGGCCATGGCTTACTTTGACGACGAAGACTACGTGAGCGCCGCACAGTACCTGCAGACCTACTACGGCACCTACCCCAAGGGCCTCTATGCCGAACAGGCACGCTACCACGCCGTGAAGGCGCTCTACCTCGACACCCCCGACCCCCGGCTCGACCAGTCGAGCACCATACGCGCCATCAACGAGATACAGGTGTTCATCGAGTACTACCCCTACTCGTCGCACCGCAGCGAGGTGCAGGAGATGCTCTACACACTGCACGACCGACTGGTGGAGAAGGAGTACCGCTCGGCACAGCTCTACTATAACCTGGGCAACTACATGGGCAACAACTATCAGGCATGCATCATCACCGCACAGAACGCACTGCACGACTACCCCTACACGAAGTTCCGCGAGGAATTGTCGTTCCTCATCCTGAAGGCTAAGTACACCATGGCCAAGGAGAGCGTGAAGGACAAGATGCTCGACCGCTACCGCGATGCGGTGGACGAATACTACGCCTTCCGCGGCGAGTTCCCCGAGAGCGACAAGATGCGCGATGCCGTGAAGATGTTCGAGAATGCACAGGCAGCCATCAAGAAACTCTGACATACAGACAATAACAACATTAAAATAACAGAAAGAAATGGATTTCAAGAAAAGCAATGCTCCTACCAACACCGTCACCCGCAACATGAACGACCTGCGCGAGACAACGGACAACGTCTATGAGACCGTGGCCATCCTCGGCAAACGTTCCAACCAGATCGCCGTGGAGATCAAGGAGGAGCTGAAGAGAAAGCTTGAGGAGTTCAGCTCCAACCAGGACAACCTCGAAGAGGTGTTCGAGAACCGCGAACAGATCGAGATCTCGCGCTACTACGAGCGTCTGCCCAAGCCTACCCTCCTCGCCACACAGGAGTTCCTCGAGCGCGGCACCTACTTCCGCAATCCCGCCAAGGACAAGGAGACAATGTAAGTGGATGCTATAATTACTACCACTTTATTCGTTAAACGTAGAACGTATAGCAACCGCCTGTAATATGAAGTTCAAGCTCCAACACCTCTGCCTGCTGCTGGCACTGGCCGCTGTCGTGGTCACACTGTGCTTCCCGCTGATAGAGTTCATCTACAGCGATGCATCGGTGACCATGACGAACTTCAGCCTCCGGCAGATCGACGGCACAAGCAACGCGGCACCCTGGGCCCTGGGCGGACTGCTCATCGCTGCTGCACTGTGCCAACTGTTCACGCTGCTGATAGCCCTCTTCCAGAACTACGCACTGCAGAAACGCAGCCTCATCCTGGGCATGCTCATACTCACCGGATGGTACATCGTGTACCTGGTGTTCATGCTCATCCTGAAGAGCGAGGCAACAGCCATCCTGCCACGCTGGACCACCATCCTGCCACTGGTCAGCATCATACTGTCGTTCATGGCATTCAACGCCATACGGCGCACAGAGGCGAAAATCATTGCCTCAGGCAACAGCTTCCGCCTGCGCGACTGAGCACCAAAGGACATCATTGCTGCGAGGAGAACCCAACGAACGGGCTCTCCTCGCTGGTTTCTGACTGCCACCGGTGGGTTCTGCAGCATCTACGCTCACGTCACACACAACATTTACTCGCATGTCCAATACAACGATTCATCTTATGTCCCATACAACGTTTCCGCTCATGCGCAAAGAAAATTTTCACTTTTAGCGGACGATTGTTCGGACAAAAATAGGATATGTCCGATTTATTTTGTTACTTTGCAGAAATTTTTGCATCATGTACAAGTTTGAACCTATTTTGAAAACCCTGATATGGGGAAGTGAGAGTTGGCAGTTGTCCGGTGTGCCCGGCAACGTGTCCGTTGTGTGCGAGGGTAAGGAACAGGGTCGTAACCTCTCGGAACTGCTGTGCGAACAGCGCGAGCAGCTCGTGGGACGGCGCAACTACGAGCGCTATGGCGACACCTTCCCGCTGCTCATCAAGTTCATTGACGCTCACCTGCCCCTGTCGGTACAGGTGCACCCCAACGATGAGCTGGCACGCGCACGCCACAACTCGTTCGGCAAGACGGAGATGTGGTACGTGCTCCATGCCGAAGCGCATGCCAGCCTCTACGCAGGCTTCAGCCGTCTGCTTGACCCCGACAGCTACTGCCGCATGGTGACTGACGGCAGCATCACCGAGGCGCTGGCCAAGCACGAGCTGCAGGAGGGCGACGTGTTCTTCCTCCCTGCCGGACGTGTACACAGCATCGGCGGAGGGACCACCATCGCCGAGATACAGCAGACAAGCGACATCACCTACCGCATCTACGACTTCGGACGGCTGGACAAGAACGGCAACCCGCGCGAGCTGCACACCGAGCTGGCAAAAGATGCCATCGACTACGAGGTGAAGTCCGACTACCGTACACACTACCTCCCCTGCCCTAACCGGCCCGTGGAGCTGGTGAACTGCAAATACTTCACCACCTCGCTGCTGGAGATTGACAAACCCATCGTCTTCGACCATGCCGCCCTCGACTCGTTCGTCATCTACATGTGCCTCGAGGAGAGCTGCGAGTTCACCGATGCACAGGGTACCACCACACTGCTGCAGGCCGGACAGACCCTGCTGGTGCCCGCCTCAAACAACCGACTGTCGCTGCGCCCCGTAGGCAGCGCCAAACTGCTCGAGGTACATAACTGAGGAGAGGCTACAAACCGTCGGTAAAATCAGGAACAGCCATACGTAAACAGCATTCAACAACCCAAATAATAATAGAGACTATGAAAAAAAGCATTCTTTTCGTGATGATGGGCACAGCCCTTCTGTTCACCTCATGTAAATCCAGCCAGAGTGCCTACAAGCAGGCCTACGAGAAAGCCAAGGCACAAGAGACCGCCGTCACCCAGGCCACAGAACCTGTAGAGACTGCCCCAGTAGCTGAGACACCCGTGGCCACACCTGCACAGAAGACCGTCGTCGCTGACGCTCCCGTACGCACGGAACAGGTGACATCACTGACCGGTGACCTCAAAGATTACAGCGTCGTATGCGGCAGCTTCAGCGTAAAGACCAATGCCGAAGGACTCTGCGAACAGCTCCAGAAGGGCGGCTACAAAGCCGGAATCGTGAAGAACACCGACAAGAATATGTACCGCGTGTACATCGGCACCTACAACACCAAAGCCGAGGCCCTGAGCGCCATGGCTGCATTCAAGGAAGCTAACCCCACCCGCGAAGACTTCCAGGGATCCTGGATCCTGCTGAAGAAGTGATTCTGAAGAAGAAGAAGTGATTCCCTTCCTGAACATACAAGCTGTCAGTACGCGGCATGCCGACGAGATCGGGGCCGCCATCGACAGCGTTGTACGCTCGGGGTGGTACCTGAGGGGCGAGGCCACACGACAGTTCGAAGAAGCATATGCCACCTTCATCGGCACATCCCACTGCATAGGGTGCGCCAATGGACTGGATGCACTCACCCTCATCCTGAACGGATACAAAGAGCTGGGAGTGATGGCTCAAGGGGACGAGGTGATTGTGCCTGCCAACACCTTCATCGCCTCTGTGCTGGCCATCACCCGATGCGGACTGCGACCGGTATTCGTGGAGCCGCAGCCCGACACGCAGCAAATCGACGTGGAGCGGGTAGAGGCAGCCCTCACCCCGCGCACAAGGGCCGTGATGGTGGTACACCTCTACGGACGGTGTGCCTACACGGATAGGCTGGCTGACATCTGCCAGCAGCATCACCTCAAGCTCATCGAGGACAACGCGCAGGCACACGGCTGTCGCTACCGCTGCGCAGGGTCACCGATGGACGGACGACGCACAGGAGCATTGGGCGATGCCGCAGGACACAGCTTCTACCCGGGAAAGAACCTGGGAGCACTGGGCGATGCAGGGGCCGTCACTACCCACGACGGACAGCTCGCCGACGTCATACGCCGCCTGGGCAACTACGGCATGGAGCCTAAATACCACTGCGACGTGCAGGGCTGCAACAGCCGTATCGACGAGATACAGGCAGCAGTGCTCTGCGTCAAGCTGCGTCACCTCGACGACGACAACCGCCGTCGCGGCGAGATTGCCACCGCGTACCGCCAGGGATTGGCCGACAGCTGCACCCTGTCCACAGAAGCTGCCGAAGGAAGCAACGTGCATCACATCTTCCCCATCTTCACATCGCAACGCGATGCCCTGCAGCAGCACCTCGCCGCCTGCGGCATCGAGACGGGCATCCACTACCCTATTCCCCCCCACCGCCAACACTGCTACCCCGCTTACCACGACCTGGCACTTCCCATCACCGACACACTGGCGGCCACAGAGCTCAGCCTGCCCATCAGCCCTGTGCTGAGCGATGAGGAGGTGACATACATCATCCAATCTGTACGTACTTTTCACAACCTGTCATGAATATCCAACGTCTACCCCTCTCCCGGCCGACAGCTGATGCAGTGCCCGTCCTCCTCGACCATGCCGGCATAACACCCACCGCCGTGAGCAACGTCAACTGGTCGGCATACCCTTACCTCCCTACAGCACAGGTACGCATGGCACTTGCCGATGATGCACTGCTCATCCATTACCATGTAGAGGAACAGGCTGTACTGGCACGCTATGCACACGATGGCGATGCCGTTTGGACCGACTCCTGCATGGAGTGCTTCCTGCTGGGCAGCGATGCGCATACCTATTATAATATAGAATGCAGCTGCATCGGCACATTGCTCATCGGTCGTGGCGAAGGACGCACCGGACGTACCCCACTCAGCCCCGCCCTGCTCGCCACCGCCGACCGCTGGTCGAGCCTGGGAAGAGTGCCCTTCGGACTCATCAACAAGCCCACCCACTGGGACCTGGCACTCGTACTCCCTTTCACACTGTTCGGCAGTGACAGCGAGATCTTCAATGCCCCCACACTGAAAGGCAACATCTACAAGTGCGGCGACGACCTCCCTA
>R18__coassemble_4699_pt1 | contig 5681 bp, 4 predicted proteins | sample R18__metabat2_high_PE_038 | metagenome-assembled genome bin R18 | reverse complement strand
AGATCCGTCAGATCCGTGACACCCTCATCTTCTCCATCAACGACATGGAAGTGTTCCTGTAACCACCCGATAAACCCTCCAATGAGGACCTGAAGGTAAGTTATTCTATACCTCTTTCTAGCTAGAAAGGGGTATAGAAACAACCGAGCAAGCGTCTTCCGACCACATTTCAAAGGCAACTGCTATCATTTTATGCCTCCAGACCGCTTTTCCTTTCTGCCGAAATCGCCCATTTATACCTCCTCCTTTAGGAGGTGGTATAAAAACCTGCCAATGAAATCCTCCCGTCCGTGTCCAAATTTATTTGCAATTTTCTGAGGTGACCCTTATCTAAAACGCGTAGTGTTAAAGTAGGAAGTAAAACTATGTCAAGGCTTGAAATCTCTTTCTGAAGAACTATAAAAATACTGGAGTGGCGCCTTCCTCAATACGGCTCTTGGATGTTACGGATGGAGGTTTGTGCAGCCTCCTTCATAGGGTCGTTTCCGAAGAACTCCATACAGAACCAACCTTTATAGCCTTTTCTGAGCAAATATGAGACGAGCTGTCTCACCGGTACAATGCCTGTTCCGACGGCAGGAGAAGTGCCGTCATGTGATGCATTCCTGTCCTTTAGATGAACGTGGCAGATTCGCTTTCGGAAGTGTTTGGCAGCCTTCATCACATCTTCGTTGCAATAGGTGTAGTTTCCGGAGTCAAAGGTGTGTTTCAGACGAGGGGCAGCTTTGAACATACGATTCAGCGCCTGTGTATCATAGCAAGGAGAAAGGGGATTGTCGTAGTCTTCCACCATAACGTCCAATCCCTCCCGGGCAGCGTGTCGCGAAAAAGCATCTATACGCGTCAGCACCCTCTCCAGTGTCCCTTGTGGAGCATCTTCTCTGATAAGTCCGGGTACAAGGAGGACACGTTGGAAGTCATGTTCGTGCATAAAGTCGAGAGTCTGTTGTTCCGCTTTTGAGAAATCGTCGTTGCCATAGTCAATGTAAGCGATGGCCGAGGCATGCATAAATCCCAGTTCATCAAGCGTATTGAGATCTTCTGATGGGCATGTAACCCACACGTCCACACCTTCGTATCCCATTTCCTTTACGGCTCCTGCCGCCTGGCGGAAACTGATGTTTTCCTGCATGGCAATGGCACGGATATGATCTGCAAAGATAGACACCCGTGGGTACTGCTCTTTGCGTGCTTCCACCGTAAAGGGTTGCAAAAGTGCCGCTGTCAGCAGCAGTAAAAAGAGTCTTGTTCGCATTGCTTATTCCTATCAAATGAGTTAAAAACATGGGTTACAGTGCCAGCTGGAGCGTATGGATAAACCGTCACGTCTCTGTCTCGGCACTGCGAAGTAACGCAATTTATTTTTATTGAGCAAGGTTTTTGCTGTTTTTTGCAGATTTTTCGCAGAATCTTGCAAATGTGAGGTCGTACAGAATGATGAGGACGTTCTGTCTTGAACTCTTGAACTCTTGCTCCGCCTGTGCGCCTTTGGCGCGAAGAACCACTTGAACTTCATCGTTACACCATTTCATCGTGTGCTCTCCAGTTTTATCACCAGTCCTGGGGCAGAAACATCGTCTGCCGCTTGAGCTGCTTTTCCTATTTTCTCTATCACGGTGCCGGGGATTATCACGGAATCTTTCGTTATGCGTATCATCTTGGTAATGTCTGTAGGTGTGTCTCCTGCCAAGTCTTGTGCGAGTATCCTGAGATGTCGTTTGCGGGGTAATTTAACCTTGAAGTTGATGGTGAGCGACTCGTAGTAGCCGAATACTCCGATGGGTTTCGAGACATCATTAACCTCTATGCTTACAGGAACTCTCCTCTCGATGAATTCTCTGCCTATGGTGCGTCCGAGCGTCACCACACAAACGGCTCCGTTAGGGTATTGCGATGCAAGCACGTATGGGCGCAGTTCTGTGGTGTCTCCCACTATGGGCAATGGCATGCGTCTGCTGATGCGTGCCGGTGCGCTGCCCTTTATCTGTTCGCCCTCTTTGTGCCGTCGCCATGACTCGTGGTCGTGGTATGTCCAGTAGTCGTTGAGCCGCACATCGTCTATGATGCAGTCGTCCGCCACGCCGAAGGGCGGAGCAATGCGATGCCAGCGCACTCCACGTATCACCTCGGCCATGCGTTTCTTGTAGTTGCGGCCCGTTTCGGGAAAGGCATAGTCGGTCTGGCCATCGGGCCACCGTCCTGCAAAGGGATGGCGCATGATGCCGATGGCACATCCCAGTCCAGCGGCAATCTCGGGCTCGTCCTCGCAGTTCACGATGCTCATGGCTTGTCCCTGTTTCCTCTTCATCAGGAGCCCAGCTACGCGATCTATGGTCACGGGTTGTGCTATGATGTTCTCAACGTCGTATGTGCGGTATGTGTCGGCAAAGGTGATGTAGTCGTCCTTCATGGCGGCTTCGATGATCAGATGTGGTGCATACTGCCTGCCTTTCTCAGTGAGCATACGGCGGAAGGCGTCGTCGATCGACTGATGCCCCCAGTCGACCTTCCAATAAGCAAATCCAGCTTTCTCGGCAGTCGTCATGCGGTCTTTCCAGAAATCTTCGTCGCTCATTTCTGCGGCAGCGGCCTTCTGGGCACATACCCATCCTCCCAGTCCTTTCCATCCGTACGACTTCACGGAGTCGGTGAGGTGCTTCAGCCGCTGCAGGGCGCTGCCATTGAAGCTGGGAAAACGTTCGCTGTTCAGTTCCAGCATGCCCAGGTTTGGGTCTTTGTCTTTGTCTACATTATTGCCGGCAGGTATGTCCCACGAGTCGTCCATCACGAATAGCAGGTCTTGCCTTATTTCCGGAAAGAAATTTACCCATCCCTCCCAGTGCCCGTTACCGAACATATATTGTTCGTTGATGTTCCCGCGGATGGTGTTGTAGTTGTCCACATAGCCTTGAACGTTCCATGTGCAGAAATAGTCTGGGGCAGTGCTTGGTGTGGTGGGCACTAGGCTCTCGGTGCTTTCCTGAGCCACTGCGCAGATGCTACCGAATGTGAACAGGCAGGTTGACAGGATGTTTCTATGACAATTCTTCATCTCTTTTTTTGTTTTTGAGCACAAAGATAGGATTTTTTAGCGGAGCATGCAAAATTCGCCTTTTTTTGTAGAATGAAAATGGTAATGTCTTATCGTGTTTATGTGAATATTCCGACAATCCACTTGATTACAAGGATGACAAGCGAAACAGCCAGCGCCGTGACGAGAATCGCTAGCCCCAGTACGAATGTGGTTATGATGCTCAGACCAATATAATTGAGAATGGCCAGACCTGCCAATGAAATCCTCCCGTCCGTGTTTTATTTTTCACATTTCGGCATTGGTGAAAGGAAACATGATTTTTTTTGCGTTTTTGTATGTCAATTTGAAAAATAGGTGTACCTTTGCAGTGAGAAGTGAGCCGTAGCGAAATCTAACTTGGCAGGAAACCAGACTTGAATCGCCTATGGCCCTTTCTGTTTATTAAAATAGGAGGTAAAGGCATGACAATCTAGATAACAAATGAAAAAGACATTAGTATTCATATTTGCTTTGGCATGGGTTACCGGTGCCATGGCCCAAAATAGTGTAAGCATCACCGAGGGTGCCTCTGCCATCAGGTACAACCACATGATATTCGGTCATTTCATTGAACATTTTCATCGGCAGATTTATGGTGGCATCTTTGACCCAGGAAACTCACGAAGCGATGAGGACGGATTCCGTACCGATGTCATCGACGCACTTCGGGAAATCAAGACTCCGATAGTTCGCTGGCCGGGAGGATGTTTCGTCAGCACTTACCATTGGCTCGATGGAGTGGGACCGCAGCGCACTCCTTCCTACGACAAGGCATGGCAGGTGGAAGACCCCAATACCTTTGGCACGGATGAATATATCAAATGGTGCAGGAAGGTGGGGTGTGAGCCATACATCTGTACCAATGCCGGTACTGGCACTCCTGAGGAGATGAGCGACTGGGTAGAGTACTGCAACCTCTCAGTAGGCAAATGGGGCCGTATGCGTATGGCAAACGGGTACACCGATCCTTACAACGTGAAATACTGGAGTGTGGGTAACGAAAACTATGGTTCATGGGAACTCGGAGCACGCACGGTACAGGAATGGGGTCCTTTGGTGAGGGAGAGTGCCAAACTGATGCGCTCCGTGACAAAGGATGCCAAACTCTTTGCAGCTGCCACCAGTAATTCGGACTGGACTCTGCCCCTTCTGCGCGAAGCGGGGTGGACACTCGACTATATCAGCCTTCACGGCTATTGGGACCCACTCTACCATGTCAATACCCCGGCTTCGTTCATCGACTGCATGATGAAGACCGATGCACCTGAGAGGGATATCGTGAGAGCCATAGAGATTCTTGACGAGGCCGGGCTCGGTGGCGGAAAGATGAAGATAGCCTACGATGAATGGAACCTGCGTAACTGGCACCACCCTTGGCATGGTGATCTCAGACGTGGTTTCGACATTGCGGCCCGTGACAAAAACGACATCAACTCCACTTACACCATGGCTGATGCTTTGTTCTCGGCGTGCTTCCTCAACTCCTGTCTGCGCCACAGCGACATAGTGGATATAGCCTGCTTCTCGCCGATAGTCAATGCACGCGGAGCACTGTATGTCCACCCCGAGGGTATCGTGAAGCGCTCCACCTTCTATGTCTTCTACATGTATTCCAACCTGCTTCAGGATATTTTCATCCCTACCTCTGCCACCATTTCCCCGCTTCGCCATAATGACCGCGAGACATCTGTTCTCGATGTCGTGCTCACTGCAAATGACGAAAGGACCCAGTACACTTACGCCATCGTGAACAAACACCCTGATGAGTCTGTAACCGTATCTCTTGACTTTGCCGGCACATCACCACGTTCTGTCACAGCTACGTTGCTTTCGGGCGAAAGTGTGGATGATTACAACGACATAGGCCGCGAGAGCGTGAAGCCCAAGGAGTGTACACTCAAAGTACAAGGCGGCAAGGTCTGCATCCCGGCCCATACACTTGCTTTTCTGAATTTCAGTAAATAAAGGCATTTTTCCTTTATTTGTTTGGCGGGTATGAAGAACAGATGTACTTTGCAGCAAGATTCAATGTATGGTATGCTGCTGTTGCCGCAATTGGTGCGGATTGATAGAACAGGTACCTTTGCATTGAGAATATAGCCGTCAGGATGAAAGAGTAGCACCGTAATCGGGTTAGCAAATCATTCTGGCGACTTTCCTTGATTTTTTTCATCAGCTTTCATAACCCCCGCGTTTGTGATACCTTTTTCCTGTCGTCTCTCTGGCCGCCTGAAACAGTGGCTTAATACTGTCTTTTCGCCATTTCTCCCTTTCTTGTACCTTTGCATTGTGTTTAATCCTAATCATTACACCATTTCACCCTTTCACCAACTTGAACCACTTGAACCCCATCCGTTCCATCCGTAAAATCCGTATTCGTCTCCTTTCGGTACTCGGGCGCCGGACCTGCAGTTATTGTTATCGTCCCCCGTCTTGAACTCCTTGAACCACGGCCCCTGTGCCCTCCGCTTCTTCGGAGGGTTATCTCTCGACTCTCGTCCTTCGACCCTCGACTCTCGTCCCTCGTCTTGAACATTTGAACTACTTGAACCATTGAACCCTTTGAACTTCAACGCCTCTAACCTCTAACCTCCAGCGCAGCGTCCTC
>R18__coassemble_3332_pt1 | contig 8201 bp, 2 predicted proteins | sample R18__metabat2_high_PE_038 | metagenome-assembled genome bin R18 | reverse complement strand
CCCCCCCCCCCCCCCCCCCCCCCCCCCCCCCCCCCCCCCCCCCCCCCCACCCCCACCCCCCCCCCCCCCCCCCCCCCCCCCCCCACCCCCCCCCCCCCGCTGGATAAAGAGAAAAGGAATGCAATCGAGTGCAAAGCTCCTCCGAAAACGGAGGAGCACAGGGGCGCATGGCTCCTCCGAAAACGGAGGAGCACAGGGGCGCATGGGTATAGGGGGCATTCCTCACTCCTCATGGGGGAGTAGCTCGTGCAGCTTGTTTGTGATGGCTTTGGCGTAGAGGGCGTTGCCGATATCGTTGGGGTGTGTGCCTTCGATCATCGCGTCCTCGGTGAACCCTATGTCGCTGCTGGACAGGTAATAGAGGTTCGGCACGCCCTGTGCAGTCAGCGTGTCGTAGGCTTTCCGGTACTGTCGGTTGGCGGCAGCGTAGCGGTCGTGCAGCGAGCGGTGGAGGAGGCTGTCGGGGATGCCATGGTTCTCGACCATCAGGATGGGGGCGTCGGAGTGGGCACGTATCGCCGTCACCCCCGCCATGGCGCGCTGGCACACCTCGTCGGTGATGCTCACGCTGTTGGGTATGGGGTCGAGGATGAAGGCGCGTGCATCGATCTGGCTCAGCATGTCGAAGACGGCAGGCTCCATGAGTGCCGATCCCGAGAAGCCCATGTTGATGACGGGGTAGCCGGTCTGCCTCTGCACCATCGTGGTCCACATCAGTCCCGGCCGTGATGCGGAGGCGCCCTGCACGATGGAGCTGCCGTAGATGACCACGGGCCGCTCCTGCGGTGCGTGCTCGAAGCGGAAGCAGCATCCATCGACACCTATGGAGAGTCCCGTCACCGTGTTGTAGGGAGGCAGGAAGAGCTCGTAGGAGCGCATGCCGTGGGTGGGAGGGGTGATGTCCGCATAGTGTATGGCGATGGTGTCGCCGACCGCCCATTGCATGTGGTTGCCTATCCAGTGCATGTGTCCGTCATCGTCGGTGCCATACAGGTCAATGCCCGAATGTGCCAGGACGGCCATGTTGAGGTAGCTGTAGATACTGTTCCGCAGCGTATAGCGCACCACGATGTCGGTGGCATCGGTGCTGAAGCGCACGGAGAGTCCGGCACCCTGCTGCGAGAGGTTGTACACGTGGGCGGGGAGCGTCTGTGCGAACCGTGAGGGCAGCCGGTGGTAGTTGGGGCCCGTCTCCTCGTTCCAGGCACGTCCGCAGATGTAAGGGCTGTCGCCATCGAGCGGGTCGTGCCATGTGCGCTGCGCCGTGGTCGGCGGGGTGTGCGGCGGGTCTGCCGCAGCCAGATGGTCGACCATCCGTGCCAGGAGCCACCGGCTGAGCGACGAGTGGCTGTCGGCGGCATGGTTCAGTCCGTCGACCCATACCCTACCCTCGCCATGGTCATAGGCGAACAGGATGGCCATGTCCCTCATGTCCACGATGCTGGTGAGGGCCCGTATGGCGACGTCGGGATGAGGAGAGGCATGCTCGATATCGTACTTGGTACCCCCCTCGATGAGGTTCATCCATGCCGGCGGACAGATGCGGTGGTCGGTGACAGGCTGCAGGAAATCGGTGTCGTAAACGTAGGTGCCCAGGATGTTGGTCTCCTCGGTGTCGCCCGCCTTCCACCATGTGGTCTTGTAGGTGAGCGGGAGTGCCGGGAAGCATTGGCTGCCATCGAGAAGAATGAGTCCGGCGCCTCGGACGACGGCATCCATCAGCCTGTCGTCGGCACAGCCAACGGCATAGACCGCCTGTGAGGGATAGAGGCCCGTGAGCTCCGTCAGCGGATGCACGTCCCACTCGTCGGGGAAGCAGACGATGGCTGCCGAGTCGGCATAGATGGGCCAATGGGTGGCGGGCGCTATGTGAGCAGGAAAGAGATAGGTGTCCCACGTGTTGGTGTACGTGGAGTCGGCGGTGATGAGCTCGGCCTGCACGGTGGCCCGTGTGGGCTGCTCCACGCGGGGACAGGTCAGACGTGCCTCCACCGGTGTGGATAGCGTGCCGCAGGGGACGACAGGCGTGCCGAGCGTGCAGGATGAGCACTCCTGTCCGTCCACGGTGAGAGAGCAGCGCAGAGCGCCCTGCAGAGGGTGTGCGCCGTAGTTGGACACCTGCACCGTGCACTGCGCCTGGGTGTCCTCGGTGTAGGCATACTGCAGTCCCCGCTGCAGCAGTGCCACCTCGCCATTGAAGGCCAGCACCTCGCGAGGAGCGATGGACTTCGGTCGGAAGAAGTGGTCGAAGAGGCCGTTGGAGGTCGTCCAGTAGTCGTTGATGAGCCACCAGTGATACCCCCCCATATCGCCATTGCGTCGGATGGCCTCGACATTGTACTTATGCATGAGCAGGTAGAAGTGCTCCGATGCCTCGGCCCAGCTGTCGGCCTCATCGAGACAGCCCCACGCGCGCAGCCGCTCGATACCCGTCTCCATCCAGAAAGGTCTGATGTTGCTCCCCTCGCGGAACAGTGCCGCCTGGTCGAGACGCGGGAAGGCCAGGAAGTTGCCCGTCTCGTGTGCCACGGCGGGACGGTCGAGTGCCTTCGGCAGCAGGAACTTGTCGGGACACGCGAAGGGGTTGCACCACTCGTCGAAGAGGATGCTGTAGTAGTCCTCCGTAGTCCTTCCGCCCAGGTTCACATAGTCGTGTGCCCAGTCGCCATCGGCGTCCATGAATGGTCGGTCGGGATCCTCCTCCCGTGCCACCGCCTGGAGTTGGTAAGGGAGCTCCATCCTGACCCAGTTCGCCCGGTTCTGCAGTCCCAGCTCGTTGCCTCCCACCCATGCGAAGATGGAGGGGTGGTTGCGGTATTCGCGCACGACGGTGCGGAAACGTTCGACGATGGTACGGTTGGCCCTCTCGGGCGATGTGCCCGTTGGCACGCCCTCCAGCCACCACCGTCCGATGCCCGGCAGCTGCTGGTCGGCATATCCCAGGAGCATCTCGGCATGCGGCATGATGCCCACCTCGTCGCACGCGTCGTAGTACTCGTGTGGCATGACGACGCTGTGGTGGCGGCAGTGGTTGAAGCCATAGGCCTTGATGAGGCGGAGCCGATGGAGGTACATCTCCTTGTCGGTGGGCATGCTGAACTGGCGGGGATAGATATGGTCGTCGCCATACCCGCGCAGCAGGATGGGCTGTCCGTTGAGCAGCACGCGGCTGCCCTCGAGGCGTATCTCGCGTATGCCGTGGCGGTACTCCTGCACGTCGGTGACATGTCCGCGGGTAGCGAACGTGATGCGTGCACGGTAGAGGTAAGGCGTGTCGGGTGACCATAGGTTGGCATGGGGCACCTCCGTCCACAGCTCCACCTCGGCACAGCCCGCGGAGAGGTCCAGCCGGAGGTTACGGCTGGTGCGTGCGGCCACCTGTCCGTCGGCGTCGAGGAGCTCCAGTGTGAGCCTGCCCCTGACGTCGGCGCGTGCATGCTCGTCGGTGAGGGTGGTCTGTACGCCGCAGAACGTGCGTGCCACGCTGCCATCGGCGGCATAGGTGATGCTGTCGCGCAGATAGACATCGCTGAGGTGTGTGGCGGCACGCGACTCGACATACACATGTCCCCATAGTCCGCCCCAGTCGATCTCGAGGTAGTCGTTGAGCTGTGCCGCGCCATAGAGGGGGTCGACGTCCCAGCGCTGGCGTGAGTCGACGCAGATGGTGATGACCGCCGTCTGTCCCGGCCGCACGAAGGGTGTGATGTCCCACTCGTGGCTGCCGATGAACCCGATGGCCTCGTCGCCGATGAGGACGCCGTCGATCCACACCTTGGCATAGCGCGAGATGCCCATGAGCACCAGGTAAGAGCTGTTCTGGTCCGACCAGTCGGCAGGGATCCGGAACTCCCTGCGGTACCATCCCTTGCCGACAAAGTTATGGTTCACCCGTTGCGTGGGCGTACCGTAGCCCTGTGCGTCCCAGCACCCCGGCACCTGGATGGCACCCGGCATGGTGGGTGCAAAGCCCGCAGGCACCTCGGTGGGCAGGGCGACGGTGGGGCTGTACCAGCCGGAGTCCTCGCCGATATCGTCGGGATCGACGCAGAACGTCCATGTGCCATCAAGGTCCACACGGCTGCGGTGCGTCATCGTCGTGCCCGCAAAAGTCATGGTGGGGATGAGGAGCGCCAGCAGGATGAGGACGACCCGTCCTAATCCCGTCCGCTCTCCCCTGCCCTGCCTCACGGGCGGGAGCAGGGAGAAGGGGATGTGTGCGATGCTCATTGCAGGTACTGTGCCAGCAGCGCCTTCAGTTTATCGACATCGATGGGCTTGGGCAGGTGCGCATTCATGCCCGCTTCGAGCGCGGCTATCCTGTCGTCCTCGAAGGCGTTTGCCGTCATCGCGATGATGGGAATCCTGGAGGGCTCCGTTCCCAGGGCGCGTATCTGCCGCGTGGCCTCGTAGCCGTCCATGACCGGCATCTGTATATCCATCAGTACCAGGTCGTAGTCGCCGGGGCTTGCTGCCTTGATCTTCTCGACGGCGACGGTGCCATCGTCGGCAGTGTCGATGATGAAGCCGTCTTCCTCGAGGATGGCCACAGCGATCTCGCTGTTGAGCTCGTTGTCCTCCACCAGGAGGATCTTCTTCCCGCTGAAGTCGTATACGGGGCTGTCGGCTGTCGCGGGCTCTGCCGTGCGTCCGATGCAGCTGGAGAGCACCTTGCTCAGGTCCGACATGAACATCGGTTTGGAGACGAATGCCGTGACGCCGGCTTCCCGTGCCTCATCCTCTATATCCGACCAGTCGTAGGCCGTGAGGATGATGATGGGCACGTCGTCGCCGATGGCCTTACGGATGCGTCGGGTGGTCTCGATGCCGTTCATGTCCGGCATGAGCCAGTCGATGATATAGACCTTGAACCGGTCGCCGAAGGAGTATGCGCTCTCTGCCCTGAACACCGCCTCCTTGCCCGATGTGCACCACTCGCTGCGCATGCCTATCTCCCGGAGCATCCGTTCGATGGACACGCAGGTGTTGGCGTCGTCGTCGGCGATGAGTGCGCGCAGTCCCCTGAGCTCGGGGATCTCGAAGTTATCCTTATGCGCCTCGGCGAGCTTGAAGTCGAAGGTCACCGTCGTCTCGGTACCTTTCCCCGGCTCACTCTGGATGTCGATGCGGCCACCCATCATATCGATGATGTTCTTGGTGATGGCCATGCCGAGGCCTGTGCCCTGGATGCCGGACACCGTGGAGGACTTCATGCGTGTGAACGGGTCGAAGATGGTCTTCACGAACTCCGGGTCCATGCCCATGCCGTTGTCCTTGATGAGGAATTCGTAGGTGGCGTAGCCGTTCGCCTTCACCGTCTTCTCGGTGATGCGCATGGAGAGGATGCCCCCTGCGGCCGTGTACTTGATGGAGTTGGAGAGGATGTTCAGCAGCACCTGGTTGAGGCGCAGCTTGTCGCACAGGATGTTCTCGTCGTTGACGTTGACCGTGTCGATGAAGAAATCGTGGTGTTTGGAGTGTATATCCGCCTGCACGATATCGCGCAGGGTATGAATGATTTCCGGCAGGTTCTCGGCTTTCTCCTCGAGATTGATCTTGCCCGACTCGATGCGGCTCATGTCGAGCACATCGTTGATGAGCGACAGCAGATGGTCGGACGACTGTGCGATCTTCGCCAGATAGTCCTGCACCTGCGCCTTGTTGTCGATATGGCTTGCTGCCAGTCCCGTATAGCCGATGATGGCGTTCATGGGCGTGCGGATGTCGTGGGACATGTTGTTGAGGAAGGTGGTCTTCGCCCGGTTGGCAGACTCTGCCATGGAGAGCGCCTCGGCCAGCTGCTCCTTTTGTGCCATCTGTTCCCGTAGCATCTTCTCGGCCACGCTGTTCCGGCGGTTTCGCTCCAGTATCTGGCTGTATGCCACATTGGCGATGCCCTGCAGCACAGCCACATCGCGTTCTGCCTTTTTCGGGTTATCCACGCCGATATAGCCGATGATCTCGTTGTCGGCAAGGATAGGTGCTGCCACGAGGCTCTCGATGCCCTGCATCTGGAGTATCTCGACCGTCTCGGGCGTGTTATGTTCGCTGTCGAGTGCATCCATGAAGAAAGCACCCTGGCGCCTGAACTCCTCATACCAGCCCGCACACACCTCGGCAGGCACGTCCTGCAGCTTGTCGATTTCGGGCTCTATGCCGGGGGCGCACCACTCGTAGGTGTTGTCGATGGTCTTCGTGCTTTTGCGGTCCTCGATGATGTAGCACCTGTCAGCACGATAGAACTCGCCGGCTATAGCCACCAGCTTGTCGATGGCCTCATCGGGTCCATACTCCTTGTTGAGGACCTCATAGGCGTTGCTCAGCGCTTTCTGGCTGCGTATGGCGAGGTCCCGTTCGGCGAAGCCTATGACAATGGCGTTGGCCGGCTCGTCGTAGTCCTCGGACTTGATGATGTCCATCTCGGCCCATTGGTACTCGCCGTTGAACACCCTTCGGAAGGGTACGGAGTGCTTCTTGCTGTGGGCGAGCTTTTCCTGGAGATAGGCATCATCGACGACAGCGAACTGCGCCCTGTCGTCGGGGTGCACCAGCGGGGAGGTGCCGAACCGGCGCAGCACATCTATCGGCTCGCCTCCGGCCGTCACCATGCCCGCAGCCTGGGGGAAGCGTTGCTGGTCGAGTGTGTAGATATGGAATAATTTTTCGCGTATGTTGTAGTAGTACAGCGCGTAGTACTCGCCGGCGAGACCGCTGATCATCTGCAAGTCCACACGCGCATGCTCCTGCAGCGCTCTCGCCTTGGAGGATTCGACCTTGGAGGATGCCTCGTCCATGAGGGAGAACCCCAGTCCCAAAAGCTCGGGTGTGCCGTCGGCCTTCCGCTTGAGGACGTTGCCCGTCACCGATATCCATCGCTTTCCCTCGAAGAGGTGGGACTGATAGTAGAAGTAGGCCAGGTCATCCGTCTGGAAACGCTCCTTCAGGTAATCGGTGCTGCTGATACGGTGCATGAAATCCATTGCATCGTCCTTGGAGGCAGCGGCGATGTCGCGGATCAGCTCCGTATAGTTGCGCACAGTGCCCACCTCACCCGTAAGCTCCGGGTGCGCGGTGCGGATGACTTTGGCATGACCGGTGCCGAGGTCTATGCAATAGAGCCCGAAATAGTTATCCTTCAGTTTCTCATATACTATTTCGGCTGTAAGCGCGTCGTCGATATCGGAGAAGCTGTAGAGGACCTCCGTGGAGGAAAGACGTGCGGCCTTCATCTCGTACCAGCGGGGAACACCGCTCGAGATATCGCGGAAGCGGAAGGTGAATTCGGTGGCGGTCTGCAGGTAGCTGGCGATCTTGCTTAGGGAGATCTCCTGTGCTGCCCGACTGCGGTCCGGCGCATACACATCGTTCTCGATATAGCGGGTGATGGAGTCGGTGAAGGTCTCGTCGGCGGCATAGTTCACCTTCAGGTGCTCGTTCTGGGCGAGGATGGTGAACCGGTCGGTGTCGGGATAGCCGATGTAGGTGGACACACTGCCGGTGAGTGCCGCTATCAGCTCATTTCTCTGCTGCTCAGCAAGGCGCTGCTTCTCGAGCTCCGCCTCGTACTGCGCAGAGACGTCCTGAACGAAGACATAATAGATGTCGCCCAGCGTGTCGCTATGATCGAAGTGTCCGTAGTCGTCCATCATGCCCACGCTGCCGTCCTTACGGATGAAACGGTATTTCACATGGTCCATCCGATCGGTGCTGCCCACTATCTGCCGGCGAATGCTGGTTTCGACCGCTTCGTAGTCGTCGGGATGGACGATGCCCTTGAAGCTGTTTCCCACCAGTGTCCGGAACTCATCATCGGTGTCGCAGCCGAACAGCTGTGCCATCTTGCTGTTGAAGCTTATCAGCTCCTGCGTGCCATAGGCATGGTAGATGAAGAATCCACCCGGAATGATCTCGCTGAGGCTTGAAAGCACCGGCAGCGTTTCATCGTTTATTTTCAAGTTTTGCATTACCTTTATTATGTAACATTCGATTCACGGTTTTCACTCCTCACGACGAAAATCCACTATGCCGTGCAAAAATACGGATTTTTTTATAAAAAGAAAAGAATAATGCGAAAAATTTGCTATAAAGGACGAAAAACAAGGGAGATGAGAGGTGAGAGAGATGAGAGACGAGAGATGGGGGATGAGAGCTGAGTGATGAGAGAGGAGATATGAGAGATGAGAGAAGAGAGATGAGAGAAG
>R18__coassemble_2970_pt1 | contig 9258 bp, 9 predicted proteins | sample R18__metabat2_high_PE_038 | metagenome-assembled genome bin R18 | reverse complement strand
TCATGGTGCAAAGATACGTCAACACGGAATACCCCCAAAAGACAACTAAAGAAGGTGCCGGAATGTAAAAAAAATGTGGAATGCACCATCAACTCGCTCCATGGGTTTATATATAAGAAAGGGATGAGACTGCTACGTAAAATCTTTACAGCTGTGGTTCACATACCTCAATCAATAAAACAATTAACCACCGTCGATAGAGACACTGACGGCGGTCAATCGTTGGATGAGTCATCTATCCGATTGGATTTACGCTTCAGATAGATGCAGGTCACTTTCTTCAAGGGCAGTCAGAAGTTCCAGCGACGGCGGTCGCCTTTGGAACTTAGGGCGCTGCGACCGGGGCCACACCTTGCATTCTTTCGTCATATGCGTTCGTAAGGACATCGCCGTAAGTTCTTTAGGGGGCAGACACAGGGCGGACGCTTAGACCGCTGCAACGGCCGTAGTAACTGTCCGCATAGTGGTCGCTCGAATTGAAGCAGCAGTCCCACGCGTCGTCCGGGTACGACTCGTAGAGCGACGACGACCAGTAGTAGCCGCGGGAGCCGGCATCGTAGAGGTCCGTGTCGTAGCGGTAGCCCGCTGCGGGGAGGAAAATGCTGTTTCCGTTCTGCACACTCGTTACCTTGTAGCCTTTGTGGCCGTCCTGCGTGGTCCACGTCCAGGTGCAGTAGTTCTCATCGTTCAGTTCCTGCCACTCGGCATGTGTGGGCATGCGCCAGCTACCGCCCCAGTTGGCAGTGGCGGCATCGTCGGAGAACTCGAGGGTGGTCTTGTATTCCACCGTACCGTAGGAACGCTTGGTGTTGTAGGAACGCTTGGTGACGTATTTAGAGAAACTTTTACCGCTGCTGTCCTTGCAATACTTCAATGTACTCCATCTGTATTTGCTCTTCGTGGTTGTCTCGCCCCAGGCATAGTAGTCACCATAGTCGCCCGGTGAGGAAGCGCCCACATTGCACGTCGCCCACAGCAGGCCAGAAGGCAGGCCGAGATCCACGTAGGCGTGACCATTAATGTCTCCTCCGCCTCCACCCGATGCCTTCACCGTCACGTCATCAGCTTTCAGCAACGCTGGCGACAGCGTCACGAACATCATCGCTGCAAGCAGCAATCTCTTGATTTGTTTCATCTTGTAGCTATTTGTTTATTATTGGTTATCATTTCTTGAAAATAAACCAGACGGCTCCGTTGCCCTTATAGCCATCCATGGTCTCTGTCTGTCCGGTGGCGAGGTTCAACATCGTGCCGTCCTTCTCCACACAGAAGCGGGAGGATATGTTGCCATCAGGCGCAAACACCACCATGTGGTACGACTCGCTGACGGGACGTTCTTGTTTTTACTGAAGCGGGTACTGCCACAGAGAGTGACCACCTTGTATCTGCCAACCATATCTGTACGATAATTGAGTGCTTTTGTTTGGAGTCTTGCGACCTTGACGACAAAGATACGACTTTTGTACGAAATACAAAAGAAAAGCAAAAAAAATGATAGCCTTCTGGAAAAGCAGAAGGCACAGGGGCTGTGGTGACACGGAATTTGAGGTTAGAGGACGCTGCGCTGCAGGTTAGAGGTTAGAGACGAGGGACGAGGGACGAGAGACGAGAGCTGAGAGTCGAGAGACGAGAGACGAGGGACGAGGGATAGCCATCCGGACAAGCGGATGGCACAGTGGCTGGGGTGGAGGGTTCAAGTAGTTCAAGGGGTTAATGGGTTAAAAGGTTAATTAATGGGTTATGGGGTGGGGGAATGTGTGATATTTTCATTTAGTTTCTTCATTCTGCGTGCCACATTTCGTCAATTTCCCTCCCTAAAGGGGAGGGTCGGGGAGGGGCCTCGTCCTTCTTTTTCCTCCGTCGGAGTTGTTCGTTTCAGAGCGTGAGTTGTTCATTCTTGAGTCAAAAAAAAATGCGACGAGCCGAGCTGGTTGATGAGTTTGTCGAATCAGCTTGAGCTATGCTGAAGCGAGAAAGCATTTTTTCGTCATTGGGCGAAAAACCGTTTACCATGCGAAGCCAAAAATGGCGTAATTCATGATTTTGTCACACCCAATAAAGGATGAAGACAAAACTTTATTGGTCTTGGATGCCTAGAATATAAAAACGATTCTTTATCTTTGCCGAAAATTTCGGTTATGCGCAAATTATCCAAACTATCTCTGACGCTCATCATCACGCTCTTCTGTTCCTGTGACCCCGGGTTCTATCAGGAGTACTACATAGTCAACGACAGCTCGCACGCGGTGACGATAGAGACGCTGATCGACGTGGCGGACACTTACTGGCTGCCGACTTGGTCATCAGACTCCGTCACGAACTTTGAGAACCCCGATGGCATAGTGATACCCGCATACAGCCAGCAGTTGGTACACACGGAAGGCGGACTGGGAGTAGCCTGTATGGAAAGCAGCGCCCCCACCCTGCAGCATTATATATTTGGGGACAGTGTCGTCTTCCGTTTTGACGATGGACACTACCTGAAGTACACATATTATGATATCTCTGACAACAGTCCATATACAGATAGCAGTTATACATTCACCATGACGTCCCAATCGTATGGTTCATCATCCGGTGTCTCAACGTATACCATCACAGAGGCCGATTACCTACGTTCTCTGGAGTGATCCTTATTCATCATCCTCCATGTCGAGGAGGTTACGGGTGGTAGTCTCCAGACCAGCGGGCGCAGGAGGTCGGGAATCTTCGTGTAACAGGAGAAAAGGGCATGGGGTTTGTTTTGTTCTATTCTTGTTTTCTCTAGTGCTTTTGGAAGGATGCACCTAAATTACTTGAGGATAGGACGAATTTTGGCAAACGACTAGTGGCGAAAGACTCGGGACCGCAGGTCAACGCAGTCGTATCACGTCGCCGACCTTAGGGGTATAGGTTTCCACGTCGCCCTTGTCGCGATTCATCTGGTAGAGTCGGTGCAACCGTATGCCATACATCTGCGATATCGTGTACATGCTCTCACCCTCCTTTACTACATGCTGTGTATAAGGTTTCTTGGCGCGTGCATTCTTACGGTGCAGATAGATGATGTCACCCTTCTCGGGCTGGTAGCCACGGTAGAGGTCGTTGTAGCGGATGAGCCTGCAGCGGTAGGTGTCGAACTCCTTGGCAAGGCCCTTCATGGTGTCGCCATCGCGTGCCACCACATACACCAGTCCGTTGGCAAGATGCGGTGTGTGTGCTGCATCGTCATCGTCCGATGCCCACACATAGGGTGCGTTGTCGGAATCAAAGCGGTCGAGGGCATACGACTCGATGAGGTTGATCAGACGGTCGGCATACGCAGGGTTCGTGGCATAGCCGGCGAGCTTCAGTCCGCGGGCCCACCCCACATAATCAGCAGGATCGAGACGGAACAGTGAGGCATAGCGGGCACCGGAGACGAGGAACAGCGAGTGATCTTCATAGCTGTCACGTACCGACTTGTACACGCGGAAGCAGTCGTCGCGCTCGTCATCATCCTTATACGTCTTGCTGCCCGTCCAGTTGTGGCACTTGATACCAAAGTGGTTGTTCGACTCGAGCGCCAGCAAACTCTGTCCGGCATTGGACTCCAATAGGGCCTGCGCCAGCGTGATGCTGGCAGGGATGCCATAGCGTTCCATCTGTTCGACGGCCAAGTCCTTGTACTTATTAATATAAGCCACGTACTGGGCATTCTGCGCTGGCAACAGCACGGCGGCAAGCAACCCTGCAACGATGGCAATCATTCTCTTCATCATGGTTCACTGTTTTCTGGTTTTCCGTAGGAATAGACAAGTGCCGAGGGCATATCCATTCTTTTCAGTGCACAAAATTACGCTTTTTTTTGCAAAACCGCAATTCTCTGCGTATTTTTGCTGAAAATTTGCAATATGAAAGATTGTATCCACCAATGCCACTACCTTCTCTGCACCCTTGATGAACTGTCCGACAGCGACCGCGCGCTGATTGCCGATGCCTGCCGCGCAGCACGCCAGAGCTATGCCCCCTACTCGCATTTCCATGTCGGTGCGGCACTACGTCTGTCCGATGGTTCCGTTGTCTGCGGCAGCAATCAGGAGAACGCAGCCTATCCATCAGGGCTCTGTGCTGAACGCACGGCACTGTTCGCCGCAGGCGCCAGTCACCCAGGTACACCCGTTGAGGTGCTCGCCATCGCAGCATGCAACGACGAGGGGCTGTTCACCCCCCAGCCCACACCCCCCTGCGGTGCCTGCCGACAAGTAATGCTCGAGACGGAGACGCGCCAGGAGGGACGCCCCATGCGCATCCTGCTCCACGGCACTGAGGTGACATGTGTCATTGATGGCGGTGCCCACGAACTGTTACCGCTCATCTTCGACGGTAGCTTCCTGCGCTGACACACGGCGCAGCTGCCAAAGCACAACGTGCGACAGATTGGCAGATAATGCTGGATAGAGACAACCCTCTTTCGGATGTCAGCATGCAGTGGCACACTTTTTGTGCATGCGATGGCAGAAAACAGTGCGTATTATGGCAAAAAACAAAAAGAAAAAACATATGGAACAAACCGAGAAGAAGGCTGCAGTAGCCGATGAAACAGCAGAGATGGCGGCCAGCATCAACACAACCGACGAAGCGCAAGGCACGCCCACCGAGGAAGCACCTGCCACGGAGGATGCCACCACTGCTGAGGCACCCGCCACGGAGGAGACCGCCATCGACAGCACCGAGCAGCAACTGCGTGACGCCCTTGCCGACGCTGAGGAGAAAGTCGCTGCCGAGCATGACCGGTACCTGCGCCAGCTGGCTGAGTTCGAGAACTACCGCAAGCGCACCCTCAAGGAGAAGAGCGAGCTCATCCTCAATGGCTCTGCCAACCTCATGACGGCTGTGCTACCCGTGCTCGACGACATGGACCGCGCCCTCGACGCACTCACCAAAACCGATGATGCCGCCGCCTGCTGCGAGGGTTTCAAGCTCATCGCCAGCAAGTTCCGCACGACACTCGAGCAGAATGGACTGAAACAGATCGAGGCCATCGGACAGCCCTTCGACACCGACTTCCACGAGGCCATCGCCATGATGCCCGCTACCGACGACGCACAGAAGGGACACGTCATGGACTGCGTGCAGGCAGGGTATAAGCTCAACGACAAGGTACTCCGCCACGCCAAGGTGGTGGTGTGCGAGTAACATTCTTTTCCAAAGACCAACATGGCAAAACGCGATTACTACGAAGTGCTGGGCGTTGACAAGAACGCATCGGACGACGATATCAAAAAAGCATACAAACGACTGGCCATCAAGTACCACCCTGACCGTAACCCTGGCGACAAGGAAGCGGAGGATAAGTTCAAGGAGGCCGCCGAGGCATACAGTGTGCTCAGCGACAAAGACAAACGTGCCCGCTACGACCAGTTTGGTCCCGAAGGCCTTGATGGCGCTGGAGGCTTCGGAGGCAGCGGTGGCTTCAGCATGAATGACATCTTCTCCATGTTCGGCGACATCTTTGGCGGCGGGGGGGCCTTCAGCGGATTTGGCGGATTTGGCGGTGGGGGCGGCCGACAGTCCGAACCGGTATTCCGCGGTTCCGACCTCCGCGTGAAGGTCAAGCTCACCCTGCAGGAGATTGCTGCAGGTGCCGAGAAGAAGCTGAAGGTAAAAAAGTACGTCTGCTGTCCCGACTGCCAAGGCACCGGTGCCGAGAAGGGCAGCGCCATCGATACCTGTCCCGACTGCAAGGGCAGCGGCTATGTCGTCCGCTCCCGTCAAAGCCTCTTCGGCATGATGCAGACACAGAGTGCCTGCTCACGCTGTAGCGGTGAGGGCAAGATCATCCGTAACAAATGCCGCAAGTGCGCCGGCGAAGGCATCGTCTATGGCGAAGAGATCATCAGCGCCAAGATTCCTGCCGGAGCTACCAGTGAGTACCAGCTCACCATGAGCGGCAAGGGCAATGCCGGCAAGCACAACGGTGTGCCCGGTGACCTCTATATACAGATCGTCGAAGAAGAGTCGCGTGAGCTTGTGCGTGACGGCAACGACCTCATCTACAACCTCATGCTATCCATACCACAAGCCGTACTCGGGGCACAGGTCGATGTACCCACCGTCTCTGGCAAGGTACGCATGACCATTGAGCCCGGCACACAGCCCGGCAAGGTGATGCGTCTGCGCGGCAAGGGACTGCCTGCCATCAACGGCTACGGCACCGGCGACCTCCTCGTACGCATCAGCGTCTATATCCCCGAGACACTCAGCCGCGACGAGAAGAGCCACTTCGAGGCACTGCGCGATGCCGACAGCTGCCGGCCCAGCGAAAGCACCAAGGAGAACTTCTTCCGCAAGTTCAAGAGCCTCTTCGAATAGCATTCAACAGCGTTTCCCATCCCCAATCTCACGACCCCTTCCCTGCCCTTCAGGGGTGTGCATAGGAGAGGTTCCCACTTTTGTAAATGACCTACCCCGAGACCATCCAGTATCTCTACGACCGCACGCCAGCGTTCCACAACGTTGGCCCAGGCGCATATAAGGAAGGATTGTCCAACACCCTTGCGTTCGATGCACACCTCGGGCACCCCCACCGCAAGTTCCGCACCATACATGTGGCAGGCACCAACGGCAAGGGTTCCTGCTCGCACACCCTCGCCGCCATCCTGCAGGCAGCGGGCTACCGCACAGGGCTCTATACCTCGCCCCATCTGCTCGACTTCAGCGAACGCATACGCATCGACGGCCAACCTATTGAACCCGACTACGTGGTGCACTTCGTTGAGCAGCACAGGGCCTTCTTCGAGCCATTGCAGCCCTCGTTCTTTGAGGTCACCACGGCCCTCGCCTTTCAGTATTTCGCCGACCGCCAAGTCGATGTTGCTGTCATTGAGGTCGGTCTGGGTGGGCGCCTCGACTGCACCAACATCATCACCCCCGACCTCTCCATCATTACCAACATCAGTCTCGAGCATACGGCCCTCCTCGGCGACACACTGGCAAAGATTGCCAGCGAGAAGGCAGGCATCATCAAGGAAGGCGTGCCCGTCGTCGTCGGCGTCTCCGTTCCCGCCACCCGCCCCGTCTTCGTCAGTCGGGCAGCAGCACTCCATGCGCCACTGCGCTTTGCCGATGAAGAGCAACACGACCTCCCCACCGTCATGCAGCTGCAGGGAGCATTCCAGGAGCCCAATGCCCGCACCGTGCTCACCGCTGTCGACGTGCTGCAGCAACAGGGATACCCTCTCACCCCCCACGCCATCGCAGAAGGTTTCGCCCATGTCTGCGACCTCACAGGCTTGCGCGGACGGTGGCAGACGCTGCGCCAGCACCCCACACTACTCTGCGACATCGGCCACAACCCTGGCTGCATGCCCTTCCTCACTCGTCAGCTCCGTGCGCTCCCTTGCCGCACGCTGCGCATCGTGCTGGGTTTCGTTGCTGACAAAGACACCCGTGCCGCCCTCGCCCTCATGCCCACCGACGCCGTGTACTACATCACCCAACCCTCGGTGAGCCGTGCTCTCCCCGCCGACCGCCTGCTTCCCATGGCACGCTGCTACGGACTCGACAGCACCCTCTACCCCACCGTGGCCGATGCCGTGCACGCAGCACTCGGTGATGCCACGCCCGACGATGCCATCTTCGTCGGAGGCAGCAACTTCGTTGTCGCCGACCTTCTCCGCATCCTCCCCAACGGCTGAAAAGCCATCCCCATTCGCCCTTTTTCGGTGTTGTTTCCCGTTTTTTTGCGAAAAACATAGGGGATTGCATTCTTTTTTCATATATTTGCACCCAATTATCAATCATATGCAAATTTTATGAAACGAATCGCTAAACATTTCATGTTCATGGCAACCACCGCTCTGGCCTGTGCAGGCATCTGTTCGTGCACCTCGTCACCCCGCGTTGGGGAGGAGGCCACGCCCTTCATCGGACGCAACGACATCACCATCGAAGGACGTCGTATGACCCCCGAAGCCCTCTGGGCCATGGGACGCATCGGCAGCACTTCCGTCAGCCCCGACGGGCAGACCATCGCCTACGGTGTCAGCTACTACAGCGTGCCTCTCAACAAGAGTCACCGTGTCATCTACACCATGCATGCCGACGGCTCTGGCCAGCAGCTTCTCACTACCACCGCCGCTTCCGAAGGCGACGTCTGCTGGATCAAGGGAGGCACAAAACTCGCCTTCCTCAGCACCGAGGGCGGCAGCAACCAGCTCTGGGAGATGAACCCCGACGGCACCGCACGGCACCAGCTCACCCATACCGACAAAGACATCGAGGGATTTCTCTTCTCGCCCGATGAGACAAAGGTGCTGCTCGTGATGACCGTCCAGAACGGACTCACCACCGCCGACCGCTACCCCGACCTCCCCAAGGCCAGCGGACGCATCATCACTGACCTGATGTATAAGCACTGGGACGAGTGGACCGACGAGATACCCCATCCCTTCATCGCCCACTTCGATGGCAACACTGTCACCGACCCCACCGACATACTCGCCCGCACCCGCTACGAGAGCCCCCTGCGGCCTTTCGGAGGCATTGAGCAGTTCGCATGGAGCCCCGACAGCCGCACCCTCGCCTACACCTGCCGCAAGAAGACCGGCATCAACTATGCCCGCAGCACCGACAGCGACATCTACCTCTACGACACCGAGACCCAAACCGAGAAGAATATCTGCAAGGAGTGTGGCGACGACCTCAACATGGGCTACGACACCAACCCTGCCTTCAGTCCCGACAGTACCCGCATCGCTTGGTGCAGCATGGCACGCGACGGCTACGAAAGCGACCAGAACCGGCTCTACGTCATGGACCTCCAGACCGGTGAAAAGACCTTCGTCAGCCGTGCCTTCGAGAGCAATGTCGATGAGTTCATCTGGGCGCCCGACGGCAAGCACCTCTACTTCACCGGCGTATGGCATGGCGAAACACATATCTACAAGGTAGGGCTCTGCGGCAAGGTCACTCAGCTCACCACCGGACAGTACGACTTCGGCGGCATCGCCCTCCTCGACGACGGCCATCTTCTCTGCAAGCGCCACTCCATGCTTGAGGGCGATGAGCTCTATGACCTCCCCATCGCCGAGCCCACAGAGATTATAAAGCTCACCGCCGAGAACAAACACATCTACGACCAGATCGACAGCCCCACCTGCGAAGAGCGCTGGGTGAAGACCACCGACGGACGCGACATGCTCGTGTGGGTAGTCTATCCCCCCCGCGTAGCCCCCCCAAAGAAGGAACCCCCCCCCCAGTAGGGGGGGGGGGGGCCGGCATGGCCCGGGGCTGGGG
>R18__coassemble_2368_pt1 | contig 12147 bp, 9 predicted proteins | sample R18__metabat2_high_PE_038 | metagenome-assembled genome bin R18 | reverse complement strand
AATACCAGAAACAGTCTGTTCCTCATTTCAAATCAACGTGAATAGGGCAATATTGAAGAGTAAATTAATTCTTTAATACCGGGCGTACACAGCGGCCGCGGTAGCGGACGTTCTCACCCATCGTGCGGTTGGACTTGGTGAAGTTGAAGTAGCCGGCATTCTTCGGGTAGTTGCTGCCCAGTGTGCGCGACCAGTAGTTACCCTCCGTGCCCTGGTTGCTGAAGGCGTACTGATCACTGTAGCCCGCGGCGGGAAGGAAGAGGAAGTGCTCGTTCTTGGCGGTCACCAGGTATCCCTGCACCTCGCCCCACGTGCACCAGGTCCAGGTGAGGTCGGGCGAGTTCACCAGCTCTGCCCACTGCGCATAGGTGGGCATGCGCCAGTTGGCACCCCACAGCGTGTAGGCGACGTCGTCGGACGGCTCCAGCTCGGTGAGCTCGTCGGTGAAGTTGTTATAGCCGTAGTACTTGTTGTAGCAGTACTTGGTGAGGTTACCTTCGGAGCTACCGCTGTTATAGGGGTAGCTGTTCCATGTGAACTCGGTGTAGCCGTCGTAGTAGCCCTTCGTCACGCCCCAGGCGTAGTAGTTGCCATAGGCGGTGAACGTGGAGGCGCCCACGTTGGCCGTGGCCCACCGCGTGCCCGAGGGCAGGCCGAGGTCCACATAGGCATGACCGTCGAGGCTGGCTGTCACCTGCACCGTGCAGGTAGCCTGCAAGGTGCCTACCGTCACCGTCAGGTGGGCGATGCCCTCGCCGATGGCCGTCACCAGACCCGCATCGCTCACGGTAGCCACCGCAGCGTTGTCGGTGGTGAATGCAGCTGTTTCGGTAGCATTCGCAGGAGCGATGCTGCAAGTCATCTGCCACTGGTCGCCGACGGCGAGCATGCCGTAGTTGTCCGTGGTCACCGTCTGCGCCTTCACCACATATTCCCCATAGACGGGACGGATGGAGCGGCCGCGGTAGCGGCTCGCGTAGTTGCTGGAGTAGTAGCCTTTGTAGATGACGGCATTGTACGCATTCATGCCGGACTCCAGCGTGCTGGTCCAGTAGTAGCCTTCGTAGCCGGCATCGGAGTACGATGAGCCATCGACATATCCTCCTGCCGGGAGGAAGAGCTGGTTGCCGGTGGTGCCCGTGACCTGATAGCCCTTCACCCCGTTCAGGGTGGTCCACGTCCAGGTGAATCCTTGGGCGTTCAGCAGCTCGGCCCACTCGGCATGGGTGGGCATGCGCCACTGCTCGCCCCACTTCGCATGCGCGGCATCGTCAGCGAGCTCGAGCGTGGTGAGGTCGTCGGTATAGTAGTTATAGCCGTAGCTCCGGTAGTCGTTGTACTTTGTGAGGTTGCCCGACGAGGTGCCCTCGTTGTAGGCATACGTGCCCCACGAGAAGGTCGTATGTCCGTCGGACGTGCCTGTCGTCATGCCCCAGGGGAAGTAGTCGCCATACTCCTCAGGTGCAGAGGCTCCGATATTGCAGGTAGCCCAGAGCAGACCCGAGGGGAGTCCGAGGTCCACGAACTCGTGGCCACCAAGCTTGTTCATATAGCCCTGTACGACGTTGACGGTGATGACGTTGCCGTTCGACTGGACGGACACCGTGCCGCGGCGCTGCGTCTTCAGGGGATTCGCCTCCACGCTGACCGTCATCTCGCTATCGCCGGTGCCAGTGGTGGGGGTCACCGTGAACCAGGTGTCGGAAGCCTCGGCCGTCCACGCGCCGTCGGACTTGACGTACAGTGTCTGCTGCGCAGCGGTGTAATCGACGTTCACCGTACCCGCATAGTCATCCGTGCCGTCGGTGACGCTGAAGCGGTAGCCCGCCTGGGTCACCTGCAACGTGAACTCCTTGCCGCAGAACAGCACCGTGATGTAGCCCGTGCGGCTGTCGGTGGAGGTATTCTCCGTGACGGCCACCGTGAGCTCCGTGTCGCCCGAGCCGGACTGGGGCGTCACGGTGATCCACTTCGAGGTGCTGCTCAGTGTCCATGCGCCATCGGCCTGAAGGGCCACGGTGGTCTGTCCCGCCTGGTTGGAGAACGCCACGGTCTCCTCGGGGAAGCGGATGGAGCGCCCGTACTGTGTGACGGCGATGCGAACGCTGGTCTCCTCCGTCTCGAGGGTGATATACGCTGTGCGGTCGTTCATAGAGCTGTTCTCATCGGCAGTCACCGCCATGCTGTTCTCGCCCTTTGTCACCTTCAGCCACGACTGCGAGGAGGTGGCCTTCCAGTTTGTCGTGTTGGTGATGACCTTCACCTCCTGCTCGCCACCCGAGGCAGTGAACACCAGTTCGGACTTCTCGGCATTGGCATAACTGCTTCCGCGCGACTGCTCCACCTGTATGGGGAGGCTGAAGTTCCACAGCGTATCCCTCGAGCAGAGCCACAGCGTGGCCGAGCGGGAGGAGGTGGCAGAGGTGTTCTCGCTGCAGGTGATGGTCAGCGAGGCGTTGCCGCTGCCCGAGAGCGGCTGCACGGTGAGCCACTCCGGCACATCGCGGAAGTACCAGCCGGCACCCTGCGCATAGATATGCTGTTCCAGGGAGCCCGCATCGCAACCGAAGGTAAGGGATATGTAGTCCACATTCAGGTAGTTCGCCTGAAAGCTGATGTGTGCGGAGGAGGTGTTGAACGAGGACTCGTCCTCGGTGCAGGAGACAGTCAGCAGGGAGAGGAGAAACAGGGGGAAAAGGAAGTATCGTATCGCTTTCATAGCTATCAGTTGCCCAAATAAAGTGAAATACCAATCTTATAGGCGATGCCGGATGTCCATCCTGCCATCGTCTCCGACACGTTGCATATAGGGGTATAGATGTCGCCTCGGAACACCGGGATGTTGTAGGCGCCCTCGGCGAACAGAGCGAAGGACTGGCTGAGTCCCACCTGCAGCTGCAGCGACAGCGGTACATACACGGGGTTGAACGTCTGCGTGAGGTCCTCGTCGGAGGACTGTCCCTGTATGCATACCTGCGTCACCCCCACCATGGGAGTCAGGCGCAGCCGGTGAGCGGCGAAGAGCAGCGAGATGCCGAGGTGTGCGTTGTACGACAATGTGGGCTTATACGTCAGTGCGGCGGGTGCGCTCAGCTCATAGTCTTCCCACTCCTGGTTCCAGTAGAGCGTCTCGGAGGAGCCTAGCGGGTAGAGCATCTCGGCACCCATCAGCAAGTGTCCGAAGCAGAGGTCGCATCCGATGCCTGCCCCCGGGAGGCTGCCCAGCTGTCCGTAGCCATAGTATGCCATGCCGTTCTCGGGCAGGCCGTTCTCAGCGGCGCGTGCCTTGCGCTCGGCTTTTGCCTGCGCCTTCGCCTCGGCTTTTGCTCGGGCCTCTTCCTCGGCCAGCGCCTGCGCCTTCGCTTCGGCCTTCGCCTCGGCGACGCCCTCACGCTTGGCCTGTTCCACGGCATCCTTGATCTCGCGCACGGCATCCTGCTTGGCAGTCTCCAGCTCGCGTTGCAGCGCCTCGGTATCGATCTGCGAGTCCGGTGCCTGGATCACAATCATATACACCGTCTTGCTCTCCACGGGGAACTCAAACTCCACCTCGCCGCTCACATACTTGGGGTGCTGGTAGGTGAGTTTCTTCATGCCGGCGGCCACCCAAAGGTAATAGACGCCAGCGTCGTAGTTCACCTCTTTGATATAGGAGCCGGTGAACTTGATGTCTTCGAGCTGGGGGGCGGATACCTTGATGAGGGCACAGGGCGTGCCGTTGTTGTCGGTATGGGTCGTGTCGCGGCGTGCCGTGAGGTCGCTCATCAGCGCCTTGAGGGGTGTCACCTTCAGCTCCTGGGCCTGCACGGCAAGGGTGCCGAGGGGCAGCAGCAGGAGCAGCAACACGCGGAGGGGGATGCGGTGTTTCATTGCGCAGAGTGGTTGTGTAGGGTTACAAAAGGTTTAGATGTCGAAATCAGAGAGTTGCAGTATCGATGCCGGGTCGATGGGTGTACCGTCGGAGTACTTGTCGGGTTGCCACGAGCGCACATGGATCTGCGGACGGCTCTCGTTCTGGAAGTCCCAGATCATAAACAGGTAGCCATCGTCGTGATAGTTGTCGGAGGTGTAGCCCTGGTGCAGGGTCACGCCATAGACGTCGTCCTTGATGGGGTGCATCTTCACCTGTATGTCGTCGAACGTCACATGGATGTACTTGTTGTTGTTGAACACGCGCTGCAGACGGGTGAGGTACTCGCGCTTGCTCTGCTTGGTGAGCTCTACCTTGTCGGGGAGGGGCATGTCGCCCGTCTTCCGCTTGGTGACACGGCCGGTGATGATGAGGGCATCGTCGGAGAAGATGGCATCGAGGAAGGCCATGTCCTTCTGGTTATAGGCGGTGCGGAACTTCTCCACATAGTCGGTGATGAGCTTGCGGCGATAGAGGTCGTTGAGGTCCTTGCCCTCGCGCAGGATCTGTCCGTAGAGGTGGCTGTCGATGGCGAGCGAGAAGGCCGTCATATTGCCCTTGGTGTCAAAGCTGAACACCGCCTCCTGGTAGTCCTCGTTATCTTCCACCGAGGCACGGAACTCGGGCAGGGGTTTGAGCAGCAGGCCGATGTTGCGCACCTGGTAGCCGCCCTTGATCTTCTCGCACTTCTCGATGATAGCATCGTCGATGGTCACGAAAGGCGAGTTCTCCCACAGCATCGACAGGGAGTTCTGCACATCGCTGGCGACGCCCAGCTTGGCATAGCTCATCTCCCGCCCCGCTGCCTCGGCGGTATTCGCCTCGGTGAGGATGCGGGCGATGGTCTTCTCCATCTTGGCTTTCACGCTCTCGTTGTCGAGGTAGAGCAACTGTACCGTCACGTCATCGGCTTTCAGCAACGCCGGCGACAGCGTCACGAACGTCATCGCTGCAAGCAGCAATCTCTTGATTTGTTTCATCTTGTAGTTATTTGTTTATTATTGGTTATCATTTCTTGAAAATAAACCAGAAGGCTCCGTTACCCTTATAGGCATCCATGGTCTCTGTCTGTCCGGTAGCGAGGTTCACCATCGTGCCGTCCTTCTCCACACGGAAGCGGGCGGGTATGCTGCCATCGGGCGCATACACCACCATGTGATACGACCCGCTGGCGGGACGTTCCTTGTACTTGCCGAAGCGGGTGATGCTTCCGGCATTGTAGCCGTCGGTGATGAACGCGCGCAGCTGCTCGAAGGTCTCGATGGCCAGCAACGGACGTTCCTGTGCCGTGGGGACAAAGGCGGCAGGCGTGGGCTCTGGCGTGGGCTCAGTCTTGGGCGCGACGGCTGGCTCGGGGACAGACTCGGGGGCTGGCGCTACAACGGGGTCGGGGGTTGTGGCTGCAACCTCTGCGACCTCTGCAGGCTCTGTGGCCGGAAGAGCCGCCTCCACCTGTGCAGCGTCCTTGTCGGTACCTCCGAACTCCACGAGCAGCACCTGGTCGCTGTCGGTGTAGGAGAGGATGTCGCTCTTCTTCACATACGACAGGCAACGGAACACCTTGCGGTTCTGTGTGGGTATGTCCGACATCTCCTCCTTCGCCTTCACCACGCAGCCAGCAATCCGGTCGCGGTCATCGATGCCCGTCTCGCGCAGCCACAGCTCCACCTGCTCGCCGATGAGCAGACGGGCACACTCCGCCGCATCCTCAGCCGAGGAGGTGGAGGTGCCCATGGCCCACAGGTACGCAGGGTCCACCTTGATGGCGTTGATGCGCTGCTGGTCATCCGCGGGCGTCTGCGCCGACAGGCGCATAGCAACGGCAAGCAGCACGGCTACCGTATATATATACTTATTGATTATAGGTTTCATTTTCCTGTTCTTGATAGAGGGATTTCACGTTATGGGTAGGGATGAACGCATGCAGCCTTGCCTTGAGTACGGCATGAGGATCGGTGGTAAGGTCTTCGGGGACGACAACGGACATCATGTGGTCGAAGCCCAAGTCGTGCGACTGTGCCATCAGCAGCAGCCGCACGCCATCGGTGCGTTCCTCCTGCAGCCCCACATACACCGTGAGGTTCGTGGCACGGCAGTAGTTCACCCACTGCGACAGCTGCACGCGGTAGGCATGCGTCTCGAAGCCGTAGAGGCTCTGCTCGATGTAGAGCATGTGGTCGTCCATCTGCGGCAGCACACCTTGCAGCAGGTTGATGGCAGACGCGACGGCATGCTCCCTGTCGTACACCGGTTTCCACCGCTGCGGCGTATCTGTGCGCCGGTAGTAACACGAGGTGTTCAGCTCGGGCAGGTAGTAGTGTGCAGCAGGAGCCGTCTGCCAACAGCCATCGGGGGTGAGGGTGCACGAGTCGGGCAAGGCGACCACCTCGGCATGGAGGGGCTGACGGAGCAGCATCGCCTTCATCTCCTTCTCGATCTCCACCTGCGGCTTGCCCAGGAGCAGCTCGAAGGAGAGGGGGAACGAGAAGCGCAGACGGGGCATGCCGAGCGTGTCGGTCCAGCATACCTCGCAGAGCCTGTCGCCCACGCGCTGTAGGCTGAACGTGTCCTCAGGCCGCACCTGGGCAAACGTCTCGAAGGTGCCGACGGTGAACACCACGCCGTCGTCGCGGATGCGGTCGGGCACGAACGCACCCGCGCGGTCCAGACTGTCGAGTCGGCAGGCATAGCGCTCAATGAAACGGAAGATTAGCGAGTCCTCCGCGTGCATCAGCTCGTCGGGAAACAGACGGGGACACCCTGCCTGCAGGCTGGCAGTCAGCCCGCAGGAACAGAGTATCCACAGTGTAAGCCGACGCAGGTGCCGCATGGTTACTTATCGTCGTAGAGGTCGTCAGCGCCGTGACCGATGTTGATTGTGGCCTGCAGTTCGCCCTTGCTGTTGTAGTGCCGACCATTGCAGAAGAAGCCGTTGATGAACTCACCCTGCACATAGTCGCCGGCATGTGCCACACGCGCCTTCGAGTCGTACTTATTGATCTGGCGGTCCTTGGTATAGACGAGCTTGCCCTGTCCGTGCGGATGGCCGTTCTTCACGCCACCGGTGTACTTGCCGTAGCTGAGTGTGAGGGTAGTCTGGCCTGAGGCCGGAGCCTTCGCAGCCTCCGCTATGACCTTCTGCTCGGCAGCAGCTTTCTCGGCCTCCTCCTGTGCCCGGCGGGCAGCCTCCTCTTCCAGCGCTTTCTGTGCGGCAGCGATGCTGTCGGCCTGCGCCTTGGCCTGCGCCTCGATGCGCGCCTGCTCCTGCTCCTGTGCCTTCTTCTCCTTGGCATTCTTGGCGCCATTCACGCCGAGGTAGCCGCCACCGCCCAGCCCCAGCACAGCAGCTGCGATAAGGGCCAGCAGTTTAGCCCTGCGCTTTACCTCTTCGGAGCTAGGGCCAGGCTTCGATTTTCCGCACTCATGCAAGGGTTTGTGACATTCTTCACAGATGAACTCATGCTCGTCCACCTCTTGAATCTCTTTGCTGTCTGCCAGGTCACACTCACCGAAGTTGTGGCACTGGCCTTTCTTCATTGCCATAATGTTCAGGTTTTTACAGTTCTTTCAGTTCATTGTTCAATATCTCCACCGCCAGTGCCTTGTAACGGGCGAAGTCGGGGTGGAACTCGTTGTTCTCGCACAGGGTGGTCTTCACCTGTCCCTGCAGCACGCCGCCCAGGGCCTTCTTCAGTGCGACCTTCTGGTCGTTGCTGCGTGCCTGCACAGCGAGCTCGGCCTGTACCTGCGCCATCAGCTGCATGGCCTTGGCATAGTCGTTGGAGAGGGCGTCCCAGATGGTGGCGAAGTTACTGCCCAGCGGTGTCCAGGTGTCGCAGCCGAACTCATCCACCGACTTCATGCAGGTGAAGCGCTGACCCGTGGTGGGATCCTGCTGCTCGGCAAGGATGTTCATGGCATAGGCCAGCATGAGGGGTTTGAAGAGCTGTTTCTTCAATTCGGCGCTGTCCAGTTCGAACAGCGAGGGCAGCTCCTCGCGGAAGCTCTCGGTATGGAGCACCATGCGGTTGAAGGCACCATCGGGAGCATTCACCAGACGGTCGTACTTCTCCTTCAACACGGTGAGGTTAGTCAGGTAGCGCAGCGGGAAGCCGGCATAGGCAGACACCACCACGATCTGATTGGCCTTGTAGTGAACGGACACATCCTGGCTGGCATCGAAGCCGGGTATCGTGCGTACGAAGGCGTCGATGAGATCCTGACGGAACTTCTGCGTCTTCTCGGAGGGCGCCGGCAGGCAGAGCTGCACCATGTTCATCACCGCTCCGGTATTGCCGGCAAAGACCTTGCTCTTCTCGGCAGGGTTGAACTGCACGTAGGCACTCGACGTGGCCACAACCTCTTTCACGAACGCCTCCAGCTTCTCGTCGGAGTTGAGTTCCTGCTTCAGCTTGTCGAGGATGTTGACGCCCACCATCTGGCTGAGGGGGTCGGACTTCGCTGTGTCCTCCATGGCCTGACGGGCATGGGTGCCGCAGATGTCGAGCGTGGCATCAATCGTCTGCTCGTAGTCGGCCTTATCGTAGAGGTTGGCGAACGTGTGCTCGCCCTCCTCGCCCAGATTGGCGATGAGGCGGGTACGGATGGCAGCAGCGGCAGCGGTCTGGCGTTCACGGTTGGCAACATACTGGCCGGCGATGGCATGCACCTTCGCGGGGTCGTACTTCTTGATGTTGGTATCCTCCGCCTCCTCGTGCACCTTGCACTTGGTGGCAGCTTTCTCCTTCACCTCTTCGCTGATGGCCAGCAGCTGGTCCTTGAAGGCGCGCACGCCCTCCAGCATGTTGGTCAACTCAAGGATAATCTCCTGCAGCAGCTCCTTGGCATAGTCGTAAGCCTCCACACGGGTGCTGAGGCTGTAGTAGCTGCACTGGGCAGTCTTGAAACTGCTGAACACCTTCGTCGACGCGTTGGTGATGGTATCCTTGAGCCAGCCTATGTTGTCCCAATCGACCTTGGCCTTGCTGATGTCGACCTTGCAGCCTTCCATCTCGTCGAGCAGCTTGGCCTTCTGCTGGGCGAACGCCTGGATGCGGTCGCTGCAGTCCTGGATGAGCAGCTGCGTATATTTCTCAATCTCCAGCACGCTCTTGCCGTTCTCGGCACCGGCGGCCCACTCGTCAAACAGTTTCTTCTCGATATGGCGGCGGATGAAGCGGGCATAGGCCTTCAGCTCCTTGCGCTGGATGCTGTAGAAATTCTTCACGCCATGGTTACGGAACTGCTCTTCATAGAACACCTTGCAGCGATGGTCGAACTCGCCCAGCCAGCTCTTCTTCTCGATGGTGGTCTGCACATCGTCGGCATCGGCCTCGGTACGGTTCTGCCAGGTCATGTCCAAGTCCTTCCAGCGCCTGGTACTGTCGCTGGCGATGATGGGTGACGACAGTGTCAGGTAGGCATTCGACAGCAGGAGGCTCTCGCGGTTCCGCTTGTTCTTGATCTCGTCGAGGAAGCCGCTGCCGACCTCTTCGATGGACTTCTCGCCGAAGCCCTGCACACCCGTCCAGTAGTTATAGGTCAGCTGGGCAGCCGCCTGGCGGGCGAAGGTGTAGGTGACGAACTCGCTGACCTCGCTCTCGGGATACTCGATGCGGGTGATGCCGAAGCTGAGGAACTTACGACTGCGGTCAGGGTGGCCTGCCTGGTCCATTTCGGGCTCCGAGCCGTTGTTCTCGCAGTTGACCAGACGGACAAGCTGGCCACCGGCTCCCGACAGTGCACTGGCCACGATACTCTGAAAGAGGAAATCGCCCACTGCGCGGGGAAGGTCCTGACCCAGATCAAGGATCTTGCCGCGTTCGTTCACATTGGAATAGATGTAGGCGGCCTCGAAGGCATTCTGACTGGCCAGCAGCCGCTGCACCTTCTGGGTATAGATATCTTTTTCGCCCGTGACATCCACCGGATGATATTTCCTTGTGCTCAAGGCATTGAGTTCCTGCAGGGCGGCATAGCCGTTGGCCTGATAGAACCCGGCATCGTGCTTGGGTTTAGCCACGACACGCTCGGGGACATACAGCAGCAGACGAATCTTGAAGGACTTGGTATCGTCCTGATAAGGATACCATGTACGGATCTGGGAGATCACGTCCACGATGCTTCCCGACCCCGTGCCGCCGGCAAGGCCCGCACAGATGTGGAAGGTTACCTCCTGGTCGCCGGACACATGTTGCAGACGGTTCACTGCGCCATGCACCACCGTTTTGAAGTTTCGGGGATCACTGTTATCCGCAAGATTGTTGGCGATGAGCGTACGGCCGAGACGGCGACGCTGTCCACCGATACCATCGTTGATGAGGGTGCCCATCTTCGTCTGCATCATGTGCAGGTCGTCGGACGTGAGGAAAGCCTCCATTCCGGGATACATGGTGATGTTGCTCAGCATGGAGGTGCTGATACCATTGATGTTCACCTTCTGGCTCTCGCCGAGTGCCACACTCTTGCCCAGTACCTTCCAGTCGGAACGGTTGTTGAGGTCTTCGGTGGAGGAGTCCACATACACATAGTCGATGAATACGCCCTGTCCCGGATCAAGACTGCGGAACTCTTCGTAAATACGCTTGCGTAACGCGCAGATAACCTTTCCGCCGGTTCCGCCAAGTCCGATAATCAGATGATTTGCCATAATGTAAGATTTTTATATGAATAATTTATCGTTTTCTCTATCAGAAGTCATCGTAGGATGAACGGCTGCTGTACCCCCGGCTGCGCGAGGTTGTGGTGACATCATCGGACGTGTAGCTCGATGTCCGGTGACTGCGGCTGCCTCGGCTGCCGCCATGTCTGCCGCCCGTCTGCTCCATAGTGAGCACGATGAGCAACGTGCCCACAGCCACGAACAATACCAGCAGGAGGACACGCCGGAGGATATAGCTATCAAGATAGTCCTGTGCCGAAGAGGCCAGCTCGTTCACGGCCTCGCCGCTCAGCAAGTACTGCATGATGCGGTCGGCCTTGGGCGGCAGCAGGTCCAGACAGTCGATGGCTCCCAGTGCCATCGCGCCATAGGGATGGGTTTGTATGTTCTGCAGCAGCTGTTCAAGGCTCATCTGTCCATCGACGACATAGCTCTTGGCACGTACGGCACCCGTCAGTCCCATCATGGGGAAAGTGAGAGCGGTGGCCAGACAGCCAGCCAGGAGCAGGCTGATGAGGTTCAGCTTTCTGCGCTTGCAGAACAGTGCGATGAGCAATAGCAGGAGTGCTGTCACCGCCACAGAGAGCCCGATGGCAGCCCACACCGATGAGAGGGACTTGATGATAAGATTCAGATTGCCCGAAACGGCGCGACTCAGATAATTGGCAAACATGGTTTAGAAAGGATTAATGAATAACAGCACTCTGCGCTTCGGGGAGAGAAGGACTCCGGAAAAGATACAAGCACAATAGCGGCATTCCGTACCTGCGGAATGTCGGACCTGCCTTTTTCGCGCAAGGCGAAAAAAATCCGTTTAAAGGGTTTTCTATAAGAGAGAGAGAGTAACCAAAAATATCAGAATTCCAAATAATTATGAAATTCTTAACATAGTTTAGTACTTGAAAAATCATTCCTCTCATTCTCCTTAAATAAAAAAAGAAAATCATTTTGTGGGCAAAGTTAATACAATCGTCATACACTGCCAAATATTTTGAAAAGTTTTTTTGGCTCACCTGCAAAAGCCTGTGTTTGGATAAAAAAAAGAAAATTAAATCTGTTTATATCATGCTGCGCATTTGGGTGCTGTGACTCTGGCTTGTCTGCCTGAAAGCAAGCTTCCAGTCATCCAATCCAGACTCCCATCACCCCCTCTGACGAGGTCATATAAACAGATTTAGAAAATATCCCCTTCGGGGATGAAAATGGAAAAAATGTGGCGGCTTTGCCGCCAGGGAGAGGTTAGAGGACGCTGCGCTACAGGTTAGAGGTTAGAGTTCCGAGCTTTGCTCGCCTGAGCACCTACTGGAGCGCAAGAAACTCTAACCTCTAACCTAGAACCTAGAACCCCAAAACATTTTCTCCATTTTCATCCCCCAAGGGGGATATTTTCTTCATTTGATTATTCAGGCCCTGAAAGGGTGCTGGTGGAGTAAGGCTGAATGAACAGAAACTTGTTTATGGTCATTCAGCCTTACTACAGCAGTAGATGCTCTGAAGGAGCATCCTGAAGAATCAAATGAAATTTTCTTTTCTTTTTTTACACACGATTCTACTGGTGAGCCGTTTTTTGCCAAGC
>R18__coassemble_2261_pt1 | contig 13014 bp, 7 predicted proteins | sample R18__metabat2_high_PE_038 | metagenome-assembled genome bin R18 | reverse complement strand
CCCTTTGTTAAAGATGCGAGAGAGCCTGAAAGTTGAACTTACACTTCGCATCCTCAGGCAACCGGTGCCCTTCCCGTCTGTATTGTTTGGGATGGAATGCTAATTACTGCCTTGCCACTCACGGATGTAGGCTGAAGCCTGAGTCAGTAAGTTGTGTTTTCCTGCGTGTAGAGGATTACCACTTGACATCGATGCAGGCTGGGTAGAGACGTAGAGGGTCGCACCAGAGGCGGCACGAGCGGCGCAGAATGTCGACTGAGACCTGCGGCATGCATCGCAGCCGACGGTCGCCCATGACCACCGTGATGGGCCGTCGCAGGTCGGTGTCCTCTTCGTGCAGATAGATGCGCACGTGGCCGTGATGGGTGGGGGTGAGTGTGCGTCGGAAGTACATGTCGATGCCCCACCATGGATCTTTGAAGGTCGTCTCGTAGCGGACGGCGTCGGCATGCAGGGTGATGGTGTTGCCCTCCTTACTGTAGTCGTAGCACACCCGTGTGGCGGCCGTATCCTCTGCCACCACCTCGAGGTTGTAGAAGCTATTACGTTTGCGCCCGTCTATCTCGAAGTTCTCCCATATGAACGCCTGGGGCCGTGCCTCGCGGCGGTGCTGTGCTAGCCAGGGTGTCGTGCGGCGGTAATCGATGGCATGTCCGTGGTTGGGTTCCAGTTCTACACGATGTATATACCGCCCTGGATAGAGGGCTTCCAGGCTATCGAGGGCTGCTCCTGTGGCTTGCGTCAAGGCATTACGCATGAACATGATGTCGCGCTCGCCAGTGAGGAGGCTGAACGCCGTTCCACCTAGGTTCTCCGGTGGCGCCCCTATCAGCGGTTCGCCCCCAGCCATGGGGCCTGCTCCCGCTAGGTAATCGGCGTAGAACGATGCCATGCGCTGCCCCCCATATCCACCCTCGGAGATACCCACAATGTAGAGCCGTGCGGGATCGACCTGCCCCGAGGCGAACACCTTCGCCAACAGTCGTTCCCATGCCCATTGCTTCCCGCGTGTCTGCCATCGGTAAAGATCTTCATTGGGCATGCGTGGGATGACGTAGACCGATGGAGAGTCGGCGAACAGGCATCCCAGCTGCCATCCTGCCTCCCATTCCTCGTCACGGGGTCCCGAGCCATGGAGGTAGAGGAATAGAGGGTAGCCCTCTTCGGGGCGGGTGCCCTTGTTGCCGTAGCGGAAGGCCATGTCGGCTTGCGCCTCCAGGCTGTCGGGAATGTGCCATACGAAGGTGTCACCCTCTGCCAGCGGTCGGAGGAACGGTAGGGGTAGCGTGTCGCTGTCCATTGCCCAGCACCATTCTGCCCAGATCTGGCTGCGGTAGCTGTCGATGACGTGCCCAACCGATGAACATGCCCCCAGCAGCAGTGTGCCGACAGCCGTGAGCGGCATTGATAGGGTGGAGCGGGATATTCTCATGGAGGAAGGATTAACTTTTCCGATGCAAAGGTAAAATTTTTGTACGAAAACTGTGTACGAAAAAGGAGAAAAATATTAAAAAAGATTGTCGTTAGAAAAAAAATCGTTATTTTTGCGGCGGATAATATTCAGGTTTAAAAGATTGTTATGGAACGAAACCTAAAACGGAAACTCCATGCGTTGCTCATTATGCTGTGTATTGTGCTGAAGGTCAGCGCACATTCGCTTCATATTTCTGGTACGCTCAATGGTACTATTCCTCCCGATTTCGAACTCTATGTGGCTCCGCTGACGGATGGCGAGCAATCGGTAAAGGCCATCGTCAGTGGTACTACCTTCAGCGCCGACGTTGCAGCCGATGGGAATGGGTTGTACAGCCTCACTGGCATACGAGATGGCCGTCAGCTGACACTCCCGCTCTATGTATCTTCCAAGAAGAGGAAGGCTTCCGTCACCCTATCACTCGAAGGCATTAGCCCTTTCGTCTCTAACAACGCCGAAAACCGTGCGCTCTCAGCTTTCAATCAGGTTGTCTACGAAAGGGGCCGATACTTTTGGACGCAGGCGGGCGCGATGAGCGATACCGCCATCCGGGCCTTCATGCCGTGCTATACGCAGGCCGCCGACAGCATTATCGCCGTTTGCAAACCTTGTGATGTTGTGGGTAGGTATATCACCCTTTGGGGATATGTACAGACCTGCAGCCTCCTCGAATCAGCACCGCGTGTCACGCACCGCAGCTTGCAGCAGATGGGCATCCAGCGCAGTGTCTATGTGCAACCTGCCTATGAGGTGCTAGATACCCCTCTGGCATCCACCTTTCCTGGTGTGGCCCGCTATGTCGCTCAGGACGCGCCGCGCAGTGGTTCCCTTTGCGACCGGCTAGCATATGTCCGTGCCCACTACTGCTGTGTTGAGGTGCGCGATGCAGCCGTGCAGTACATCTGTTCCACCTATGTACGCACCTTTGACTATGCCTCCGACTACGATGCCGGACTAGCACAGCTGGAGCGTGCCGTGAAGGATTACGGCGCCGATGAGAGCCTCATTGCCGACTTCAAGGCTCGCCGTGCCGCCTTGCCCGGTGCAGCCTTCCCTGCCTCGGTAAAACTCAAGGACTTGAAGGGAAACACTGTGGAATTTGCTCGTTACCATGGTAAATACGTTTATGTGGACCTTTGGGCTTCGTGGTGCCAGCCCTGTCGCAGGGAAATTCCCTACCTGCAGGCGCTGGAGAAGAGCCTAAGCCGCAAAGATGTCGTATTTGTATCTATCTCCGTTGATAGCAGTGCCGATGCATGGAATGCAGCTGCTAGTGAGCTGAAACTCAGTGGACAACAGCTAATGGATGCAGGAGGCGTCCTCTGCGACATCCTGAACGTTACTGGTATCCCCCACTTCCTTGTCTATGACAAGGAGGGGAAGCTCTGCCGTTACAATGCTCCCCGTCCTAGCAACCTTGAAGAGATCACCGCAATGTTTGCAGAACTGAAATAAGAAAACAACAATACCTATTTAAATTACGCGCGTATGAAGAAAATGTACTTTTTCATGTTCACCGTCGTCGTGCTGCTCTTGTCGGCACAGCCGGTGAAGGCTACCATCACTAATGCCACAGACCTTTATGGCAAGTATCATTTCACCGCCACTGCTGCGGTAACCGACTACGGTAAAGACTATGCCGACTATTTCTCAAGCGATTGCGAGGTCACCATTACCCGCGACGAGAACGGTATCTTCGATGGTAAGATTGTCGGTTTGGCCGGCAGTACAGCCGAACCACAGAACTTCACGGCATTCAGCACAGAGACGAACACCATCCGCATCACCAATCCCAATGGTGGCAACGGTGTGTGGGCTGGTGGGCTGGCTATGTCCAATGCCGACGGCATCTACCCCTGGCAAGGTAAGTACAACAACATTAAGTACACTTTTGACCCTGAGACAGGTGTCATCACGCTGCCCGATTTTACCCTTGTCCGTGTTACTAGCCATGCCGACATGACGGCCGAGGTGGTGGTGAAGATGACGGAAGCCAAGCTCGTGATGACCGAGAAGGAGACCATCGATATTGACGACCTCAGCGGCACTTACACATACAGCGCTAACTACACCATGGATGGCAGCACCCTGCCCACGGCATGGACCATGGACCTTGCCTCCACTGACGACAGCAAGAAGGCCTATAATGCCACCCTCAACATCGAGGGCTTCAGCCCCGTGGCCCTCACAGCCATTTTTGACGGTGTGAACCTCACCTTCCCCATCGACAACACTGCCCTCGATGTTGAGAAGGGCCTGTACCTCTACGATAAGGACCATAATTCGCGTACCGGCTCGTTTGACATGAAGTATGCCTCGGGACGTCTGAGTCTCTCGCAGCTCTACATCGTGCAGCACACAGACGGCCTTGAGAACGACAGCACGGTGCAGTACTATGTCAACGGAAACCTCACCAAGCAGGTTCCACCAACCGCCTTCAGCTGGGAAGGTGACTTCGTGCTGAAAGCCGGCGCGGTGACCTCCTATGACGAGGAGACTTATGCTGATGAGATTACTATCGGCATCATCCGCGACAGCTACGACAATGGGTTGTACCTGACCATGTGGGACGGCAAGGACATCTCGGCACTTACCTATGGTGGTATCCCTGTCAAGGTGTCTGCAGACGGACGTACGGCTACCATCACTGCAGGTGAGATGCTGGGCTCCATCGTACCCGGTAGCACCTACCTCTACCTCGTGGATCAGAACGGACAGACTGACGACATCAACTTCGTGCTGAATGAAGATGACAAAACGTTCACCGTTGATCCCTTCGCCATTGCCATCTACGACTATTCCACTTACTCCGTCAGCAGCGTAAAGGTGTTCTACCAGAATATCATCGGCCGTTCGGCGGTCGAGCCTGTCCACTTCGACTGGGTTGGTCAGTACACCGTTACTGCTACTGTGGAATCGCTTGACGGTCAGACCTACGACGATAACTTCATGCTCACCATCGCCCCCTACAGCGCCAGCGATCCTACGCTGTTCGTCGTTGAGATGATGGGTGGCGACACATATAGCCTCAACTATGGCGGCTTCGAGGTCAAGCTGACTGCCGACAGCCTCAGTGGCACCATGGATATCAGCTACATGAACTTCCTGAAGTGTCTCAACCGCGAGACCTTTGACTACCTCGCTATCTATGACGTTGACGGTAACCAGACCTCCCTGGCTATAAACGTCATCGATGAGAACAGCTTCTCCATTGCCGATTTCCTCACCGCCACCTACAGCTACATGAGCTATAGCGTCACCGGTCAGAACGCCAAGTACACGAATGTCGTGGCCACGAGGTATGTACCGGAACCCATCCACTTCGACTGGGCTGGTCAGTACACCATTACTGCTACCGTGGAATCGCTTGACGGTCAGACCTACGATGACAACTTCATGCTCACCATCGCTCCCTACAGCGCCAGCGATCCTACGCTGTTCGTCGTTGAGATGATGGGTGGCGACACATATAGCCTCAACTATGGCGGCTTCGAGGTCAAGCTGACTGCCGACAGCCTCAGTGGCACCATGGATATCAGCTACATGAACTTCCTGAAGTGTCTCAACCGCGAGACCTTTGACTACCTCGCTATCTATGACGTTGACGGTAACCAGACCTCCCTGGCTATAAACGTCATCGATGAGAACAGCTTCTCCATTGCCGATTTCCTCACCGCCACCTACAGCTACATGAGCTATAGCGTCACCGGTCAGAACGCCAAGTACACGAATGTCGTGGCCACGAGGTATGTACCGGAACCCATCCACTTCGACTGGGCTCGTTGCTTCACTGTGACGGCTGATGTAGAGTCACTCGATGGTGAGACTTACGACACGGAGTTCTCGCTTGTCATAGAGCCCTTCTCGGCTGCTTATCCCGACCTCCTCATTATGGAGTTCCTGGGTGGCGATACCTATAGCCTCAACTACGGCGGTATCGATATGTACTTTGCTGAGGACAGCCTGACGGCATCCATCAAGACCGATGTATATGTGAAGACTATCGTTCCAGGTGAGGCCTACTGGAAACTCTACGATGCCAATGGAGGCTCGGAGAAACTTGCGGCAACTGTCATTGACGAAAACACCTTCACCATTGCCGACTTCATGATTGGCACCGCTCCTTACGGCGGTTCGCTTGCTACCAAGAATGCCAAGTACACCAACGTTGTAGCTGCCTATGATCCCGTGCGCACCTTTGTCGTGCCTGCTGTTACCGATGCGGAAGCCGTTCCGGCAACCTATTACGACATGAACGGCCGCCAGAGCAAGCGCTTGATGCCTGGACTGAACATCGTTCGTATGTCTGACGGTACCGTCCGCAAGGTACTTTTCCGTTAAACATGCCACTTTGAGGAGGGTAACAGAATCATCGTCATTCCGTTACCCTCCCCCCTTTCCTTCACTGAATGATGAAAATGCCGCGTATCCTCATTGCTGTTGTTCTGTGGCTTGCTGTGCTGACCTGCATTCCCCTTAACCTGCAGGCGCAGGATGCCGTGAAGATGGTCGGCGGCACCGTTGTCGACAAAGCCTCGGGTGAGCCCCTGCCGGGAGTGTCGGTGGCCATCCTGCAAGACGGCCATGTGATCACCGGTGCTGTCACCGACATCGAAGGTCATTTCCAGATTGCCGATCTGCCATCGAATACATTTGTCGTACAGGTATCCTACATGGGTTACAGGACGCAGACACTCGCTTCGACCACAGCGCACATCGACCGACTGGTGTTGCAGCTGGCTGAAGATACCGACAATGCCCTCTCGGAGGTCGTTGTCACCGGTTACTTCAATAAGAACAAGAATGCTTTCACCGGTGCCGTGACCCAGATCAGCGCCGCCGAGCTGAAACAGGTATCGAGTGTGAACATCATCACCGCCATCTCTGCCCTCACTCCCGGACTGGAGATACAGGTGGATGATGTCCAGGGGTCTAACCCCAATCATGTGCCCGAACTTGTGCTGCGTGGCATGAGCTCCTTTTCCAACAGCGGACAGGATGTCAACCAGCCCACCATCATCCTCGACGGTGCGGAAATCAGCATGACAGACCTCTACGACCTCGATATCAATGAGGTGGAGAATATCACCGTGCTGAAGGACGCTTCTGCTACCGCACTCTATGGATCGAAGGCCGCCAGCGGTGTCATTGTCATCACCCGCAAACCCTTGCTCGAAGGCGTGGTGCATGTGTCGTACAACATGACGGGTGACGTGCAGCTTCCACGCCTCTCCGACTATCATATGCTCGGCGCCGCCGGTAAACTTGAGTACGAACGTCTGGCAGGTCTCTACGATGCCGACGGGGCCATCAGCAGCACCACAGGTCTTCCCTTACAATGGGAACTTGATGAACTCTACAACGAGCGCTACAAGCGTGTGCAGAGTGGTGTGGACAGTGACTGGCTGGCACAGCCCGCCCGCAACAGCTTCAGCCACTCTCACAGCCTGCGCATCTATGGCGGTGGCGGCAATATGCGCTACGAGCTCACCGGCCGCTATGGCAATACCCACGGTGTGATGAAGGACGACTACCGCAAACGCTACAGTCTGGGATTCAAACTCGACTATTTTATCAATAACAAGATTCAAATCTCCAACCGTACCACCTATGCCGAACTGGATACGAAAGATTCACCTTACGGCAGTTTCTCTGATTATGTGCAGATGAATCCCTACGACCTGATGTACAACGAGGACGGCACGGTGAACACCCAACTCTCGTGGGATCTCGACAATCCCCTTTATGAGGCTACCCTCGGCAGCTATTCAAAGAGTGGAAGCCAGACCTTCAGCAACCTCACCGAGTTTCGGTGGGACATCAGCACGAAGTGGCGTCTTACAGGCCAGTTCAACATCAACTCCGACAGTGGCTGGAGTGAGGACTTCACCTCCCCCTCATCGCTCACCTACAAGTATGAGACTGATCCCACCAAGAAAGGTCGTCTCTACCTCTCCAGCAGCCGTGGTCCCTCCTGGAGTGGCAAGGCGAACGGTGCCTTCAACCAGCTGTGGGACGATGAGTCGCTGGTGAGCCTCAATGCAGGATGGGAAATCAATCACTCCAACACTCGCAGCGACTATTGTGATGTCATCGGTTTCTACAGCGATGTGCTGCACACCGTGAGCAGTGCAGCACAATATAACACTGGCAGACCTACCGGCAGCCAGACAGAGAGCGCTGATGTGGGGTGGTATGTCAACGGCACAGGTTCCTACAAGAACCGCTATGTGGTGGATGGCACGTGGCGTGTCACCGGCAGCTCGCAGTTCGGTGCCAACAACCGCTATGGACAGTTCTGGTCGGCGGGCCTCGGATGGAACGTCCTGAATGAGGGGTTTATGGAGGGATGCCGCGACAAGTTCGACCTTTTCAAGTTTCGTTACAGCATGGGATACACGGGTAAAGTCAGCTTCAGTCCCTACCAGGCGATGACGATGTACCAATATAGCAACAGCTACGAATATCGCAACGGCATCGGCGCCGTGCCCGTCACCATCGGCGATGTGGACCTTACGTGGGAGCGTACGATGAACTATAACATTGGTCTGGACTACTCGATGTTCGGCCGTCGGCTGAACATCGTGGTAGATGCCTACATCAAGCAGACCAAGGATTTGCTCCTCGAACGTTCGCTGGCTCCCTCCACGGGTGTCACCAGTGCCAAGCAGAACCTCGGCGAGCTTCGGAACCGGGGCATCGAGTTCCAGGTCGACGGCTATCTGGTCCAGAACAGAGACTTCTATTGGAAACTGGGCACCACTGGCTATACCAATGAGAACAAGATCACCAAGATCGGTCAGGCTCTGAAGGAACTCAACGAGCGTAATGCTGCTCTGTCGGAGGGTAGCGTTGCCCCTCTTCCCCAGTATGCCGAGGGACAGAGCCTCACTGCGCTCAAACTGGTACATTCGGCAGGCATCGACCCAGCAACCGGAAAAGAAATTTACACGAAGCTTGATGGCACGTTGACGTTCACATACGATGCTACGGACAAGATCCTGGTCGGCGACACCAACCCCCGCTACTACGGCACCGCCAATACCAACCTCTACTGGAGAGGAGTGAGCCTCTACCTGCTCGGCTCGTTCCGGCTGGGCGGTTGGGTGTACAACTCCACCCGTGCTTCGAAGGTCGAGGGCTGCGACCCGAAGAAGAATGCCGACCAGCGCGTCTTCGACAGTCGGTGGACCCAGGCAGGCGACATTGCCTATTACAAGGACATTGCCGATAGCAGCATCCCCAAGCAGACCGACCGTTTCGCCGAGGTAGAGAACTCCCTCACCCTCACATCGGTAAACATAGGTTATGATTTCGACCGCGACCTCTGCCGCCGCATGCACCTCACGTCACTGCGTCTTGGCATTGACATGACCGACATCATGCGCCTCTCTACCGTGAAGATTGAGCGTGGTACCAGTTATCTCTACAGCAAGGGCATCGAGTTTACCTTGAGCACAACGCTATAAGTACAGAAAGGAGACCTCATAGGATGAAAAACAGAAACTATACACACCCAGCCCCCAGCCGTGTGGGCTGCGTTCCCCAGCGGTGGAGGGCGCTTTGCACGGTGCTTGTGGCGTGTGCCGTAGGCCTTGGCTCGTGCGACGATTTCCTTGACATCACTCCCGAGGGGCAGGTCAAGCGCGATGTGCTGTTGCAGTCGCAGCAGGGCATAGAGTCGGCCCTCTACGGCGTCTATGCTCAGATGCGCAGCACCTCGCTCTACGGGCAGCAGCTATCCTTCGATGCGTTGGGGATAATGGATCAGACCTTCTACAGCTACGGTGCTACCACCATCACACACCTGAGCGAGTACGACTACGACTACAGCGGCGTGGAGAGCATCTTTGATGCCGTCTGGACCGATATGTATGCCAACATCTCCAACGTGAACAGCATCCTCGATTGCGACTTGGTGGCAGGAGCCTCCCACTACCCCTACACCCTCTACCGTGCCGAGGCGCTGGCGCTGCGAGCCTTCATGCACTTCGACCTGTTGCGCCTCTATGCACCCCAGTACACCCTGCTGCCCGAGGCAGAAGGCATCCCCTATGCCAAGGACTTCTCGCTCTTCACTCCCGACTTCGAGTCGCTGGCCGACAACTATGCCCATATCCTTGCCGACCTCACCGAGGCTGAGGCCCTCCTCACCGTCACCGAGGCCGAGCCCGTCGCTGAGGCAACGGGCTTTGGTGCCGACCGAGAGACGCACATGAACCTGCATGCCGTCCGCGCTACGCTGGCACGGGTCTGCCTCACCATGGGCAACAGGGACGCGGCACTCCGGTGGGCTCAGAAGGTCATCGACGAGAGCCCATGCACCCTCAAGAATCCCGATGAGGTGGACAAGGATGTCGCGGGTGTACTCTCGACGAAGGAGACATTGTTCGGCCTCTATGCTCCCGACTTCTACGACATCGTCTACGCCAAGCTCTACCAGACGACGTCGTTCTATAGCCTTGACTGCCGCACTGACCTCGTCGACAGGTACGGCGACGAGAACTACCGTCCGCAGGCTAACTTCTCCTATGTTGAGGTAGGTGGTGAGCAGCAACTGCGGTTCACCAAGATCCTTGACAAGTACGAGCTGGAGGGACGCACCTCTGCCCGCAGCAGCGAACGCATACTCGGCATCAATCTCATACGGCTCCCCGAGATGTACTACATCTGTGCCGAGTGCCTGCTCGACGACGACTACCCCCGTGCCGTGGAGTACTTCAACGAGGTGCTCACCCACCGCGGTGTGCAACCCCTCGACGCCTCTTCGCAGGAACGCGAGTTGACGCTCGATGTCATCACCGAAGAGCGCTACAAGGAACTCGTGGGCGAGGGGCAGACCTTCTTCCACCTCAAGCGCCTTAACCTCCCCATCACCTCGTATGATGGAAATACCGTTTGGCAACCGGCAAACAGCATCTATGTTGTACCTATCCCCGATAGTGAATATGAGAACCGTTACTGACCCTCCGCGCCGGCACTTCCTGTTGTCGGCTGTCGTGGCTGCCGTGCTCATCGCCTCCTGCACGGATGAGAACTACATGCTCTACGATACCTCCCTCAACGGTGTCTATTTCGCTGGCGACACCCTCAGCTGGTCGTTTGGCGTCACGCCTGTCGATACCCTCACCCATACCGTGCAGATACCCGTGCGCATCATGGGCACCCTCAGCGATGTGCCCCGTCCGATAGGCTATGAGATTATCTGCGATACTACCCGGGCCACTGAGGGCGTGCAGTACCGGATGGGACAGGCCATCATTGAGCCCGACTCCGTGACCGGACATATCGATGTAGTGTTGCTGCGCGAAGGCCTTGAGGGTAACTACAGCGAGGGCTACACCACCTACTGCCTCGGCATACGCCTCGTGGAGAACGAGGCCTTCCAGCCTGTCCTCGCTACCAGTTGCCATACTTTCATCCTTCGGTTCGACAATGCCATCGAGCAACCCTCTTGGCTGGATGCCTTCGGTGACAAGGTGTGGTACGAGTCGGAACTCGGTGTCTGGCACCCACTCAAGTTCATCAAGATGGTCGAGTATTTTCACGACATCGCCAACGTCATGCCCGAGACCTATGCCAAAATGGTGAAATCGTACGGCGAGAACCTCGAGCACGTCCCCTACGGCAGCTTCTATGCCTATCGCACGGTGGTACGCAAGTACATCTTCGCCCGCATGTACGACTACTTTGGTGACCCTGCCTACCGCGATGCCATCCTCGCCGCCTATCCCGACTTTCCGTTCGACTTCCCCGATCCCTACGCGCAAACAGCCCTGATGTAAAAAAGATGAAACAGACGCTTATGCATGCCCCATGCTGCTCCATGCTCTCCCCAGTGAAGGGGACGATGGCCTTTCTCCTCGCCCTCCTGTTCACGTCGTGCCTGACCGATGACACCACGCTTGCCACACGCGAACTCTCTGAGATTACCTTGCTCTCGGGGGTGGACAGCATCTATAACATCAACAAGAACGACACCCTCCACATCGTCCCCTTGTGGGAGCAGAACGGCAGCCCGAAGTCGGTGACCGTGATGTGGGAGATTGACCAAACGGTGGTGTCCACCGAGCCCGAGCTGGTATGGGTAGCACGTACCCTTGGCACCTACCCCTGCCGCCTCATCCTTGTCAACGACGATGGCAAGACCTTCGTACCCTTCACCCTCAATGTCAATACCCCCTACGAGGAGGGCATTACCGTTATCAGCGTTGATGGCAATGGCCACAGCCGTCTCTCTTTCATGCTCACGCAGACCGACCCCCATCAGGACAACTATTTTTACGACTACGACTGTTTTGCCGTCAACAACCCCGACTATGCCTTCGCCTCGAACGTTACCGACATGGTGCAGTCCTCGGGGTCGCTGCTCGTGGCCTGCCAGGGTGACCGCACGGGCCGTGATGCATCCGACGTGCCCACCATATACTATCTCAATGCAAAGACCTTCCAGGTGGAGAACATTGTCACCGCCCCCGAGTACCCCGACTTCATCCCCACCCGTGTGGTGGTGCCCAGCGAAGGCTTCGAGGGCATCGGATACCCCGTCCTCTGCGAGAACGGGCACGTCTATGAGTTCTCCACCACCGATGGCGTTATTGCCCCACCCGTGCGCCTGCGCTCTGTCTATGCTCCCTCCTGCATGCAGTACGATGGAGGCAACAGCTCCCAGTTCACCTTCCTCTTCTGGGACGAGGAGGTCGGCGACCTCTGCAACATCTACAACGGCTATGGACCCTTCTACTGCAGCAAGACCTACCACACCTCGCTCACCGACATCCAGCAGGACCCCACTACGAACTTCTACAAGGGCTACAGCCTCCTGCAGATTGTGGAGTGCCGACGTACCCTGCAGCAGCGCCGCGCCGGAGAGGACGTCTTTGCCCTCGTCATTACGAAGAGCGGACTCGCGCTGAACAAGACCATCCTGCTTGCCGACTTTTGGGACTATGACTACAACAGCGCCCAGAACTATCTGCGCTACGAGGGGACGGGCATCACAAATGCCGGTTTCGGTATCACCACCACGTTCGGCCCCTCCACACCCTGCATTGCTGGATGCCGCTACCACACCCTGTTCTATGCAGCAGGTGGCAAGGTGATGAAGTGGAACTACACCTCCACACAAGCCCTTGCCGCCGCCACCGTGCATGCCACAGTGGGCAGCGACCGCGCCGTGATCACCGGCTTCGAGTACAGCGCCGACCAGTCCGAGACCTTCGTCGCCTTCTACGAGCCCGACGAACCCGGCCTCAACGGACACATCTGGGTCATCGACACTGCCGAGGGCACCCTGCTGCGCCGATACGATAACGTCTGCTACCGCCCCACCAAGATCATGTACAAGGAGAAGTAAGGTAGCACTATCCCCGAGAGACGGGGCGTCACACCCATGTGTGGTGTTTGTTATCCAGAGAGAGCATCATTCCCATGATTTCTTTATTCTACGTGCAGATAGATGCGCGCAGAAGGGGGGTAAAAGGAAATTGTTTCAGTCCGACACATCGATGTCGGGCACGATAGTGAGCGTGTATCCCGGG
>R18__coassemble_2144_pt1 | contig 14106 bp, 16 predicted proteins | sample R18__metabat2_high_PE_038 | metagenome-assembled genome bin R18 | reverse complement strand
CCGGACTTCAGTGCTCCGTAGAAGCCCTTCAGCGTGGAGCGGTACTCCTCCTGCAACTCCGGCTTTCCGATGGCCTGCAGCAGGGGCTTGTCGTATTCATCGACGAGGATCACCACACGACGTCCCGTTTTCTCGTGGGCACGGCGGATGACACCCTCGAAGCGGGGGCCAAAACCGATTTCTGTTTCGCGCCTGCCATACAATTCTTCCTGTATGGTCAGGAAATCGTTTATCTTCCCCTCGAGCATCTCCTTGCTCTCGTACTTCTGCGTGTTGAGGTCGAGGTGCATGATGGGGTGCTGCTTCCACTCCTTCTCTACGGTGGCGATGTAGAGTCCGTCGAAGAGCTCGCGCTTGCCCTCGTAGTAAGCTTTGATGGTCGACATCAGCAGCGATTTGCCGAAGCGCCGCGGCCGCGACAGGAAATAATAGCATCCCGTGTGGGTGAGACGCCATATCTGCTCGGTCTTGTCCACATAGAGATACCCGTCTGTACGGATCTTCTCAAAGTCCTGAATGCCGATGGGCAGGTTCTGCAGGGGTGCCATAGTGCGTTGCTGTTTTTACAGGTGGAATGGAATATCGGGAACAAAAGTACATAATTTTTCTTTCCCGACCACAAAGATAGACTTTCTTTTGGGAAATAGGTAAATAAATTGCAGAATTTTCGCTTTCCGTTTGCTTTTCTCGCGCGGCAGACTTACCTTTGCCACGAAGTTTGGTGCGACTGTTGCACAAAGGCTCGATAAAGGGAATTTATTTCCTCTGCAAAGCCAAGCAAGGCTGACGAAAGTCAACCACAGCAGCACCACTTCAAGACATATTGAAAAGGAAGCGTTTTAGCTTTTTCGTGCCTGTGAATCTCGACAATTCATGAAACGAAAGAAGAGCCCGAAACGCTCCGTGTTGGACGTTTATCGTTTGGGCCCCGGCTCACACTATACGCCAACGTGTGAGCCGTTTTTTCTTTATCTTTCGTTTCAGGCAGTCGAGAGCCTACAGGCAGGGTAAGTCTAAATCAGGCTCACACTTCCTTTTGTAGTATGCCGGTTTGAACTTTAAACAAATGCAAAATCGTGCAGCAGAGCCGTGCACAAAAACGAGAGAACTATGAAAAAATTTATGTTAATGGCAGCTGTCGCCTTAATGACAGCATTTTTCATGTATTCCTGCAGCAAAGATGAAGATCCGGCCCCAACCAGTCTTGTCGGCACATCATGGAAGGCGACTTATGGTACTGCAGAAACTATCTGGAGTTTTATCTCTGACAGCAAATGTAAGGAAACTTATTGTGAAAATGGGAAAAGCGAATCATGGACATGGACTTATTCATATGCAAGCGGTGTGATAACAACCGATGCTTATGACGGTGATATCAGGGTCTACCAATCAAAGATAACACATACTTTGACCCAGGATGGTATAACGGCAACCATGACCTACTACAAAGTAACTGAGTGATCTCAAATTTTATAAAAAAACGATTCATTATGAAAAAAAACATCCATATCCTTGTGTGCTTGTTAACTGCACTGCTTTGTTTTTCCTCTTGTAGTGAAGAAGATGCCAGTTCCGGGCTTGTCGGAACCTGGATATATTCAGAATCAGGTTTTTCGTGCAAAATAACCTTCAAATCAAACAACGAATGTTCTTACACAAAGGACTTTGCTGCCATAAATGCTTATGAAGGGGGTTCAGGAACTTATAGAATTTCCGAGACGGAAGTGGTATGCCAGGGTACAAACGGATGGAAAAAAATAGGCACGGGAAAAAATCAGCAATCATACAGCAATCTGTCTTTCAACATAACTTTCAAATATGAAGACGGCAGATTATATCGCAAGAATTGGGAATGTACGAAACAGTAAGGTTCTTCCGACAAATACGGGCCACCTGTAAAAGCCTGTGTTTTAAACGAAATAAAAAGAAAATCTGGCTGCGCGGTTTTTTATTTTTTGCTGTCCGCTAAACTTTTTTAGCTGATATAAAAATTAGGGCTGAACTCCTTGTGTGGGATTCAGCCCTTTTCGTTACCTTTGTTTTTACCACAAAACTTTTTCGCGATGAACAATCATGCCTACAGACAAAGGAAGGACTTGGCTCATTTTCCAGATACTGGTGCATCTTCAGTTCTTCCGCTCAAGCAATCCCTGAAAGCAAAAAGAGGGATGTTTTCTATCCATGTCTGGGCCTCATAGTTCTTCATGCTCAAACGGATGGCTTTCAACTCTGGATTGTTCTCGATAAAAACCTTCATTGATTTTGATTGTCGCAAATTTTGCGATATTTCATGCTTTTGTTTGGCAGTGCGATATTGTTCTTGTAATTTTGTCGCAGAATTTGCGACGATATTCAAATTTTAATGTCGCATTACTAGTAAAATCATGTATATACACGAAAGAGATAATTGGACAAACTTCCGTTGGGACACCCCCCAAGTGTCGCTTCAACAGGAAGTGGTATGCCGTAAGCAAGGATTGCTCTATGGCAGGTTGAGTTCGTTGGGTTTTGACAACAAGCTGAAAGCTATGGCTGAGAACCTGACCCACGATGTAGTTTACTCTTCTGAGATAGAAGGAATCAAGCTGAATATGGATCAGGTCCGTTCATCCATAGCTCGTAAACTTGGCATCGATAACGTGAAATACACAGCGCCTTCTCACTACGTTGATTCCGTCGTGGGTGTCATGCTCGAGGCCGTGCAGCACTATGACCAGCCTCTCACCAAGGAGAGATTGTGTGCATGGCAAGCAGCTTTCTTTCCTGCAGGATATAGCGAGGGCTCTCAGATTGAGGTTGGTCAGTACCGAACGAATGAAGAACATATCGTCAGCGGAATGTTCGGGCGTGAGAAGATCCACTACATTGCACCTTCTCCAGACCGAGTGGATTGGGAGATGGATCGTTTTCTTGCTTGGTTCAACAGTGATGAAAGCGTGAGCAGCGTTATACGTTCCGCCATCGCGCACTTCTGGTTCGTGAGCATTCATCCATTTGAGGATGGCAATGGCCGGTTGGCTCGTATTCTCTCCGATATGCTTTTGGCACGCGGAGAAAAGAACGAGTTCCGATTCTACAATGCATCATCACAGATCAATAAAGACAAGAACGATTACTATGATGTACTGGAGAGAACGCAGCATGGCGATGGCGACTTGACGGAATGGCTTGTATGGTACATGCAGAAACTGGTGGAGGCACTTGACGAAGCAGATACTACCGTCTCTACAATTCTAAACAAGAGTTTCTTTTGGCAGAAGGCTTCTTCTGTGGCTCTGACGGAGCGTCAGACAAAGATGCTTAATCTCTTCCTTGATGGTTATGAGGCAAAGATAACTTCAAAGACATGGGCCACGCTTGCCAAGTGTTCCAAGGACACTGCAATACGAGATATACAGGACCTCTTGGAGAAGAACATCCTCATAGAGGACATTCCCGGAGCCAAGCGTCCAAGTTATTCCATCGTATATGATGCGGAAGACCTTACGCATTTTTTTACAGATGTGACTATTTTAGAGGAGAATGGTATTCCATATCTTAACGCCATATACAAAGGCAGGAAACCTGTACATGAAAGAATCTTGAAAATTGATGCAGAGCGGTATCAGAAAGGCGATCTGCCTTTGACTCATCTACTCAACAAGTACTGTTCTTATATAGCTGCAAGCAATTAGAGAAGTATCCTGAACCTACTGTAAAACGAATGCCAGCGCGATTTGTCCTTTATGACAAGTTACACCGACATTGTTGGCATTATACTTCTGAATCGGTTCACGATGGATATGAATCCGCACCCAATGTATGCGAATCTAGACCCGATGAAGAAAAAGAACAGGCAAATGGAAAGAAACCATCTAATGCGAGCGCGGACCGAATGATTCGGTCCGCGTTCCTCGGTGCAGGTGTGATGTGCCTGCCCCTTGTGTTATCCATGAAAAACAATCGTTGTGGCTCAGCGTCTTCTGCCTTCGGGGCGTCTGCCTTCGGGTGCCGGCTCGCCCTGCGGACGGGGTTCGTGACCGCGTTCCATGTCGCGGAGCAGCTCACGGCGGAACTCCTCCTCTGCCATCTGCACCTTCATCATCTTGGTGGCAGGAATCAGCTGGATGAACTTCTGCAGATAGTCCTTATCGAGCTGGTCGCACTTCAGCTTCATGTCGGCCATCTCCTCCACCAATGCGGTGGCCGCCTCTTCGGTGAGGGCCTCGCGATGCATGTCGTGCATCTTGCGGCGGAGCTGTCCGTTGAGCTTCATCTTCTGCTGCTGGAGCTCGAAATAGACGGGGAAGAAGGCGGCAGCCTCAATCTCCGTGAGGTCGGCACGACGGGTGATGAACTCCTGCTGACGGGCCTTGTAGTCCTCGGGTGTCATACGCGGCCCTTTGTCCTGCGGCTGTTCCTGAGCGCAGAGGGATGCCGTGCAGAACAGGACGGCCAGAGAGAGAAGAAGCTTTTTCATATTCAATCCTTGTTTCAATGTATGTGAGCAATCAGTATTCGTATCCCGTGAGGTAGGTGTAGAGCGTGTACTCGTCGAAGAGCGAGGTGGCCATATAGTCCGCCATGTCGTCCTCGGTGAGCGTCTGCTCCGTACCTTCGGCAAGTGCGCCGGAGCTCGTTTTGTGTGAGCCGCCGAAAGCGCTTACGGCCAGCACGATGCCGCACACGACGGCTGCTGCCGACAGCCACGGGCGAAGGCGCGTCCACGGGCTTATCCGAGCGGGTGTAGCCTCGCCAGCGGTCGTCTCAGGCAGAGCGCTGAGCAACTGCTGCTGGAAGGATTCGAAGTACCCCTCCGGCACACGGAATGGGTTTCCCGTGCCCACCTTGTCTTTGAGTTTATCTTCGTCGGTCATGTTGTGGAATGGTTTCATTGCTGCAATACGTTGTTATGACTTGCAAATGGTTGGAAAGTTTAAATATCGTCATCAAAAAATGCGGTAATTTTTTTGACAGCCAGGTGATAGGATGTCTTGAGTGCGCCGACGCTGGTGCCGAGGATCTCCGACATCTCCTCGTACTTCATCTCATCGAAGTACTTCATGTTGAACACCAGCTGCTGCTTGGGGGGGAGCGTAGCCAGTGCCTCCTGCAACCGCAGCTGCAACTCATCGCCATCGAAGTAGTCGTCCGCCTCCAGCTGACTGGCTACGCCTGTCTCCCCGTCATCGATGCTCGTCAGCTGTGTGGCACTCTGCTTGCTGAGGAAGGTGAGCGCCTCGTTGGTGGCGATACGGTAGAGCCACGTGGAGATTTTGGAGTTACCCAGAAAAGAGTCGATATTCGTCCAGGCTTTGATGAAGGTATTCTGCAGGAGGTCGTTGGCATCGTCGTGGTCGAGCACCATGCGCCGCAGATGCCAATAGAGCGGCTCGGTGTACTCCCGAACAAGCACCGAGAATGCCGTCTGAGCGGTCTTGGGATCGCGCAGCTGCTTCAGCAGTAATTCTTCATTGATAGCCATCGCGGCAAAGGTACAAGAAAAATTCGAAATGGTGGCAAGTGAAAGCAGAAATAACGTCTTTTCCTCCGCAAATCGCATGAATTGAACCCTGCCAGAGACGGAAGCGGTGACATTCTCCCACTCAACATGGAGGGATGCGGGTGTGGGTTATTGGAAGAACGGCATCGCACTTTCGGCGCAAGGTATGCCGGAAGAGATGACGGGCCAGCCATCGGCATCCCAGTCGACCTTGCCGAGGAAGAGCAGGCGGCCGTTCCAGTCGTTGCGGGCATCGTAGCAATGGAAGAAGATCCAGTCCTGTCCGGCATCATCGGTCACGATGCCCGAGTTATGTCCGGGCCCGGCAAACGTCACCCCATCTGCCGCAAGTGCCGTATACGTGTAGTTCATACGTTTCATGGACTGCCCGTCCGGTCCGCGGAAAGGACCGAGAGGGGAGTCGGAACGTCCCACCACGACGTGGTACGTACTCTTCTGCCCTTCGCAACAGGTGCCGGCAGAGGCGAACAGGTAATACATCCCGTTCCGTTTGTGCATGTAGGCGCCCTCGGTGTTGCGTGCGGTGAGACGCCGGCTGGGATGTGCGTCCTGCTTGACGGTCACGCCATCAGCTTCCATCTCGATGGCATGGATGCCCTCGCCCAGACTGCCCCAGTAGAGCCATGTGCGGCCATCGTCATCGCAGAAGAGGTCTGGGTCGATGGAGTTGATGATGCGATGCGACTTCCAGCTGACGGTAAGACCGAGGTCGGTGAACGGCCCTTCGGGTGAATCGGCCACAGCCACACCGCAAGCCTCCTTGAAGATGCCGGCCCAGATGCCCAGTGCATAGTGGAGCACATAGCGTCCGCCCACATAGCTGATGTCCGGTGCCCACAGCTTGGAGCCCTCCACCCAATCGGGTCTACCCTGTGGGAAGCCATCCCCCACGAGTTCCCACTGCACCAGGTTGCGCGAGCGATAGATGGGCAGGTTGATGATGCTGTCGTTGCCGGCAACAGGCGACGAGTCTTTGTTGACCTCACATCCGCACGATGTGCTCTGCGTGGAGTACGCATAGAACCAACCGCTGCGCGCGCGGTCGTCAATGACGGTTGGATCAGGACAATTGCAACCGATGACAGGGTTGCTGAAGGTGAGGATGCTGGAGAGGAGGACGGTGAGCAACATGGAAGGGGGAGGTTTATAGATTAAACGGAACGGACAGAGAATGTCATGCCTTCATCGGCGAGCAGGGTGTGTGGGAACACCTCCTGCGCCTCGGCGAGGAGGTGCTGCACATCATCGTAGCGCGAGGAGTAGTGCCCCAGCACCAGCTGTCCTACCCCTGCCTCGGCAGCGATGGCTGCAGCCTGTGCTGCCGTAGAGTGGAAGGTAGCCTTGGCCCGGTATGCCTCGGGGGTGGCAAAGGTGGCATCGTGATAGAGCACATCGACACCTTTGATGAGGGGTACCAGCGAGCGGGCAGGAGCCGTATCGCAACAATAGGCATAACTGCGGGGCGCATCGGGGGGGGTAGTGAGACGGTCGTTGGGTACCACCGTGCCCTCATCGGTCACAAAGTCGGCACCATTCTTGATGAGGCCTATCTGACTGATGGGGATATGGTAGAAGTCGATCATTTCGCGACGTATGTGCCGTGCCAAGGGTTTCTCGCGAAAGAGAAAGCCGCAGCAGGGGATGCGGTGATGAAGGGGAAGGGTCTGCACGGTGAGCGAACGGTCGTCGTAGATGATGGTCGGTTCATCGGCACGGAACGGGTGGAACACCACGTCGTAGGCCATGTCGCGGCAGAAGAAATCGAGCTGCGGACGCAGCAGTCCCTCCAACTCGGGCAGTGAGTGGATATGGAGCGAGGCGGCATGTCCCCTCCCCAACATGCCCAGCGTAGAGATGAGGCCGATGAGGCCGAAGCAGTGGTCGCCATGCAGATGGCTGATGAAGATATGGTTCAGGCGGGCATAACTGGCATGGCAGCGCGCCATCTGCAGCTGTGTGCCTTCGCCACAGTCCACCATGAAGAGTTTCTCGCGGAGGCTCACCAACTGCGATGATGTGGTGTGTCGGGGTGTGGGCTTGGCCGAACCGCAACCGAGGACTTGAACTTCGAACTTTTCCATCGATATCTGTACAAGGAGGCGATGCGCTTATTTGCTCTGCCGATGGGTGTCGCTCACGATCTGTCCGTCCACCAGACGGATGGTGCGGTCGGTGAGCGTGGCCAGGCCCTCGTCGTGAGTGACGATGACGAAGGTATGGCCGAACCGGTCGCGGAGGTCGAAGAAGAGCTGGTGCAGTTCCTGCTTGTGCTGCGTGTCGAGGCTACCCGAGGGTTCGTCGGCCAGGACCACCGAAGGATGGTTGATGAGGGCGCGGGCCACCGCAACGCGTTGTTTCTCGCCTCCCGACAGTTCAGCGGGCTTATGTCCGGCACGGTCGGTGAGGTGGAGGTACTCAAGGATCTGCATAGCCTCCTCGCGGGCAGCCTTCATGCTACTTCCGGCGATGAGTGCCGGCATCATGACATTCTCCACGGCAGTGAACTCGGGCAGCAACTGGTGGAACTGGAACACAAAACCGATGTGCTGCCCACGGAAGGCAGAGAGTGCCCGTTCGCTGAGCCGGCTGACATCCGTACCATCGATGACGATGCTGCCGGTGTCGGGGCGGTCGAGCGTACCGACAATCTGCAGCAGGGTGGTCTTGCCGGCTCCGCTGGGACCTACGATGCTGACCACCTCCCTGTCGGGGATGACGAGGTCAATGCCTTTCAGCACCTGGAGCGAATCAAAACGTTTGGTGATATTCTTCAGTTCAATCATTCTTTTATCAGATGTTGGATTGTATATTCGGCGAGATAGCAGCCAAAGGCTGCAGGCAGGTAGCTGATGGTGCCGGTGGTGGACTTCTTGTTCCGTTCCCCCTCGACGCGCACGATGGCACGAAGGTCGGCTTGCTCGGCAGAGAACACCACAGGCACCTTCATGAGACGGGCGGCAAGAGCAGCATTGCCGCACTCCTTGCCCGCTTGCCGCAGACGAGTGCGCACCGCCTTGGAGAGGCCGCAGTGGAAGGTGTCGGCAAGGGATGCAAAGCGTACCTGGGTGATATCCGTCTTGGCACCCGCTCCCATGCTGCACACGATGGGGATGCCACGCCGCACGGCCTCCATGATGAGGGCACACTTGGGGGCAATGGTGTCGATGGCATCGATGATGAAGGTATTGGTGGCGGGCAGTGTGTCGAGAAGGGCGGGAACGCCTTCCTCGGTGAGGAAAGAGGGATGTATATGCAGGCGGAGGGCCGGATTGATGTCGAGCAAGCGCTCGCGCATCACCTCCACCTTGAGGCGCCCGACCGTGGTATGGGTGGCGGGAAGCTGGCGGTTGATGTTGGTGACGCTGACCGTGTCGGCATCCACAAGGGTCATCTCCCCCACTCCGGCACGGCAGACGAGCTCGGCAGCCCAGGCGCCCACACCTCCTACGCCCACCACGAGGACGTGCGCCCCGGCCAGACGGTCGGCAGCCTCAGTGCCCACGAGCTGCACGGTTCGTTGTTTCCACTCTTCCATTGACTTCGCCATTTGGGGGACAAAGGTAGTAAAAAAACATCTTTCGGCGGATTCTTTTTTCAAATTATTCCCCAGACCGATAATTTGTCGTACTTTTGCAGCGCAATAAATGGAATATTTGACAAAACAAAACATCTGTAAGCTATGAGAATTGCCATTGTGGGTGCCAGCGGCGCCGTGGGACAGGAACTGATGAAGGTACTTGACGAACGCAACTTCCCTGTGGATGAGTTGCTGCTGTTCGGCTCGCCGCGCAGTGCCGGACGTACATACACCTTCCGCGGAAAGGATGTAGTGGTGAAGTTGCTGCAGCACGGCGATGACTTCAAGGATGTGGACATTGCCTTCACATCGGCAGGAGCAGGTACGTCGCGCGAGTATGCGGATACCATCACCAAGTATGGTGCCGTGATGATTGACAACAGCAGCGCCTTCCGCATGGACGATGATGTGCCTCTCGTAGTGCCCGAGGTGAACGCGGAGGATGCGCTTGTCCGTCCACGCGGCATCATCGCCAATCCCAACTGTACCACCATACAGATGGTAGTAGCCCTGAAAGCCATCGAGGGGCTGTCGCATATCAAGAAGGTACACGTCAGCACCTATCAGGCCGCCAGCGGTGCCGGAGCACAGGCCATGGCCGAGTTGTACGAGCAGTACCGCCAGGTGCTGGCCGGGGAGGATGTCACCGTAAACAAGTTCGCCTACCAGCTGGCATTCAACCTGATACCGCAGATTGACGTCTTCACCGACAATGGGTACACCAAGGAGGAGATGAAGATGTACAACGAGACGCGCAAGATCATGCACAGCGACATCGCCGTGAGTGCGATGTGTGTGCGCGTGCCGGCGCTGCGCAGCCATAGCGAAAGCATCTGGGTGGAGACGGAGCGTCCCATCAGTGTGGAAGAGGCACGTGCCGCTTTCGCTGCCGGCGAAGGGTTGGTGCTGATGGACGACCCCGGCAACAAAGCACTCACGACAGAGGGGTTGCCCGCCGAATATCCCATGCCGCTCTTCCTCTCGGGACGCGACCCCGTGTATGTGGGACGCATCCGCAAGGATTTGGCGAACGACAACGGACTGACCTTCTGGATCGTGGGTGACCAGATCAAGAAAGGTGCAGCCCTCAATGCCATCCAAATTGCCGAATACCTCATCAGACAAAAAGGGTAATCTCTCTCCTGTCCTCCCCCAAGGGAGGGAGTGTAAGCAGAAAACAGTCCTAACCGCCAAAGGAGGGCGTTCACCTTCAGAATATTCAGAATAGCAAGGACTTCCGCCATTTGAAAGCGGATACGATGGGCTGGGGGTATATTCAGGCGAACCAGTCGTAGCGGCCGTCGTCATCGGGCAGGTCGTCTTCGCAGACGCCTATGTCGCCGCCCCCCACACGAACCAGAAGGATGGTCATCGTGTCGGGAGCGCCATTCTCCTGTGCCCGTTCGCAGAGTTCCTCCTCGGGAGCGGGTGAGCAGGTAAGCACATACTCCACCACATCGATGGGGAGGTAGTCGTAGAGTTCTGCCGAGCAGAGCAGTACGATATCGTCGTCACGGAACACGTCGGCAAGGTCCAGGTTTCCCACAGCCTCATCACCGGCGATCTGTTCCAACATACCATCGCGATAGCGGTAGAGCCGCAGACGGTTGGCAGCAAGGGTACGGTAGGAGATTTCCATACAAGACGAATAGGGTCAGTCAAACATCACGCGTGGATTCATCAGATGCGGGTTCTGCCACTCGATGCCGTACTCGGCCAGCACGTCAGCACGCACGCTCCATGCCTCAAAGCAGTAGCCCATACGCACGGGGGTACCCTGCAGGCGGCGCGCGCATTCGACCTCTACATCGTAGATGACCTCTTCCCAACGCTCGGTCTGCTCCACAGGGTCGAAGCGGAGGATGACGTTATACTTCTTGCACCACTTCTCCATAGGCATGGCGATGTAGTCGGCCGTGCGCTGGCGGAGCTGGCGAATCTGCTCCGGCGTAACAGCGCGCTGCCATTCCTCATCGGAGGCATCCACGCCGTCGATATCCCTGTCCTCCTTTTCATCGCACTTCTCGATGAGGGGGAACAGCGACAACTGGTAGTCGCGTACACGGAGGATGAAACGGGCGCAGTCGCGCTCAGGCATGCAGCCCAGCATGTTGTTCAGCAGCACGACACGTGTGTAGGGGGTGAGCTCACCCTCATAACGAAGGGGGAGGCTGTCGGTAAGGAGGGCGAAAGCCTCATGTCCGAGAGGGATGTTGCGCCACTGGGAAGCAAAAGTGGTGTCGTTGTGCACCATCTCTGCGAAAAGAGCGCCTAGCTGTTTGATATTTTCTTCTACCATTATAGTATCCTGTTTAGAACGAATGGAGATAGCCGAATGCTTTGTCCCAACGCTGCGCGAAGAGATCCTCCCGGTGCATGAGCAGACACAGCATGCCGCAATCATAAAAGCGCAAGCCCCAGTCATCGTTCTCGTCCACCTGGAGCAGCAAAATACTGTCTTCATATTGTTCGTTGATTTCTTCGTAATAAGGTTTACCCAGCAGCTTGAACTCAGCTTCCCGCTCTTCCGCCTTCGCAAATGTCATGGAAACCGGTTCACGGAACACCGATTCGCCCGTGCCCTCCCAGGTGAGCACGTAGGGTTCGAGGTTCGTGTCGCTAGGGCTGTAGATGACGCGCACACAGTCACTGGGCCACTCCCCCATGGAGGCAGGCAGCAGGTCGCTGTCGTCGAGGAAATAATCAATGGCAGCGAAGAAGTAGAGCATGCCCTCGCGAGGCAGCCACCCCTCCGTATCGAGAGGGGCGATATCGGGCAGATGCACCTGGCAGAGGAAGGTGAGTGGTTCGTGCCACCGCTCCCCATCCTGCTCCATCTCCACCACGGGGTAAGGATGTCCCTTCGGCAGGTCGGGAGCGCCCCACCATTTGCTTTGCCCGACGGCCGTGGGGGGTTCTGTGCTAAAGAGCAGTTGTATCGAGTCCATATCGTACTTATATTGATTCAGCTGAGATATAGGTCAAGATCACAGCCTCATCGTGCAGGCTTGCCACCTGAGAAATAAGGCCAGCCCTCGGATGTCCAGAGGATTTCCTGCCGCATCATCGGACGGGTACGCCCGTCGGCGATGTCGCGTACATGGCAGTGGTAGAACATATAAGTGCGACCATCGTCAGCCGTGATGATTTCGCCATTGTGGCCGGGTCCGAAGAGGCGGTCGTGACGGCTGGAGGAGAGGATGGTGGTGGCATGACCCTCGGTGAGGGGACGGCCCTCCTGATCGAGGAACTCGCCGTCGAGCGTGCGGCTGCGTCCCACACGGATGCGGTAACTGGCATCGGCGTAGTTGCCTGCACTGACGAACATATACCACCAACCATCGCGGCGGTAGAGATAGGTGCCCTCGAAGACACGGTCACGCGAAGGGTTCTCCTGCACGGTAAGGCCCGCCACATGCTGGTAGGTGGCACCCGGGGCGAGGGCGAGTCCGTCAGCCGTCAGCTCCACGCGATGCACGCCACCCACACTGCCAAAGAAGAGCCATACACGTCCTGTGCGGGGGTCGGTGACGACCTCGGGGTCGATGGTGTCGGCAATGCCCGTCTCCACACCACGGGTGATGACGGAGGCGAAGGTGAAGTGTCCCGGGGAAGTCTCACGCAGCGCGATGATGGAGGCATCCTCGGCGCTGTTGTAAAGGGTGACGTAGGCCATGCGCTGGCTGCCTACCATAGTCACGTCGGGTGCCCACAGCAGACGGCCGTACTGATGCATCTTACTGAAGGTCACGCTGTCGAAGGGGACGATGTCCGTTGCCTCCCATACCGTACCGTCGAGGCTGCGGATGAGGTTACGATTGGCACCACCCATGGTGGCCATGCTGTAGAGGTAGCCGTCGTCGGCTCGCCACAGCGTGGGGTCGGACCAGTTGTCGCGCCACACGGGGTTGGGGACATAGGCAGGAGTGCCGGCAGCGGCCGTCATGCGAACGGGCTCGATGGTACCATCGGCACGGAAGCGAAGCGTATCGATGCAGACGTGGCGCATGCTGCCTCCCGTGAGCTCAAGCGGACGGCGGTGATAGACGATGTAGTAGTCATCGGTCTTGCGGTCCTTGATCACCGAATGATGTCCGGCGCCCACCGCCACGGCAGGATCCTGCTGCAGGATCTTCCCCACCCGCTCAAAAGGTCCAAAGGGAGTATCGCTGATGGCGTAGGCCACGCAGTAGTCGGGGCCCGTCCAGCCGCCCTCGCTCCACATGAAGTAGTAGTGGCCATCCTTGTAAAGCATGAACGGCCCCTCTACATACCCTGCAGGGGTGATCTCCTTGTACATATCACCATCATCGAACGGACGCAGCGACAGCAGGTCATCGCTCAGCCGCACCATGTTGCAGTGCCCCCAACCACCATAGTACATATAGTACTCACCGCTGACGGGGTCGTGGAAGACATACTGGTCGATGGGCTGGGCGCCATTCACGATGTTGCCGATGAGGGGATGGCCGAGGGCATCCTTATAGGGCCCTTGAGGACGGCGTGCGGTGGCGACGCCGATGCCACCCACCTCGCCCTCGTGGACATCATTGGCGCCGAAGAAGAAGTAGTACTTGCCGTTCGCATGGATGACCGAGGGCGCCCACATGGCGAACTGTGCCCACTGCACATCGCGCATGTGGAGCACCTCGCGGTGGCGGCGCCAGTGCACGAGGTCGCGCGATGAGAAGGCATCGAAGTGCGTCTGCAGGTTGTAATCGGTGCTGCCGGAGAGCGTGCGGCGGCTCCAGTCGGCACGGTAGGCATCGGTGAGCTCATCGCCCTCGAGCCACGAGGTAGTGGGGAACACCCAGTAACGATGACCATACACAATGCCCTCGGGGTCAGCGTACCAGCCCCCAAAGACAGGATTCTGAATCTGCGCCTGCAGCTCAGGCAGACCACCGATGCACAGCAGCGGAAGCAAGAGAAAAAGATGTCTTACGTTTTTCATGCCGACAAAGGTAGGGCGAACCGAACGAAAATGCAAATTTATTTGCAATTTTCTGAGGTGAACCCTACCTAA
>R18__coassemble_2139_pt1 | contig 14141 bp, 12 predicted proteins | sample R18__metabat2_high_PE_038 | metagenome-assembled genome bin R18 | reverse complement strand
GATCCAGAGGATAAGATATCCCTCATCCTCGACTGGACCGACCACCCCAGAGATGTTGCTGATCCATGGTACACCGACCGCTATGAAGAGACCTGGCGCGATGTCAACGAAGGGTGCAGGGCGTTGCTTGAACGGTTAGCGGTTAGGGGTTAGAGGTTAGATAACGCTTCGCTACAGGTTAGAGATGGCTCCTGAGTGGAGTCTAAGGAAAAGATTATGCCCAATTTTGGACAACATTCCTCATGAGACACTCACGAAAACAACTCATAGGCGATAACAATTGTTAAGAAATGTACGGAATAAAGGTAAAAGCCCTTCACAAGTTGCTGTGGGTTGTGTATGCCTTGGTTCTGGGGCAAGGCATATTTGAGGTGTGCTGGCATTGCTGGCGGTGTGTGTCCTTGTGACTCGTGTTGTAGAACGCTGATGGGCTATGGAACTTCCTCGAAGGACCAGTATTGGGATGCCAGGTCTCTGGTGTGGATTTCGGTGCAAGGATTATCGTCCCCGTTATCACAGGTCCCGCCATCACCACTGGCGGCATCTTTGGCCCAGAAGCATCGTGGATAGCCATCGCGATGAGTCTGATACCATCTGTGTGGCTGTGCTGGCATACTGAAAAACATAAAAAACACTATTTAATAGGAAATGGCAGGAAGTAAACATTATAAAACTGCAATAATTTATTAAGGAAGGAAAATGAAATGAAAAAAACAATGTGTATCATGTTGGCTTTCGTAAGCGTACTTTTTATGATGGCCTGCAGCAACACGTCAGAAGAGGATGTGACCGAATCGAAAAACCCGCATAGCGCGGTGTGGGTAAGCGACGAGATTACCCAAACATTGTATTCCATCGAGCGCATAGATGACGAGGGCGCTTTCTATGAGATGGATTATACTGCAGACTATTATGACCCTGTTGTATTTAATGTTGCGGAGGCGGCCATCAAAGCATTCAGTACTGGCTGCTCCGCATTCACGACTTACAGCAGTGACGGAAGTTTCCTGTTGTGCCGGAATTATGACTACCGTCACAAGGATGCCGATGGCAATGCCACAGGTCTGAACGTATTGATTCATTCTGCACCAGAGGGAAAGCTCCGTTCCATCGGTGTCTGCGATGCTTATTGGCTGAATCCTTCCGCCTATTTTGCAGGGGCTCTTGATGACGGTAAGACCGATATATCCAATATGGCTTTAGCTCCTTATATGTGCGTAGACGGGATGAATGAGGCGGGACTTGCCGCATCTCTGCTGGTTGCAGACGTAAAAGAAGGAGAAACGCTTACAAATCAAAATACAGGCAGGCAAAGGGCATCTCACTCTATGCTGTTGCGTTATATTATGGACAATGCCCATAATATCGATGAGGCAATCGCCATTGCCCAAGAGTATGATGTTTTCTCAACTGGCGGAAACGATCTGCACATGTTCCTCAGCCAGAAGGACGGAGTCAGCGCTGTATTTGAGTGGCGGCAGTATGGTGATGATGAGAAACAGGAACTTTACGTGACCTACACGAACGCCGTTACAAATTTCTATGTCGGATTCGATGACGGTGAGGATGCATATAGAGACGACGGAAGCCTGAAAGAAATCTGCACAAAAATATCTCCCACATTCAACGGCTATCGCTACGGCTACGGACACGGTTACCATCGCTTCAACCAAATTATCTCAACCCTTGAAAGATATATTCAGGAGGAAGAGAATGTACAGGGAATCCGGAACAGTATCATGGATGAAAGTCAGGCATTGGATATATTAAGCGTTGTTGCACAGGGTCCCGGAATTGAAAACACTTCATTCACGCAGTTCAGCGCAATATATAACCTTGAAGACCTTTCCGTAAGCTTTTGGATACAGCGGAATTACAAAAAGCTTTATACTTTTGAGTGGTAATGCCATCCTGCGGAAGGACAAATTCCGGTTTATCTGCAGTTCCTCACTTTACCAAAACCGGACTCCTTAGAACAAAAGCAGAGTCGGCGTTGTTATCGCTCGATAGCTGTCATCTGACGGATGATGAGAAGCGTTGGCTGGCCAGACAGCTGACCGAGGATATGGTGGATATGAAGTGGGGATGATGGAATATTTTTGAATAATGAAGAAGTCATTTGATAACAGAGATAGTATCGATTTTGGGAAAGACAAAATAGGTAGGCTCTTTTGGAATATCTTTATTCCTACGCTGTTGGGGATGCTGGCCGATGTGGCGTTTATGCTCACCGACGGCATTTTTGTGGGGCATGGGGTAGGGCCGGAGGGGCTTGCCTGTGTCAACCTGATAGCCCCTACGATGATGCTCATCACCGGCATTGGGATGATGTTCGGTATGGGAGCCAGTGTGGTGGCGGCCATCCATCTGGCAAAGGAGGAGTTCGGTCAGGCCCGTCGCAAGGTGACACAAGCCTTTGGTGCAGCCATCTTATTGTCACTCATAGCCGTGGCCTTGCTCTATGGCTTCCCTACAGCGACAATGCGCCTTTTGGGAGTGTCGGAACAACTTCTGCCGATGGCAGGGGAGTATTTCTTCTGGTTTGTCCCGACCTGCTTCTTCATCATGATCCAGATAGTGGGGTCGTTCATCATCCGGCTCGACGGTTCGCCAAAGTACTCGATGATGGCTACAGTGGTGCCTTCGGTGCTGAACATCATCCTCGACTACATCTTCATCTTTCCTTGCGGCTGGGGTCTGAAAGGCGCTGCACTTGCCACCGACATCGGCACTTGTGCTGGAGCCTTGATGATCTTCTACTATATGCTGCTAAAGGCCAACTCCCTGAAGTTCTGCCGGCCTGGAACGGCTTTCCGCGGCTGCGGTCAGGAGGTTTTGGAGATTATGAAAGTAGGCTTTGCGGGACTGATATTGGAGTTTTCCGCATCGATGCTGATACTTTGCGGCAACCGCAGTTTCGGAGCATATCTGGGTGATGTCGGTGTGGCGGCATTCAGTGTAGTCTGCTACATCTTCCCCATCATTGCCAATGTCTTCTACGCTGCTGCCACCTCGGCACAGCCTATCGTCAGTTTTAATCATGGCGCCGAGAATCAGGACAGGTGCAGAGCTACCCTACGTTACAGCATAGGTGTGAGTGTCGGCTTTGCCTTGGTGTCGCTGATTGTATTCACCCTCTTCTCCCCAACCATCATCTCGGTGTTCCTTGATGGTGGCAGTGATACCTGGCAGTTAGCTTCCAAAGGCCTTCCTCTGTTCTCCATCGGTATGATATTCATGGGCTTCAACACCCCGGTTGTCGGCTATTTCCAAAGCATTGAACGAAGTGGTACTTCTACACTGCTGACCATCCTGCGCGGTTTTGTGCTGGTGGTCCTGTCCTTTGCCCTGCTACCACGATTCCTTGGTACAGCCGGTCTCTGGCTTGCCATTCCGGTAGCCGAATTTATCTCGGCGGTTGTGATGTTGCTCTTGCTTAGGAGGATAAATTGATAGTGTTTATCTATGAGGATTCCCTGAATAATCCGAAAAAAAACCGAATTGTAGTTTGCTGATTATGCGGCAAATTTGCGTGTGTAACTTTTTGTATATATATTTGCACGATGAAACAGATAAATCTCTCAGACTGGACCCAGATTGGTGAAGGGGGGCTCGGGAAGGTATACAAGAATAACACCGATCCGAACATGATGCTTAAAATGAGCAAGTTCGCCTATAAGAAGGAGGACATGCTCGAGGAGTATGAATTGTCGCGCTATGCAATGGAGGTGGGGCTCTCTACGCCAAAAGTTTACGACTTCGTCTGCGACGGCGCACATCATTACGGCTACACCGGCGAGCTGATCAAGGGCAAGAAGTCGCTCTGCAGAGTGATTGCCGACGACCCGGCGAGGCTGGGGGAGATGGCGCATCTGTTCACGCAGAAAGTGCGCGAGCTCCATTCCATAAAGGCCGATCCTGCCAAAGTTGGGAGCCGGATGGAGCTCAATATCGGTAACCTGCATAAAATCAAATATCTAAGGCCCGAGACGCTGGAGGGAATCATCGCCGAGCTCCGGCAGATCCCCGAAACCGGCACTCTGCTGCACGGCGACCTGCATCTGGGCAACCTGATCACCACGGGGGAGCGGCAGTACTGGATCGACCTGGGCCGCCTTCGCTACGGCAATCCCATCGTGGACATCTCGCAGTTCCACTTCACCTTCACCTACCTCCCAGTGATCTGCAAACACATCTTCCACATCAATGCAAAGCAGGTGAAGGCCTTCTATGACGTGTTCGTGACCGAATATTATGGCCCCGATAGACAGCAGGAGTACGAAGAACTGCTGCACCGCGCCGAGCTCATCCAGCTTACCGGCATTTTGCTCAATGCTCCGCTCGCGGTCTGGTTTATCCCCAAACTACAGCGCTATCTGGGCCTTAAACCCACCTCGCGGCTGAAAATCATCGGCAAGCTGATTTGCGGCCATAAGGAAATTTTTTGAAATACATATTTTTCGCGTGACAACGATTAGTCTGGAAAGAATTAGTTTGTAAATTATTAAAATAGGCACTTATGCCAAAAAAGGTTTTTGTTTCGGGATGTTATGACCTGCTGCACAGCGGGCACATCGAGTTTTTCAAGGAGGCCGCCGAGTATGGCGAGCTTTATGTCGGCATCGGCAGCGATGCCACCATCGAGGCGTACAAGGGCCATAAGACGCTGTATCCGGAGCAGGAGAGGCTGTTTATGGTGAAGGCTGTGCGCTATGTGAAGGATGCGTTCATCAACGCGGGCAGCGGGGTAATGGACTTCTTGCCCACGCTTGACATCGTGCAACCGGACATTCTGCTGGTGAACGCGGAAGGTGGCTCCCCCGAAAAGCAGCGCCTCTGCGAGGAGCGGGGAATGGAGTATGTGGTGCTGGAGCGTAAGCCTGCCGAAGGGCTGGAGGCGCGTAGTTCTTCTGGGTTAAAAAAAACCATTGCAGGGGGATCAGAAGTTGCACAGTCCGCAGGTGAGATGTGTGTGTGCAATATTCCCACTCGCCTTGACCTGGCGGGAACTTGGATCGACCAGCCATATGTTTCGCAGTATCAGCCTGGGTGGGCGCTGACCATCTCGCTGGAGCCGACGTTCGAGGTTCGCGAGCGTTGCGGGCTTTCCACGTCGACCCGTAACCAGATAAAGCGCATCTGGCCGGTGCAGTTGCCGAAGATGGACCCGGAGATGCTCTCGCGGCTGGTGTTCTGCTTCGAGAATCACCCGGAGCGGGAGGGTGGCCACATCAGTGGGGCTCAGGATGCGATCGGCATCTGTGTGCCGGGCCTGTGCCGCCACTACTACGACGGGCATTTCTGGCCGGAGAAGATTGAGATTTGCTCGGAGGCCAGCGTGCTGTGGTGGCTGGAGCAGCATCTCTGCCTGATTCCGCTGGAACCCCGCAAGCCGGGATGCTCCGTGGTGGAAGGGAAGGACATCACTTTTGAGAAAGTTCAAGCCCTGGCCTCTGCTGCCGACCGCTGCTGGACGGCGATTCTCTCCAAGAACTTAGAGGCCTTCGCCGCTGCCTACCTTGACTCTTTTAAAGCCCAAGTAGCTATGTTTCCCGCTATGATTCAAGGTTGTGTACAACCTGCAATTGACCGCTGGTCTGCCGAGAATGGTGTGCTTGCGTGGAAGATGCCGGGAGCGGGTGGAGGAGGATATCTAGCGATGGTGGTTGCCGATGCTCCGGCTTTCTGCATAGAACATCCCGAGGCTATTGAATTACATATTCGCAGAGCATAATTTGAATTCGCGACTTGACATCTAATGTGTCAAGGTGTGCTTTTTTCTTAAAATATTTGTCAAGTTTGTATAAAACCACTACCTTTGCGGCATGAAAGAATCTGTTATCGACATTATCAAGGCTGAACTGCTCCGCAGAGCCCTCTCGCAGCGGGATTTTGCCGCTCTCATCGGCAAGGACGAAACTGCGGTGAGCCGCTGGATGGCAGGAAAGGTGGGCATTGGTCCAGCTAGCATCGCACTTATTGAAGAAAAACTTGATATTAAACTGAAAAAAGACAGCAACATGAAGACAGCACTTATCACCGGTGTGACCGGTCAGGACGGCAGTTATCTGTCGGAGTTTCTTCTGGAGAAGGGTTATGACGTGCACGGTATCATACGTCGCAGCAGCGTGGACTTCCGCGAGAGGATCGCGCATTTGGAGGGGCAGCCGCGCTTCCATCTGCATTACGCCGATATGGGCGACTCGATGTCGCTGGTGAAGGTGGTGGGCAAGGTCCGGCCCGATGAAATTTACAACTTGGCGGCGCAAAGCCACGTGCAGGTGTCGTTCGATTCGCCGGAGTTTACCGCCGATGTGGATGCCACCGGTGTGCTGAGAGTGCTGGAAGCGGTTCGTGCCTGCGGCCTGGAAAAGACCTGCCGCGTGTATCAGGCATCGACCTCCGAGCTGTACGGCAAGGTGGAGGAAGTACCTCAGAATGAGAACACTCCGTTCCACCCCTACAGCCCCTATGCGGTGGCGAAGCTCTACGGCTTCTGGATTGTGAAGGAGTACCGCGAGGCCTACGATATGTTTTGCTGTAGCGGCATCCTGTTCAACCACGAGAGCGAGCGCCGCGGGGAGACCTTCGTGACCCGCAAGATCACGCTGGCCGCTGCCCGCATCGCCCAAGGCCTGCAGGATTGCCTGTATCTGGGTAACCTCGACAGTCTGCGCGACTGGGGCTACGCCAAGGACTACGTGGAGTGCATGTGGCTGATTCTGCAGAATGACAAGCCCGAGGACTTCGTGATTGCCACGGGTGTGCAGCACACTGTGCGCGAGTTCGCCACGCTGGCCTTCAAGGAGGCGGGGATTACGCTGCGTTGGGAAGGTGCCGGGGTGAAGGAAAAGGGTATCGACGTTGCTACCGGCAAGGTGGTCGTGGCCGTTTCTCCCGATTTCTACCGTCCTACCGACGTAGTCAACCTCTGGGGCGACCCCACCAAGGCCAAGGCCAAACTGAAGTGGAACCCTAACAAGACCTCGTTCGAGGAACTGGTCAAGCTGATGGTGCAGAGCGATATGGCCAAGGTGGCCGCCGAAGGCGCCGCCACGAAGGTTCGCACAAATCTGGCTGAATATCTGGAAAAAGGAATCGTTAAATAATTTATATAATACGCGAGTCACTCGCGTGTGTGCGAAAATCGGATTATGGAAAAGTTCGCAAAAATATATGTTGCAGGCCACCGCGGAATGGTGGGAAGCGCCATTGTGCGCGAGCTGCAGAGGCAGGGGTACAATAATATCGTCACGAGGACCCACAAGGAGCTGGACCTGACTTGCCAGGCTGCGGTGAACGAGTTCTTCGAGGCTGAGAAGCCGGAGTACGTGTTCATGCCAGCGGGCAAGGTGGGCGGCATCATCGCCAACCAGAACGACAAGGCCGGGTTCCTGTACGAGAACGAGATGATGGCACTGAATATGATTCACGCGGCGTGGGTGAACGGTGTCAAGAAGTTCGAGTATCTGGGCTCGTCCTGCATCTACCCCCGTATGGCTCCTCAGCCGATGAAGGAGGATTGCCTGCTGACCTCCGCCCTGGAGCAGACCAACGAGGGTTATGCCCTTGCGAAGATCAGCGGCCTGAAGTACTGCGAGTACCTGAACAAGCAGTACGGCGCAGGCTTTATCTCCCTGATGCCCACGAACTTATATGGCCCTAACGATAATTATCATCCTGAGCACAGCCACGTGCTGCCGGCTCTGATCCGTCGCTTCCACGAGGCCAAGGTCAGCGGCGCCGAAAGCGTGACCTGCTGGGGAGACGGCTCGCCTCTTCGTGAGTTCCTGTATGTTGACGACCTCGCGAACCTCTGCGTGTTCCTGATGAACAACTACGACGGCGCCGAGACAGTGAACGCCGGCAGCGGCAAGGAGCTGACCATCAAGGCTCTGACCGAGCTGGTGGCGAAGGTCGTGGGCTACGAAGGCCGCATCGAATGGGACACTACTCGTCCCAACGGCACTCCCCGCAAGCTGCTGGACGTTTCCAAGGCCGCCTCTCTCGGTTGGACTTACAAGACCGAGCTAGAAGACGGCATCCGTCTTTCGTATCTGGATTTCTTGAATAACCCGATGAGGGCTGAAAGGTAGTAAAGCCCTCACAGCTTCGGGAAATGCCCGAATCAGAGGATACATTTTTCTATATGAAAAGATATTGTCAATGTTTGCAACTAGCAGATAACGAAGAGCTCATACGTCGCTACTGCGAGGTCCACGCCCACGTGTGGCCGGAAGTGATTGAAGGCCAGAGGCTGGTGGGAATTATCGATATGCAGATTTTCCGCCGTGGCCGGCAGGTGTTTATGATTTGTGACACGGTGGATGACTTCGACTGGGAACGCGACATGGCTCGCCTCGCCATACTTCCCCGCCAGGCCGAGTGGGAGGCCTATGTCGCCGAGATGCAAGGCTGCGACCCTTCGCTGAAGTCCGATGAGAAATGGCAGATGATGGAGCGGATCTTTTGAGCCAATCTTTAGCGTATCAGGTATCGTCTGAATGAATGGCGGCACTTGAAGAATCAGTAGGTCTAAGAACTTGTTCGCACTATACCCAGTTGTATGTAATTGTATATAATCACCTTGAAAAATATCTTTTCTAAAATCTTAAACAATAATTACCATGTCAATGTATCCAAAAATCGGAATCAGACCGACTATTGACGGTCGCCAAGGTGGCGTTCGTGAAGCCCTCGAGGAAAAAACCATGGCTCTTGCTCATGCTGTTGCAAATCTTATTAGCAGTAATCTGCGCAACGGAGATGGCTCTGCTGTGGAGTGTGTTATTGCAGATACGACAATAGGTCGTGTTGCCCAGGCTGCTGCCTGTGCCGAGAAATTCGAACGAGAAGGAGTTGGTTCAACAATAACCGTGACATCCTGCTGGTGTTACGGCTCAGAGACGATGGACATGAATCCCAATTATCCCAAGGCAGTTTGGGGATTCAACGGAACGGAACGTCCTGGCGCCGTGTATCTTGCGGCTGTACTGGCTGCTCATGCCCAGAAAGGCCTTCCCGCTTTCGGGATCTACGGCCACGATGTGCAGGACCTTGCAGACAATAGCATACCCGCTGACGTTGCGGAAAAGATACTGCGCTTTGCCAAGGCCGCTCAGGCTGTCGCAACGATGAAAGGCAAATCGTATCTGAGCATGGGCAACACCTGTATGGGCATTGCCGGTTCCATTGTGGACCCGGACTTCCTGCAACACTACCTTGGCCTTCGAGCCGAATATGTGTCGCTGGTTGAAATCCTCCGCCGCGTGGATTTTGGCATCTACGACCATGAGGAGTTCAAGAAGGCTATGGAATGGGTTGAAAAGTATTGCAAGCCTCAGGAAGGCTACGATTACAATGAAGATAGGCCTCTTTTCCCCGGCACACCGATGGCTGCTTTTAACGGCAGGGGCAAAGGCAAGACCCGTGAGGAAAAGGATGCCGACTGGGAATTTACGGTGAAGAATATGATGATTATCCGCGACCTGATGTACGGTAACCCGAAACTTGCTGAGATGGGATACTTCGAAGAGGCCCTCGGTCACAATGCGATTGCCGGTGGCGTTCAGGGTCAACGGCAATGGACGGACTACAAGCCCAATTTCGACTTTCCCGAGTCGCTGATGTGTTCCTCCTTCGATTGGAACGGAATACGTGAAGCAAATGTGCTTGCTACGGAAAATGATGCACTCAACGGACTTGCGATGCTCTTCGGACATCTGCTGACTGGTAAGGGTGTGATGTTCAGCGACGTACGTACCTATTGGAGTCCAGATGCTGTGAAAAGAGTGACTGGTAAGGCCCCCGAAGGACTTGCCGCAGACGGTTTCATCCACTTGATTAACTCTGGGGCGACTACCCTCGACGCTACTGGAGCCATGTCAGATGCTGAAGGCAATCCCACAATCAAGGCCCCTTGGGAGATGTCACTGGAAGATGTCGAAGCCTGCTTGAAGGCGACAAATTGGATGCCTGCCGACCGTGACTACTTCCGTGGAGGCGGCTACTCAGCGCATTTCGTCAGCCGTGGAGGAATGCCGATGACAATGCTCCGTCTGAACCTTGTAGCAGGACAAGGTCCCGTGCTGCAGATTGCTGAAGGCTGGACAGCGGAACTTCCGGAGGATATGCACAACATTCTCGACAAGAGGACAGATCCTACCTGGCCAACGACCTGGTTTGTCCCGAGGCTTGATCCTTCGAAGCGTGCTTTCAAGGACGTCTACAGCGTGATGAACAACTGGGGCGCCAACCACGGTGCAATCGCATACGGTCATATTGGGGCTGACCTCATCACAATGGCCTCCATCCTCCGTATCCCCGTGTGCATGCACAATGTAGATGAATCGAAGATCTTCCGCCCTTCGGTCTGGAACGCTTTTGGAATGGATCCAGAAGGCTCCGACTACAGAGCCTGTGCGAATTTTGGCCCACTGTACAAGTAGTCTCTACAATCCCTTTTATTACATTAACCCAGATGCCTGTGGAATATTGACTTATGAAACAAAAAGTAGTTGAGAAGCAATATCTGTTGCCCTTTGTCTTTATCACATCGCTCTTTGCCTTGTGGGGTTTTGCAAATGACATTACGAACCCGATGGTCGCTGCATTCCAAACCATCATGGAACTGTCGGCCGCAAAGGCTTCGCTTATCCAGTTCGCCTTCTATGGGGGATACGCGACTATGGCGGTTCCAGCGGCACTTTTCATTCGTAGATACTCTTACAAGAAAGGAATCCTGCTAGGACTGGCACTCTATGTCGTTGGTGCATTTCTCTTCATTCCTGCTGCCCAAGCGCAGAGCTTCCTGTTTTTTTGCCTATCGTTGTACATTCTGACTTTCGGCCTTGCCTTTCTGGAGACGACTGCAAATCCGTTTATCTTGTCGCTTGGTTCGAAGGAAACATCTACCCGCAGGCTCAATCTCTCACAGTCATTCAACCCAATGGGTTCGCTGATGGGAATGGCAGTCGCTTCGTGGGTGGTGCTTCCATCGCTAATTTCCGATCAGCAGAGGGACGGGAATGGTATGTTGATTTTCAACACCTTGCCATTTGATGTAAAGCAAAGTATCATGGCACACGACCTTGTTGAAATTCGAAATGCCTATGTTGTGCTTGGTGTCGTTGTACTTGTGATGCTTATAGCGATTGCTTTTGTGAAGATGCCCATTACCGCTTCCGAAGAGCAAAAGACGCGAAAAGGCACGCTCGGTAGGCTTTGGAAAAATGTCGATTATCGTGAGGGTGTACTGACCCAGATGTTCTATGTCGGTGCACAAATAATGATCTGGACTTTTATCATCCAGTATGCCGATAATCTCGGAATGGACAAGGCCACGGCACAGAAATTTAATATAATCGCCATGTGCTGCTTCCTGCTTTTCCGCTTTATTGCAACAGCTCTCATGAAATATGTGAACAGTCGAAGACTACTTACGATTTTCGGAATAGGTGCTGTTCTGTGTACGTTTGGAACCATCGTTTTTGTTGGATCCGCTGGCCTTGTTTGTCTTATTTCGGTGAGTGCTTTCATGAGCCTAATGTTCCCCACAATCTATGGAATAGCCCTTGAAAAAGTTGAAGTTGAAGATGTATCGCTCGGCGCCTCATTCCTTGTGATGGCTATTGTCGGTGGCTCAATCCTCCCTCCACTTCAGGGTTTGATAATTGATTTCAAGACTATTTTCGGGCATCCAGCAGTGAACGTGAGTTTTATCTTACCATTGCTTTGCTTTGTCGTGGTGACTATCTATGGCATAAGAAGTAATAAAAGATGTTCTACAAAATGAGATGGTTCATGAATCATAGCAATATAAATTTAATTTACTCATACCCGTTCAGAATATGAAATATAGCAAATTTGACATTACCTGCGCGAAGTGGGGTGAAGTAAAAAAAATAAAATCCTACGACATGGCGCTCTTGCCTTGGGGCTCCACGGAGCCGCATAATGGACACCTTCCCTACTGCACAGACGTATTGTCCTCACAGGCAATTGCATTCGAAGTGGCAGAACGCTGCTCAGCATGTGGTGTGCGGTTGATGGTACTCCCTGGTGTTCCTTTTGGATCGCAGAACCCTGGTCAGAGCGAGCTTCCCTTCTGTATTCACACCTCGCAGGCCACACAGGCAGCTATCCTTCGTGATATAGTGTTCTCGCTTGAACGACAGGGAATTCATCGGCTGCTTATCATCAACGGCCATGGTGGCAACTCCTTCAAGGGTTTCATCCGTGACCTTGCGGTGGAAAAGCCTGATTTCCTCATTGCTTCCAGCGAGTGGTACACTTTCATCCCACGCAGCGGCTATTTCGAGGCTTCAGTTGATGACCATGCCGGAGAGCAGGAGACATCCGTCATGATGCATTACTATCCGGAGCTTGTGAAAATGGAATACGCCGGTGCTGGAGAAAGCAAGCCTTTTGCACTCGATGGCCTTCGTAACAAGGTAGCTTGGATTCCCCGCAACTGGCAGAAGGTGACCTCCGACACTGGCATAGGCGATCCACGGAAAGCCACTGCCGAAAAGGGAGCACGTTATGCCAAGGCAGTAGTAGAGAAATACGTGGAACTCATCTGTGACCTGTGTGCGGGAAAGGAATTATATTTCTGAGGGAGAATCGAACCCAGTGGCGTTGTTTGGAAAAACCGAACAATCAATCGGAATAGTGCAATGACTGACAGTGAAAACAAGTAACTTACGGAGTTATGTACTGCCGTCGGCAATCGTCTTTGGACTGTTGCTACACAGATGGTGTGCGGAGCTGAGCTTTGTGGTGCCGTATTTGATTTTTTCTATTCTGATGCTGAGTTATTCAGCGGCAGACCTGAAAAAAATCAGGCTCGGGAAGTTGGACTGGTCAATCATGGCCTTCCAGATTTGCGTGAGTCTGGGAGGATATGCACTGATCAAGGGCGCGTTCGGGAATGATATCGTGGCAGAGGGGTTTATGTGTGGTGTACTTTGTCCAGTAGCCTCGTCGGTGGCAGTCGTTTCCTGTATGCTCGGTGCCAACAGGGAGCGGGTTACGACTTATACTATTGCCGGCAATCTGATGGTGGCGTTGGTCGCTCCAGTGGTGTTCTCATTCATCGGAACGAATCAGCATCTGCCTTTTGCGAAGTCGCTGATGCAGATTTTTGCGAAGATAGCCCCCACCATTATGTTACCATTCTTTGTTGTGCTGCTGCTCGACCGTTTCTTTCCCAAGGCAAAGAAGACGATAGGGAGCATTCAAGGTGTATCGTTTTATCTGTGGGCATTGACACTGCTGCTTACGCTTGGCAAGACTATCGATTTTGTCTTTATCCACGGCGAGGGCAACTGGCATAATATAGTCTGGCTCGGAGTGTTGTCGGTATTGGCCTGTGCTGTGCAGTTCGCCTTCGGGAAACAGGTTGGGGAGCATTTCGGTGACAGGGTGGCTGGCGGCCAGCTGATGGCGCAGAAGAATACGGCTGTCGGCATCTGGATGGCAAATACCTACCTCAATCCGTTGTCGGCCGTTTTTCTTGCTTTCTATGCCGTCTGGCAGAACCTGTTCAACAGTTGGCAACTATGGCGAAAAGAAAGACGCGGGTAAGGAGCAATTTGAGATTTGTCCATGTCATTTTTTGCCGTATATTTGCAATGTCTAAGACAACTTTAATGCCTGCATTCATTCTGCCGTACCAACGAACGAAGCAAGTGTAGAGATCAAACCATGAAAAAGTATCGAAATTATGTTACACATATTATCATCAAGTTTGCATAGTGAGGAGCTGAGGCTTCCGTTTGAGATTTCGGAGTTTTGGTTGCAGCACCATCAGGCTGTGGCGGTATTGACTGGCGGAACGGAGGGGCAGTTCGTGGAGTTGGTCAATCAGGATAAACTGAAAATCTACGAGCCTATCTACCTTATTGTGAGTCAGCAGAGCAATTCCCTGGCTGCGGCGATGGAGATATTGGCATGGTTGAACTCGCAGGGTGGAGTGGGGAAGATTGTGAGTAAGCGAGTGCAGAGTCAAACAGTTTTGAGCTATGCCGAGCGGGAAGAATCTCAACCAGAGGTCAAGATAGTGACCTCTGCCTCTGAGGATGCAGTGACGGACAGGATAGGTGTTATCGGTCAGCCGAGCGATTGGCTTATCGCTTCCT
>R18__coassemble_2075_pt1 | contig 14865 bp, 11 predicted proteins | sample R18__metabat2_high_PE_038 | metagenome-assembled genome bin R18 | reverse complement strand
GGTGATCCCTACCTAAAAGGCAAAGCATTAAAGGTAGGGTGAACCGAGCGAAAATGCAAATTTATTTGCAATTTTCCGAGGTGATCCCTACCTAAAAGGCAAAGCATTAAAGGTAGGGTGAACCGAGCGAAAATAGAGTTATTACGCTGAACTATAGGCCCGATACGCGGAGGAGTTTCTCGGCATACCCTTCCCACAGCTGTGTCAAGCCATCAACATCTTCATCGCTGGTCTCTTCTGTTATCTCCAATGTGTAGGAATGAGTGAGTTCACTGTAGTTGATACGCAACTCAAAGTAAGTCTTAGGAAGTTCATCGAGCCAGTGAAAACGGATATAACAGCCTATGCGCTGCCCTGTCTGAATAGCCTGGCGTTCTTCATCACCCCAATGAAACGTGAGTACTCCGTTGCCAGAGGTTACCCGGTCGGCCATCCATGCCTCCAGACCGGCAGGTGTACCTATCATGTCCCACATTTTTGGACGGGACTTGCTGCTGAGTGCAATTTCCAAATGAACTTTCTCCATGGCTATCTTTAATTTCTGATTTAGGTTGCAAACATAGCAAAAAGTTCCCTTATTTGCAAGAAAAAGGAAAACATTTTTTCTTTTCCACGAAAAAAACACCAAAATTGTTGTACAATCCAAAAAAGCGACGTACCTTTGCACCCGCATTCAAGAAGAAATGTTGGCGGGATAGCTCAGCTGGTTAGAGCGCATGATTCATAATCATGAGGTCCTCAGTTCAATCCTGAGTCCCGCTACCACAAAGTCAAGTCATTGGTCAAACAAGGCTTGACTTTTGTTTTTATAGTCTGCCATAGCACAAAGCAGCGGGGTAAAGGTGCCGTTGCAATTCAACATAGACTTAAACCACTATAAAAAATAAGAGATGCTCAAAGGCATCTCTTATTTAATGTTGAATGATCAAAACCAATCAGTCATCCTCAGGTTCAGGAATAGGCATCTGGTGTTTGAATTCTTCCTTGTAAGCAATCATCGTATCCGTACGTTCCAAACCCAGCGGCTGGAGCTTGTCATGGATGATGTTCATAAGGTCGTGGTTGCTCTTGGCATAAATCTTGATGAACAAATCCTGTTGCCCTGTCGTATGGTAGCATTCGACAACTTCCGGAATCATCCGCAAGGCATCGGCCACCTGCTGGAACTGTGAAGGATCCTTCAGGTACAAGCTCACGAAAGCGCAAGTCTGCAAGCCGATAGCAAGTGGGTCGAGTATGAACTGTGACCCTTGTATGACGCCTTGGTTGACAAGTTTCTGTACACGCTGATGGATTGCAGCACCCGAAACGTCACACGCACGAGCGACCTCGAGAAATGCTATGCGGGCATTGGAGGAAATCATCGTGAGGATCTTGTGATCCAATGCATCAAGATTATGATGTGCCATAGCGCTTACTGACGTTTGGTTGCAGAATAGCAGATATTCAAAGCCCAAGCCTCACGCAAAGCCATCTTCACATCGGTGATGATACCCATCTGAGTATCCTCATCGACCTTGAGGGAGACACGCATGAAGGGTTTGTCACGCTCCTGCATGGCCTCGCGCTCCTGCAAGATGTACTCATGAATAGCATCCACCTCGGCAAAATCCTCGTTGAGCTGGATACGGCTTTCAGTACCGAGCTTGGCACGGAACTCCTTGGTAGGTTTACCAATGTAGATGTACGACACCAACGATTTCTTCTCCAGCTTCTGCAGCTCTGTTCCCTGAGGAATATTGAACTCAACCTTCAGTGTAACCTCACGCATAGAGGTTACAATCATGAAGAAGAACAAGATAGAGAAAATCAAGTCAGGAAGTGAAGACGTGTTCAATTCCGGCATTTCACGCGAGCCGTTCTTATTAAATTTTCCCATGATTATTGTCCTCCATATTGTTTGGGTTCAGCCTCAGAAATCTTGAGAGGATAGACGCCACGAATGGCAAGGCCTTCATCGCTTTCCTCATCAATATCACTGTAGTGCTTTCCGAATTTTGCCATAGCAAACTCATCGCGAATATCGTTGTATGCCTTCATCAGTGAGTTCTGGATCTGGAAATAGACCTCATACTTCGTAGAACGGTCGGTCTGCACAGAGATCACGTGGTTCTTCGTCACCGGATAGGCACCGATGATGGGAAGTGGAGGATCAGCAGGGTGGAACTCAGGCATATTCGGTTTGTTGCCAGGATTGGCAATAAACTCCTTAGCGATGGTATAGATATCCTCGGGTGTTGCGCTCGGCACGAACACACGGTTGGCCTGATCGCCATAGTAGTAGCTGATATCGTTGTTCATGTTCACCTGTACGACCAGCACGTTGCGGCCCTTGATCTTCACATCGTCCTCCTGCTGATTGGGATCGGGTGGAGGCGGGAGACGGCGCACCAGACCGGTGTCCGTATCCATGGATGTTACGACCAGGAAGAAGATGAGCAGGATGAACGATATGTCAGCCGTTGAGCTGGCGTTCAGTCCGGGAACTTTTCTTTTCTTCTTTGCCATAATTAATACTATTTAGATTATGACACTTACTTCTTGAAGATACCCGTCAGATTGAGGATAAGACCAACAAGGGTTACTACTATCAGTCCATAGATGCAATAGAGCATAGCATCTGTTGCCTGACTCCAGAAGGGGTTGTCATAGATACCCTGACCTGTGCGTACGGCAGCATTGCTTCCCAGGAACCAGCCCACGATGAGCAGCGGAACGAAAAGAAGCACGCCAACGGTCTGCAGGACACCTGCCGACTTGGGCATCTGTGAATCGACCTTGCTACCTTTGGCAATGATGATACCGGCGATGGTCACAACAAGGCAGACAGCTACAAGGATGTACTGCCAGTAGAGCAGCAGGTCGGTAAACTTCGGGCAAGTTACATAGCCCGAGGCAACCATCTCCTGCTCTCCGAATCCCACGCAGAAGAACAATACCAGCACCACGGCCGAAAGACCGAAGAGGATATAGAGTACGAGGGATGAGATTTTGGAAATATTGTCTTTCATCTCAATAGTCAGTTTTTAATTACTTGTTATATTTCAGGTTGTACTTCATGATCATATCAAGCAGAGTGATGGAGCTGTCTTCCATTTCGCTGTTGATAGCCTCAATCTTGGTAAGGATGAAGTTATAGAACACCTGAAGAACAAGGGCTACGATAATACCGAAGATGGTGGTGATAAGGGCGACCTTCATACCGGAGGCAACGATGGTCGGGGAGATGTCACCAGCCTTCTGGATATCGTCGAATGCCTGGACCATACCTACTACAGTACCCAAGAATCCGAGTGACGGAGCCATAGCGATGAACAGGGTTACCCACGAGCAGTTCTTCTCAAGAGCAGCTGCCTGCACGCCACCGTAGCTGACAACGCTGCGCTCAACGACGTCAAGACCGTCATTGACACGCATCAGACCCTGATAGCAGATGGAAGCAACCGGACCGCGAGTGTTGCGGCAGATAGTCTTGGCACCTTCCAGATCACCCTTCTCAAGAGCAGCCTCAACGTCCTTGAGCATCTTGTCGGTATTCACCTCGGCAAGACTCAGGTAGATGATACGCTCGATGCAGAATGCAAGACCGATGATGAAGGCGATGGCAACGAGCGACATGAAGCCTGCACCACCTTCGATGAACTTAACCTTGAGTGTCTTGTGGAAGCTCTGCGACTCCTCCTCAACAACAGCGGGAGCAGCCTCCTCGGCGGCGGGAGCCTCGGCAACAGCGGCAGCGCTGTCAGCGGGAGCGGCAACGGTTTCCTGATCAGCGGGGGCTGCAGCTTCGTCCTGAGCCATCACTGTCTGAGTCATTCCTATTGAAAGGAGTCCAAACATTGCAATTACTGCAAAAATCTTTTTCATGTGTGTGAAACTTTTTTGATTAATACTTAATATAATTTACTTTCTTTGCGGAAAGACGGGGATTCGAACCCCGGAAACCCTTTAGGAGTTTACACGCTTTCCAGGCGTGCCTCTTCAGCCACTCGAGCATCTTTCCAATATCGTCGTCCACCCCTTTCAGGCTTAGGACGTCATCCTTGAATCTGAGCACAAAATGCGAACATTCTCCGCACAGCATTCAAAATTCAGCCACAAATGTATCTATTTTTTTTATATCAACCATAAAAAAAACAATTATTCTTAAAAAAATGTGTTTTTTTCTAGCATTTCACGGATGAATCGGGCTTTTTGGGGCTTTTTGTAAAGAAAAAAGAGGTTTCATTTTGGTACAATGCGAATCTGTTGCTACCTTTGTTCCGCAAATGAATAATCTATTTAAATAAGGTATATGAAAAGTTTCTTCAAGTACATGCTTGCCACCATGGCTGGCATCATCGTTCTGAGTGTTGTGCTGACGCTCATCGGCATCGGCTCACTGGCCAGCATGCTAGCCACCAGCGAGACTACCACACGTATCCACCAACCATCGATCTTTGAGCTTACGCTCGAAGGCACCGTTTACGAACGTGCCACCGAAAATCCCTTGGCCACCCTCATGTCCGAAGAGCAGACGGAGCTGGGACTCGATGATGTACTGCATGCACTCGACAAAGCGGCTACCGAGAAGAACATCCACGGCATCTACCTCCACGCCAAAGGTCTTTCTGCCAGTCCCGCCACGCTCAGCGTCATCCACGATGCATTGCTGACGTTCAAGGAGAGCGGCAAGTTTATCGTAGCCTATGCCGACACCTACACGCAGCCCGACTACTACATATGCAGCGTGGCCGACAAGGTGATCCTGAACCCGCAGGGCAGTCTTGATTGGCACGGCATGGCATCACAGAGCATCTTCTTCAAGGACGCCATGAAGCAGTTCGGTGTAGAGATGCAGATCTTCAAGGTCGGCACCTACAAGAGTGCCGTGGAGCCCTTCCTCACAGACCACATGAGCGACGCCAACCGTGAGCAGGTCACCGCCTATGTCGGTGCTATCTGGAACAGGATTGTCGACGACGTATCCTCCGCACGCGGCATTGACGCTGCCACACTCAACGCCTATGCCGATGAGTACCTGCTCTTCAACACCTCCGAGGAAGTGTTGGAGAAAGGCATGGTTGACACTTTATTATATATGGATGGTGTAAAGTCCTACCTGCAGGAGTGTATGGACACTGATGGCAGTCTGTCCTTCGTGACACTGAACGAGGTGAAGGGCATCGGCAGCACAGAGCCCCTCGACAAGAGCGGGAACATCATCGCCGTCTACTACGCGCAAGGCGACATTGTGCAGAGTCCCTCCGAGACCAATTTCATGGGGACACCCGAGATTGCCAGCGACAACGTCATCAAGGATCTGGCTGCGCTGCGCGATGACGAGAGCGTGAAGGCCGTCGTCCTCCGTGTGAACTCGGGTGGTGGCAGTGCCTATGCATCGGAGCAGATCTGGCGCGAGGTGGTACGTCTGAAGGAGAAGAAGCCCGTCGTCGTCAGCATGGGCGACATGGCCGCCTCCGGAGGATATTACATCTCCTGCGCTGCCGACACCATCGTGGCCCAGCCCAACACCCTCACCGGTTCCATCGGCATCTTCGGCATGTATCCCTGTGCAGAAGAGCTTGTACAGGACAAGCTGAAGCTGCATTTCGACGGTGTGAAGACCAATGCCATGAGCGACTTCGGCAGCCTGTACCGCAGCATGGACGATGCCGAGAAGGCCAAGATGCAGAAGAATATTGAGAACGGATACCAGACCTTCATCACCCGCTGTGCTGACGGACGAGGCATGACCACCGAGGCCATTGATGCCATCGGCCAGGGACGTGTATGGACCGGCGAAGCGGCTTTAGACCTGGGACTGGTGGACCTGTTGGGTGACCTGAAAACCGCCGTGAGCGTAGCCGCCGGGATGGCCGACATCGAGAGCTGGTCCCTCGTCAGCTACCCCGACAAGGAGAGTCCCTTTGCTTCACTGCTCAGCCACACACGGCAGGGCTACCTCGATGCCCGCATGAAGAAGACGCTTGGCGAATATGCCGAAGGATTCCTCTTCTTCCGCAACCTCTCCACCATGGATCCTGTCCAGGCACGTATGCCGTTCACCCTCACCGTTCGCTGATGTCCCGCTGGTATCTTGCCCCTCTCAGCTGGCTCTACAGGCTCATTGTCAACCTGCGCAACAAGCTCTTCGACTGGAACATCCTTCCCAGCGAGGCTTTCGATGTGCCCGTCATCACCGTGGGCAACATCGTGGTAGGCGGGACTGGCAAGACACCCCATGCGGAATACATCATCGACCTGCTCAAGAAGGAGCAGAAGGTAGCCTTCCTGAGTCGAGGCTACAAGCGTAAGACCCACGGCTATCATCTGGCCGACAGCGCCAGCACCGTCAGCGAGCTCGGCGACGAGCCCTGCCAGGTATGGCGCCACCATCCCGACATCCATGTGGCCGTAGATGCCAACCGTCGGCGGGGCATCCACCGGCTGTGCGACGATGCCGCCACGGCAGACACCTCGGTAGTAGTGCTTGACGATGCCTATCAGCACCGGTATGTAGAGCCGGGCATCAGCATCCTGCTCTGCGACTGTAATCGCATGCCCTATGACGACCGCATGCTGCCGGTGGGCCGTCTGCGCGAGCCATTCCACAGCCGGCACCGCGCCCACATCGTCATCGTCACCAAGTGCCCTGCCGAGATGCGTCCCATCGACTACCGCATTCTCAGCAAGCACCTGGCACTGCGGCCCTACCAACGGCTGTTTTTCTCCACGTACGACTATGGAGACATCTATCCGCTGGACGGCTTGCCGACGACAACCTTCCGCAGTACAGAGGAAGAGGAAGGTGCAGACACCGACGCTGTCCCCGCACGGCAGGAGCAGCACGTGCTCCTCGTATGCGGCATTGCCTCCCCTGCCCCGCTCATCGAGGAGCTGCAACGCCGCTACACCCATGTAACGTCCCTCACCTACCCCGACCATCACACCTTCACGAAACGCGACATACAGCACATTGCCGAAGCCTACGATGCTTTACCCGAAGGCCGTCGTCTGCTCATCACCACCGAGAAAGATGCGCCCCGACTGCACGACCTGCCCGAGTCACTGCGCACAGCGACCTATGTGCTGCCCTTACGAATCCGTTTCCTGCAAGGACAACAAGAATCATTCGACAATTACATCATCAACTATGTTAGAAAAAATCCAAGAAACAGCATCGTTCATCAGAGAGCGCATGCACACCGCTCCTGACACCGCCATCATACTCGGTTCGGGACTGGGACGTCTTGCCGATGAAATCACCGACACCTACGCCATTGATTATAAGGACATCCCCCACTTCCCCGTGAGCACCGTCGAGGGACATGCCGGCAAGCTCCTTTTCGGACGTCTCGGCAACAAAGACGTCATGGCCATGCAGGGACGGTTCCACTTCTACGAAGGCTATAGCATGAAGGAGGTCACCTTCCCCATCCGCGTCATGCGCGAGCTGGGCATCAAGACCCTCTACGTGAGCAATGCCGCCGGCGGCATGAACCCCGACTTCCGCATCGGTGACCTGATGATCATACGCGATCACATCAACCTGTTCCCCGAGCACCCGCTCCACGGGAAGAACGTCCCCTATGGTGACCGTTTCCCCGACATGCACGAGGCCTACGACCATCGTCTCATTGCCCTGGCGCGTACGATTGCTGAGGAGCAGGGCATCCGCACCGTCGAGGGAGTCTATGTAGGTGTGCAGGGTCCCACCTTCGAGACACCTGCCGAATACCGCTGCTACCATATCCTCGGCGGTGATGCCGTAGGTATGAGCACCGTGCCCGAGGTCATCGTGGCCCGTCATTGCGGCATACGCGTGTTCGGCATGTCCGTCATCACCGACCTCGGCATCGAAGGACGTCCGGTGGAGGTGAGCCATGAAGAGGTGCAGGAAGCAGCCAATGCTGCCCAACCCCTGATGTCCACCCTGTTCCGTGAAATGATCAACCGTACCGAATGATGCGCACAGAGATACACACACTGGGAGAGTTCGGTCTCATCGACCGGCTCACAGCGGGGCTGGAGACCCGCAATGCAAGTACGCTGAAGGGCGTCGGCGACGACTGCGCCGTCATCCACCAGCCGGACAAGGAGCTGCTGGTTACCACCGACCTGCTGCTCGAAGGTATCCACTTCGACCTCACCTACGTACCCCTGCGCCATCTGGGCTACAAGGCAGCCATGGTCAACCTCTCGGACATCTGTGCCATGAACGGCACTCCCTGCCAGATCACCGTGTCGCTGGGCATCAGCAAGCGGTTCTCCGTTGAGGACATCGAGGAGCTCTATGCCGGCATCCGTCTGGCCTGTGAACGCTGCGGCGTGGACATCGTGGGAGGCGACACCGTGAGCTCCCTCACCGGTCTCACCCTCTCCATCACCGCCATCGGCGAGGCTGCTGCCGGCGACATCGTCTATCGCAGCGGTGCCCGCGAGACCGACCTCATCTGTGTGTCGGGCAACCTGGGTGCTGCCTACATGGGTCTCCAGCTGCTGGAGCGCGAGAAGGCCGTGCTGCGGGGCAACACCTCCGACATGCAGCCCGACTTTGCCGGACACGAGTACATCCTCGAGCGTCAGCTCAAGCCCGAGGCCCGTCTCGACATCGTCCAGGCCCTGGCAGCTGCGGGCATTCGTCCCACTGCCATGATGGACATCAGCGACGGACTGTCGTCCGAGCTGCTCCACATCTGCCGCCAGAGCGGTTGTGGCTGTCGTCTCTACGAGGACCGTCTGCCCATCGACTACCAGACCGCCGTCATGGCCGAGGAGATGGAGCTGGATGTCAACACCTGCGCCCTGAACGGAGGCGAGGACTACGAGCTCGTCTTCACAGTACCGCTCAGCGACTACGAGCGGCTGTCCGACATCGCAGACGTGCATGTCGTCGGACACATCACCCGTCCCGAGCTGGGCAGCATGCTCGTCGCCCGCGACGGCACCGAGATGGAGCTGCAGGCCCAAGGGTTCACCGCCTTTGGTTCGCACGCTGACGACCAATGACGCATTCGTAAGCGGAAGGGCCTTCACATACACGCCCACATGAGCGTTTGTCGCTCCTGAGTCTTAGCAAAGCTGTTCTGCCACCCGCAACAGCAACCCCAAAAGAGAGGTGCAGCCATTGTTTGGCTGCACCTCTCTTTTGGGGGTTCCCCTGTGCGCTGAGGCACAGGGGAACGGGGGGTTACTGCGGATTACTTGACCATGACCTTCTGGCCGCCCTTGATGACGATGCCCTGGTAGCCCGTCACGACCTTCTGGCCGGAGAGGTTATAGGTAGCTTCGTCATCGGCTGCGCGCAGGGCTGCGATGCCCACGGGGCCTTCGCCGTCCATCGTCAGCTTGTCGGCGGTAGTGGAGCAGTACAGGTAAGCCTCGCCAGCGCCCAGCACGGTAGTGCTCTCTACGCGGACGAACTCGCCGTTGCTGAGGACGAACATGCCGGCAGGTACGGTGGTCTCCTCATCGGTAGCCACGAGCAGGTTGTCCGTCACTACCTCGGCCCCTGTGGTGGGACGGAAGGTGTAGGTGGTGCCCGGTGTGCCCACGAGGACCACGCCTGTGCCGGCAGGTATCACGCCCGTGATCTCCTCCATGTGGATCTTGTATCCGTCAACGACTTCGTTGGCATAGTAGACCGTCACACCGGCGGGGATCTTCATGTCGCAGTCGGCGCTGAAGGTAGCCGAGCCGGAGGCATCGAGCGTGCAGTCGGCATCCTGCTGCGGCAGCTCGTTGTAGGCATAGAGGACGCTCTCGCTGACCGTCACGTTCTTGTCGTCACCGCCCAGGATAGCCTGGAGGTGTGCCACACCGTCGCTGGCCTCGGCGATGGCGTCGAGGTCGATGCGCCAGTGGCCGTCGCCCATCACGGTGACGTACGGGCTCTCGGCGGAGACGATGGCGATGGCATTGGAGGCACCGTCGGCGGTACCGTTGAAGTACAGGTTCGGTGTGCCCTCGGTGAAGTACAGGTCGAGGTACTGGTAGTTCGAGAGGTCGGCATAGGCATCGGCCAGTACCTGGCTGTTGCCGTAGGCGCTGGTGCTCTCGCCGGACTGGTCGTTCATGGCGTAGTCGCAGGTGATGTCGGGATAGCTGCCCGTGATGTCGGCATCGGCAGCGGTGCCGTTCCACTCGTGGAACAGCTCGGCGCTGAGCAGACGGCTCTGCGGAACGATGGTCACGGTGACGTCGCCCGTCTGTGCCTCGGGAGCGAGGTAGTTGACAAAGTCGGCGCCGCTGATGGTATAGGTCAGCTGCACCTCCTTGTCGGTGCCCGACAGCTCGTCCGCCGTGCAGGCCTCGACGGTCAGCGTCACCTCATCGCCAGCGACGAGGTTCGTCAGCGTTCCGGCCTCGAGGATGTCGATGGTGGCATCGCCGTCATAGACCTTCTCCGTCACGTAGGTCGTGCCCTCCACGGTGAGCGGCAGGGCGGTGATGGCGGCGGTGAAGGAGGCCGTCTCGGGTGTCGTGTAGTTGGCCACGTCGGCACCTGCGAAGGTGTAGGTGACGGTGACGGCCTTGCCCGCGCCGACGTTCTTGTCGGCATAGGTGGCGGTGGCGGTCAGCGTGACGTCGTCGCCCTCGACGAGTCCGGCCAGCGTGCCGGCGGTAACGTCGATGGCGGTGGTACCGTCATAGACCTTCGTATCGGCCACTGCCGTACCCTCCACGGTGAGGGCGAGGGCGGTGATGGCGGCGGTGAGGGTGGTACCCTCGGGTGCCACGTAGTTGGCGGCATCGGCACCTGCCAGGGTGTAGGTGACGGTGACATCCTTCGCCTCGCCCACGTTCTTGTCGGCATAGGCAGCGGTGGCGGTCAGGGTGACGTCGTCGCCCTCGAGGACGCCTGCCAGCGTGCCGGCAGCCGTCACGTCGATGGCGGCAGTGCCGTCGTAGGCCTTCGTGTCGGCCACGGCCGTACCCTCAGCGGTGAGCGCCAGGGCGGTGATGGCGGTGGTGAGGGCGGTGTTCGCCTCGGGAGCAGCATAGTTCGCTGCCTGAGCACCGGCCAGGGTGTAGGTGACGGTGACGGCCTTGCCCGTGCCGACGTTCTTGTCGGTGGTCGTGGCGGTGGCGGTCAGGGTGACGTCGTCGCCCTCGAGGACGCCTGCCAGCGTGCCGACAGTCGTCACGGCGACGGCATTCGTGCCGTCATAGACCTTCGTGGCTGCCACGGCCGTACCCTCCACGGTGAGGCGGATGTCGGTGATGGCGGCGGTGAGGGTGGTATTGTCCACCGGTGCCAGGTAGTTCGCGGCCTCGTCGCCCGTGAGGGTGTAGGTGACGGTGACGGGCTTGTCGGTGCCCTTGTTGGCATCGGCGAAGGCGGCGGTAGCCTCCAACGTGACGGCATCGCCGTCGATGACACCGGCCAGCGTGCCGGCATTCGTCACGTCGAGGGCGGTGGTACCGTCGTACAGCTTGGTGGTCTGCACGGTCGTGCCCTCGGCGGTGAGCTGCAGGGCGGTGATGGCAGCGGTGAGGGTGTTGTCGGCAGCAGGAGCGATGTAGTTCGCGGCCTCGGCGCCCTCGATGGTGTAGGTGACGGTGACGGCCTTCGCCTCGCCGACGTTCTTGTCGGCATAGGTGGCGGTGGCAGCGAGCGTGACCTCGTCGCCCTCGATGGCATTCACGAGCGTGCCGGCGCTGACGACGTCGATGGCGTCGGTACCGTCATAGACCTTCGTATCGGCCACCTCCGTGCCCTCCACAGTGAGCTGCAGGGCGCTGATGGCGGCGGTGAGGGTGTTCGCGTCGGGAGCGGTGTAGTTGGCGGCATCGGCGCCCTCGAGGGTGTAGGTGACGGTGACATCCTTCGCCTCGCCCACGTTCTTGTCGGCATAGGTGGCGGCAGCGGTCAGGGTGACCTCGTCGCCCTCGATGAGTCCGGCCAGCGTGCCGGCGGCGGTCAGGGTAGCCTCCTCGGTACCGTCATAGACCTTCGTCTCCTGCACGGCAGTGCCCTCAGCAGCGAGCTGGAGGGGCGTGATGGAGGCGGTGTACTCCGTGTTGTCGGTAAGGATAGCGTAGTTCGTGGCATCCTTGCCCGAGAAGGTGTACTTGACGTATACGCGCTTGTTCTCGCCCACGTTCTTGTCGGCGAAGGTGGCGGTGGTCTTCAGACGGACGTCATCGCCCTCCACGACATCGGCGAGGGTGCCCGGCTCGGTGATGCCGGCCACGTCCGTACCGTCATACTCACGCGATGCCTCCACAACGACGCCCTGCACGGATACCTTGCGGCGTTCGATGGTGGCAGTGAGCGTATCGGTATCCACGGCTATCGTGTAGTTGGCAGCGTCGGCTCCTTCGAGGCTATAGACGACGGTCACCTCCTTGTTCTTGGCCACGAGCTTGTCGGCGAAGGTGGCGGTGGCAGCCAGCGTCACGCTGTCGCCGTCGATGACACCCGTGAGGGTACCGGCATCGGATACGGCGTGAGCGGTAGTGCCGTCATAGGCCTTCGTGGCATCCACGGCAGCGCCCTCGGCAGTGATCTGCAGCGGGGTGATGGAAGCAACGAAGGTGCTGTCGGTCACGGGAGCGTAGTAGTTCAGCGTGTCGGCACCGGCGATGGTGTAGGTGACGACGACGGGCTTGTCCGTGCCGGCGTTCTTGTCGAGGTAGGCAGCGGTGGCGGCCAGCGTCACGACGTCGTCAGCGACGACACCCACCAGGGTGCCGGCATCGGCCACGTTGGCCAGGGTGGTGGCGTCATAGACCTTGGTCGTGTCCACCACCGTCGCCTCGACGGTGAGCTGCAGCGGGGTGATGACACCCGTGTGGAGCGTGCACGTGTCGGTGACCAGGTGGTAACGGCCTGCCTGCGGACCCGCGAGGGTATAGGTGAGGTAGATGTCCTTGTCGGTGCCGGCGTCAGCGTCTGCAAAGAGGGCGGTAGTGGTCACCGTGACGCTGTCACCTGCGGCGATATCGCTTTCCACGAGTGTCGCTTCCGTAGCAACGGTGGTGGCGGTGGTGCCGTCATAGACCTTCTCGGCAATGGTGGCAGGGGTAGCCACCTCCACGTCGATGGCGCCGAAGAGAATGAGGTGTCCCACCTCATTGACATACAGTTTGAAGCTCTTCTCGCCCACCTTCGTCCACGGCGTATCGTCGAGAGCAGCCTTTCTGCAGGGCGCAATCGCTACCGTGTCCGTGCCGTTCGTGATCTGGAACGTCGCGAAGAGCGCTTCGCTCGCGTCGCTGCCGATAACAATAGTATCACCCATCGCAAGCGTCTCGTCGATGCGGATCATGCAGGTCGGAATCGTCGGATCAGCGATGCGCGAGATGACAATGCACGGAGTGCCATTCTCGGTGAAGTCCCAGACGAGCGTCGAGCCGGAGAGCAGGTTCACGATGCTCGCACCGCCGGTGAAGGCATCGTATATGGTATCGCGGAACGAGACGATGGAACCATCCCTGGCCAGCATGCCGTTCGCGTAGGTCTCGCCTGGCACTATATCCCATTCCTGGCCGGCTGTGACCGTAACTTTATCAGCGTGGTTGTATATCCACTGGAAGCCACCCGCGATCACGGTTTCTGCGGATGGCATCGGAATCGTCGTCGACGAGCTATTGGTGTAACCCGTCAACGTGTCGCCGTCCGCCGTGATCGTCCAGCCCGTGAACTCGTAGCGAGCCAAGCCCTTGTAGAGATCGGGCGTCGCCGTGAGCGTGAGCGTAGCGCTTTCTGCCACAGTGGCTGGCGAGGAGAGTGTATCGCCGGCCGCGTTCAGGACCGTGATCGTGCCATGCTCCGTCTGCGACCAGGTGAGCGCATACAGTTTCTTGACCGACCACGCACCGTCATTCTCGAGGGTGGCATAGCCATCGGCGAGGTACTCGCTGACATCGCTGGAGAACGTGCCGCCATTGAGGACGATACTGGCGTTATTAGTATCGACGCACGGCAGGCCGGCTTTGGTCGTCCAGGTGCCGCCCTCGACCGTGACCGTCGCGCCATTAACCGCGTAGAGTGCGCCGTCATCGCCCGTAACTTCACCATCACCGGTGATCGTCACGTTGACCGCACCGTAAACGGCAATTCCAGAACCATGATCAGTGGACACCTTCTGGCCATTGAGGTCAAGGGTGATCGACTTGTCGATCCTGATCTCATTCTCCTCGGTCACGTCCGCGAGGAGCGTGATCGTATCGCCGGCAGCGGCCGCGTTCAACGCTGCATCAATGGTCTCGTATTCGACACCATTGACCGATGCGACGGCAGTCACCCACTTAGCATATAGCGTGCCGGTCCAGTTCTGGTCGACAGTTGTCACAGGGTCGCCCGAGAAGTCGGAGCTGGCATACCAGCCAGCGAAAGTGGCGTTCTCTTTGTAAGGAGCTTGGAGAACGGCCTCTTCAGTAGGCTCTGTTGGGTTAGCAAAACCGCTCTTCCAATAGGATTGATATGCAGCTGCATTAGCCACACCGCAAGTGGTGTAGTTAGCAGAAGCAGGCCAACCAGAGCGAACACCGTTCACGAAGAATGCAGCGAGGTTATAACGCATGTAAGAAGCGTTGGTAGAAGGAAGGGTTTTGCCTTGGTCGGTGCATGCTGCGTCAAGATAATCAGCGAGCCATCCCCATTTAGCGGAATAAGCTTCACCTGTAAAGAAGGTTAAGTCGAAACTATCCACAGAAGTAGGGATGCCAGTTGCGCCATCTCCACCCTGTTGCATTTCAGAGAGGGCTTGCCATGTTGCACTTTCACCTGTTGCAGCATTATAGTCTGCGTTGAGGTCAGCATACATGTCCTGTGCTGTCAGATAAGTACTTTGTGTTCCACCATTGAGTTCGTACACAATGGCATTACCGGGAGCACCGTCATATACAGGACGAACCGTGAACCCGCGGTAACGA
>R18__coassemble_1936_pt1 | contig 16460 bp, 15 predicted proteins | sample R18__metabat2_high_PE_038 | metagenome-assembled genome bin R18 | reverse complement strand
ATTAATTATTATCTACAAAATCAAAAATCATTTTTCTTGAACGGTTGAAATTGTATAGTTCTCCGTTACCATCTTTTATTTCCCAATCTCCAGATGGTGCGTAGAGATTATCATTATGTTCTCCACCCCAGCCCCAATTCATTTTTAAATGAGTAATAACAGGATTTGTGTATGTAACACTTGTACGAATTGAATCAGATTCAGTGATGTTGCCTAAGCCATCTTCCGTCACCCAAATGTAATGATAAGTTTTTTTTGTCTTTTGCTTTGAATAACCATCTATGAGGAAGGAATGACCATCAGTAATATCGAAGAATAGGAAAGTGCCTGTCACCGCTCTTGCAGACGCGACCACAGGCATTCCACCCTGCAAGCTTTGTTTAACAGTAGCGACATCGTATGAGCCATATTGGCAGGAGATATTATAAAAACCGAAAACATCATCGACTAAATCTTCCGTTCTTGCAGATGAGGCCGTATTTCCATAATTCATACCAACCAGATGACCGACCCAAGCAATTAATATAGCTGCAGAGTTGCGTCCTGTATCATCATTCCCAGATGATAAAGTAGGCATCCCATCCCATATTGTATTGCTAGCTCCTCCGATTTGACGAGAATAGCCATTGACATTTCCTGTACATATGGCATATGTGGGTGCATATAAAGACGAGCCGAATTTATAGTGAAGATAATAGAGCATTTGTGCTCCTGCTAAAGCCACACATCCAGCGGGCGCACGTTCCGTGCTACTATTTGACTTTAAGGGACAATAGTAGTTGTAACCTATGGTCGCATTTACTGGAGTAGTCTGGCCCCATGCTGTTTGAGTCAAATGTATATTTTCCACTACGATATCCTCGGATTCTACATAATCAAGCATCAATAGGAATTAAATACAAGTTCAGGTGGAAGAATAATTTCACTGCGTGTGTTTGTATGTCCAGTTATCCATTCAGCATCAGCCGTTATGGCTTTCCAAAAGTCAACACTTGCATTGATTTTCTCGCAGACCTCTTCGGTAAGCATTTCTTGATTCACATCAACTGTACGCAATATTGCTACATCATAGAGCAACGATTCAATCCAAGCCCATAAATTTGTCGGCGTATCAGTTTTAGAAAGTTGCCCATCCCCTTTGCCTAATAAGATGGGTGCTCGCTTATCCGCTGCTATAATTTCCCAATTGCTTGTATAGTTAATCAAATACCCTAATATGACATCATTTCCCAAGGTTAATGGTTCAAAACTCTTCAAACTAAAATCACCGCCATCCTCTACTGCTGCTATTTTTTTATAACGGGTGTAAGCTTCTACGTCCTTCTCTGATACAAAGTTCAAAGTATCAAGGTTGGCAAAATCCAAGTCCACCTTTTCGGCTCTAGTACCTAATAGGGTATCATTACAATCCCCATCATAAAAACTGTCTTCACCGCATGCTATGAGCGAAGAAACGACTAATGAAAATAATAGTTGACCATAAAAATTTCTTTTCATAAAAACCTTGAATTTTGCGTACAAAAGTACACCAAAAAATCCACTAAAAAAAAATGAATAAAAAATTCATGTTCCGAGCACCTGTTGTTGATTCTGGCGTTACTTCTTGTCGAGCGTAGGATAGGAGATGCGGGTATGATAGATGGTGCGCAGCTTCTCCTTGAAGACGTTCTTGATGTCGCGGATGTCGCGGAAGGTGATCGGGCAATCCACAAAGCACCCCTCTGCCACCTGGCCGTCGATGATGCGGTCCACCAGCTCCCCAATCGTTTCCTCCGTGTACTCCTTCAGGCTGCGGCTCGACGCCTCCACAGCATCTGCCATCATCAGGATGGCGGTCTCCATGGTGGTAGGGTTGGGACCGGGATAAGCGAATACCGACTCGTCCACCTCCTCATCGGGATGCTGATTCTTGTAGTTGATATAGAAATACTTGGTCTTGCCCGTTCCGTGATGGGTGACGATGAAACGGCGTATAGCCTCCGGCAGATGGTGCTTCTCGGCCAGGTGCAGTCCGGCCGTGACATGACCGATGATGATCTGTGCGCTCTGCTGGGCGGGCAGACTGTCGTGCGGATTGGTGCTGCCCTGATTCTCAGTGAAGAAAGCGGGATTGTCGAGCTTCCCGATGTCGTGGTAGAGTGCTCCCGTACGCACCAGCTGGCTCTTCGCGCCCACACGGTTGGCGGCGGCAGCAGCCAGGTTGGCCACCTGCATGGAGTGGTTGAACGTGCCGGGAGCCTCCTCGGAGAGCGTGCGCAGCAGACGGCCGTTGATGTTGGATAGCTCTACAAGCGTCACATTGGACGTGAAGCGGAATAGCTTCTCGTAGAGGTAGAGGAGTGGGTAGGTGAAGAGCAACAACACCGCATTGATGACGAACAGCACGAACGAATGGGAGTCGATGCGGCTGATGCTGGACTCTGCGATGAGCTCATAGCCGAAGTACACCACACAGTAGCATGCCAGCACAGCCAGCACCACGCGGAAGAGCTGGGAACGTTCGGTGAGCTCGGGGAGACAGTAGATGGCCACGAGACCTGCCGTCAGCTGGAGCAGCACGAACAAGAAAGGGTCGGGCACAAAGAGTGCCGTGATGAGCACCACCACCAGATGGGCGCAGAAAGCCGTGCGGGAGTCGAGGAACACATGTGCCATCACGGGCAGCATGGCAAAGGGAATGACCCACACATCCACCGACCCCACACACAGGGCAGCAATGACGGGGAACACCACGATCTGAGAGGCGAGGAACAGATAGTGAGAGGGCTTTTGCAGGTAGTCGCGACGGTAGATGCAGAGATAGATGACAAAGCCCAGCACCAACAGCGACACCAGCAGTATCTGTCCCGCCAGCGTGAGCTCCGAGCCGGCACTGTCGGTATGCTTGATCCATTCGCGCTTGTAGGAGAGGAGCACCTGATAGGTATCCTCGTCCACGATATCACCATTGCCGATGATTTTCTGTCCGGCCAGGATATATCCCTTGTTATGCTTGACAGCATCCATCGCATCCTGCCGTGCCGTCTCGGTCTTGCCGGCATCCTCCGTCACGTTCACAAAGATGTAGTCGTTGAGATTGCAGCTGCGGAGCACCTCCGCACCGTATGCCGACGTATCGGACTGCATGACGTACTCGTAGGCTTCCCGTACCGTGAACAGTTCGTCCACCGCCTTCTCAGAGGCGGTATTGCCGCGGATCATCTTGATGCGGGTGATGCTGTCGCGGTGCAGGGTCTCCAGGTCGGATGTCTCGACGATGCCCTGCGCATACACCTCCTGCAGCCGACGCGCCACGGTGGCGTAAAGCCTTGACGACATCAGCGACGAGAGCTCTGACGCATAGTGCTGCTGCAGAGAGTCTGCCGATGCGGATGCCACATCACCATCCAGCGAGAAATAGGGCAGCACACGCGCTGCTGCCGCCGCCTGCTCACGCTGGAACACCTCGTCACTCTTGTCCACACCGAAGTCCCACGGGGCGGTGAGCTGCTCATAGCGCCAGGGACGGCCTTGCTGGAACTCGTAGCTGAACGATTTCTCCCGGGGGAGGAACATCACGATGAGTGCCACCGTAAGCACTACAGTGGAAACACCAAGAATATATTTTCTTACTTTATTACGGCTCATAAACAGGCTTTTTTACCAAAAACGAGCGCAAGATACGAAAAGAAAGGAAAACAGAAAACGAAAAATGAAAAATAATCACTAATTTTGCGCCCAATCTACAAAAACCGAGGAGGAAACAGACCGTTTCGCCTCACTAAAAACGATAACAGACAACATGGAAAGAAAAGTAAGAGTACGTTTCGCTCCCAGCCCCACAGGCCCTTTGCATATCGGCGGTGTGCGCACCGCATTGTATAACTATCTGTTCGCCCGTCAGCACGGCGGTGACTTCGTGTTCCGTATCGAGGACACCGACTCCAACCGCTTCGTGCCGGGTGCCGAAGCATACATCATCGAGGCTTTCCAGTGGCTCGGCATCACCTTCGACGAAGGGGTGTCCTTCGGCGGCGAGCATGGCCCGTACCGCCAGAGCGAACGGCGCGAGATCTACAAGCAGTATGTGAAGCAGCTGCTGGATGCCGGACGCGCCTACATCGCCTTCGACACCCCCTCCGAGCTGGAGGCCAAGCGTGCCGAGCAGCCCAACTTCCAGTACGATGCCTCCACCCGCATGCAGATGCGCAACTCGCTCACCCTGCCCGCTGAGGAGGTGAAGGCCCTCATCGCCGGTGGCAACCAGTATGTGGTGCGCTTCCTCATCGAGCCCGGACAGGAGGTACATGTCCACGACCTCATCCGCGGTGAGGTGGTCATCAACAGCAGCATCCTCGACGACAAGGTGCTCTACAAGAGTGCCGACGAGCTGCCCACCTATCATCTCGCCAACATCGTCGACGACCATCTGATGGAGATCAGCCATGTGATACGCGGTGAGGAATGGCTGCCCAGCGCACCCCTGCACGTGCTCCTCTACCAAGCCTTCGGCTGGGAGGACACCATGCCCTGCTTCGCCCACCTGCCCCTGCTGCTGAAGCCCGAAGGCAATGGCAAGCTGTCGAAACGCGACGGCGACCGCCTGGGCTTCCCCGTGTTCCCCCTCGAGTGGCACGACCCCAAGAGCGGCGACATCAGCTCGGGATACCGCGAAAAAGACTACCTGCCCGAGGCAGTCATCAACTTCCTCGCCCTGCTGGGATGGAACCCCGGCAACGACCAGGAGCTGATGACGCTGGACGAGATGGTACACCTCTTCGACCTCAGCCGGTGCAGCAAGGCAGGTGCCCGCTTCGACTACAAGAAGCTGGTATGGTTCAACCATGAGTACATCCTCCGCAAGGACGACCGTGCGATTGCCGAGGCCTTCCTGCCTCTGTTGAAGGAGAAAGGGGTGGATGCCGACCTCGACCGCGTCACCACAGTGGTAACCCTCATGAAAGGGCGCGTCAACTTCATCCACGAGCTGTGGGATCAGGCATCCTACTTCTTCGTGGCCCCAACGGACTACGACGAGAAGAGCCTCAAGAAATGGTGGAAGGAAGGTGCCACGCAGTATGTCAGCGAGCTGTGCGACTTCATCGAGCAGAGCCCGGTCTTTGACGGCGCTGCCCTTGAGCCCCTGGTGATGGAGTGGATTGCCTCGAAGGAGTGGGGTGTGGGTAAGGTGATGAATGCCTTCCGCGTCACCCTGGTAGGTGCTGCCGTGGGTCCGCACATCTTCGAGCTCACCGACTTCCTGGGCAAGGAGGAGACGCTGCGCCGCGCACGCCGCGCACTGGAGGTGCTGCCACAGGCATAACCCTCCCGGGTAAGTACCCGTCACTCAGAACGACATACACATCGTCATGCCTGGATGGCCGTCGGACGCTGTCGGACAGACCGTCAGGGCCTGTCCGTGCGTAGCATCGAGCCCCAGCACGTTGCGAGCCGCACGGCTCACGCCAGGCAGCAGCCACCACCCCACACGGGCGCTGAGCATGCCCATGCCTGCTCCCGCCAGCACATCGGTGAACCAATGCTTCTCGTTCCACACGCGCATGATGCTGGTGCCTGAGGCGACGGCATAGGCCGCCACCCCTATCCAGGGACTCTCTGCACCATACTCCAGCCGCACCAGCTCGGCGCCCATGAAGGCCGTGGCGGCATGACCCGAAGGAAACGAGTTGAAGGTCTTGGGGGCGTTCTGCGAGGTGAGGTTGTTGGGATTGTTCTGGAGGTACACCTCGTCGTACTTCCCCGGACGCACCGATACCACCGTGTACTTGAGGCCGTTCACCACAGCCGCCATCATCACATACGACGTGCCGACCAGCACCACGCGATCCAGGAAGTCGTGCTGTGCCTCGGCACCTATCCAGTCGCCGGCAACAGCCATTGCCACAGGCACATACTGTATATAGTCGTCGGCAGCGGTACGCTCGAGTGCATACTCACGGACCCTGTCGCGCACGTCCACCTTCCACTCGCTCACCGGGGAGAACAGTCCGGCGGTACCAGCAACAACCAACGTGCCAGGCATCACCAGCTGACCTGCACGGAACGTATGGTCGCACTGTTGCACCGACAGTGTGTCGCGCTCCTGCGCTCCTGCCGGAAAGACTCCCCATAGCGCAACCCACAGCCACATCCCCACTACACGCAGCAACGAGCTTCCCTTGTCTTGTGCATATTTTCCTTTTTTCATTGCTCCTGGTTTCTACAGGCTCTGCATATCATTGAGCCGTTTGTAATACCCACCTTGTGCGATGAGCTGCTCGTGTGTGCCTCGCTCCACGATCTCGCCCTCCTTCATCACGCAGATCTCGTCCGCGTTCCGTATTGTGCTCAGCCGGTGGGCTATAGCAATCGTGGTGCGCGACTTCATCAGCCGGTCGAGGGCTTCCTGCACCAGCCGTTCACTCTCGGTGTCGAGGGCGCTGGTAGCCTCATCCAGTATCAGGATGGGAGGGTTCTTGAGGATGGCGCGGGCGATGCTGATGCGCTGCCGCTGACCGCCCGACAGCAGGCAGCCACGGTCCCCCACAAGGGTGTCGTAGCCGGCAGGCGTCTCCATGATGAAGTCGTGGGCATTGGCGATACGGGCAGCCTCCATCACCTGCTCCAGCGTGGCATTCTCCACGCCGAAGGCGATGTTGTTGAAGAAGGTGTCGTTGAACAGCACGGCCTCCTGGCTGACATTGCCGATGAGGCTGCGCAGGTCATGGAGGGAGCATTGGCGGATGTCGGTGCCGTCGATGGTGATGCTGCCTCCGCACACATCGTGGAAACGGGGCAGCAGGTCGACCAGCGTGGACTTGCCACTGCCGCTCTGTCCCACCAGCGCCAGGGTCTTGCCCCTCTCGAGGGTGATGTCGATACCCTTCAACACAGGACGGCCTTCGGTGTAGCTGAAGTCCACGCCGCGGAAGCAGATGGCCTTCTCGAATGTCTCGATACGTTGCGGGTGCGCCACCTCACGGATAGGGTTCTCGGCATCGAGGATCTTCTGTACCCGTTCCCAGCAGCCCATGCCGATGGGGATGTTATAATAGGCCTTGGAGAGGTCCTTGATAGGATTGATGATGTTGTACAGCATCACCAGATAGTAGATGAACAGGCTGGCGTCCATCGCCGACCGGTCGCCCAGGATGATCAGTCCGCCTGCCCAGAGCACGATGACGATGAGGGTGGTGCCCATGAACTCGCTCACGGGGTGGGCGCTGGCCTGCCGCACCGACATGCGCAGCATGGAGTGGCGGTAGCCGTCGTTCACCTCAGCGAAGCGGCGGGCCATCTTCTCCTCGGCGAGGAACGCCTTCACGATGCGCAGTCCGCCCAGCGTCTCGTCCAGCTGTGCCAGCAGGGCGCCCCACCACGTCTGTGTCTCCTTCGACTTGCGCTTCAGCTTACGGCTGATGAGACCCATCACCCAGGCAATCAGCGGACTGACGACGAGCACGAAGAGCGTCAGCTTCCAGTCGATACAGAACAGTGTTGCCAAGGTAATCACGATGGCGATGGGGTTCTTGATGAGCATGTCGAGCGAGTTGGAGAAGCAGGTCTCCAGTCCGCTGATGTCGCTGCTCATACGGCTGATGATATCCCCTTTGCGCTCCTCGCTGAAGAAGGAGAGCGGCAGGTGTAGCACCCGGTCGTACACCTCACGGCGTATGTCGCGTACCATGCCGCTGCGCAGCGGGATCAGTGTGGCCGAGGAGCCGAAGTAACAGGCCGTCTTCAGCAGCGTCATCACGATGAGCAGGAGGCCCGACATGATGAGCACCCACAGCGCTCCCCGGCTGTCGATGAGCACATTCATGTAATAGTAGAAATTGTTCTTGGCGGCATCGATGATGTTACCGCTGTCCCAGGGCATGAACGTATAGACCTGCTGGCTCACCTTGAAGAGGGTCTGCAGGATGGGAATGAGGAGCGCAAACGAGAAGACGTTCAGCACCTGCGCCAGCACGTTCAGCACCAGGTTCCACACGAGGTATCCCCGGTAGGGAGGCAGGTAGCGTTTGATGAGTCGGAAAAAGGATTTCAGCAAAGCGGTTCGTTGTTAAGGTGGGTTCTACAAATAAGGTTTTGGAGGGTTACACACTGGCATTGCGCACGAGTGTGCCGTCGGGTGACAGCTGCCACTTCCACCGGTTGTGTGTCCAGAGGTAGTATTGCGGTGCACGGTCGATGGTCTGCTCCAGCAGGCGCATGTACTGCTTCGTGATGGAGAAATCCTCCTTTTCATCGGGCAAAATTTCTTTCATCGTTATCGTATAGTAACCCCGTTTCACCACCTCCATATCGCCGTAGAGGAAGTGGGCACCCAGACGGGCGCCTATCCGTTCGCTGCCCGTGATGAGGGCGGTGGGCTGCCGCAGGAACGTCACCCACACGTCGTGATGCTTCTTGGGAGGACGCTGGTCGGCAATCAGTCCCAGCAGTGCCTGTCTCCCCTCGCCCCGCATGCGGAGGAGCGTGCGGTAGGTGTCGTCCTGCGGGATGCCGAAGGAGTGGAAACGGGAGCGCAGACGCAGCATCACCTCATCCATGGCCTTGCCCGACAGGGGGTGATAGATCTGGCAGGCTTCCAGCCCGGACTCGCACCAGAGGGTGATGGAGGTGACATACTCCCAGTTGCCATAGTGGCCCAGATAGACGAAGAGTGGCTTGCCGTCGGCACGCAGGCGCTCCACGATGTCCATGTTTTCGAAACGCAGTCGGCGACGCATCTCCTCATCGCTGATGTGCAGCACCTTGATGGTCTCCACCACATAGTCGCAGAAGTGGCGGTAGAACGCCCGTTCGATGGTGCGGATCTCCGCCAGCGACTTGTCGGGATAGGCATGCACGAGGTTCGCACGCACAAGCCTGCGGCGGTAGCGCACACAGTGGTAGAGGACGACATAGCATGCCGTACTCAGCCCATAGAGCACCCCCAGCGGCAGCAGTGCCAGTGCGCTGAGCAGGAGGCGGAGGAGGAGGGACGGCAGTTTCTGCATGGGGGGGATGGACGGTGGGCTATTGCTCTTCCTTGTACCATCCGGCGTACATCAGGTAGCCGTTGGCAATCCGCACGTTGAGCTCCTTGTTCTGCTCGGGGTCCACCTTCTTGATGAACTTGGCCGGCACGCCGCCCCATATCTCGCCCGGACCGATCTGCGTGCCCTTCAGCACCAGGGCGCCGGCAGCCACGATGGCTCCCTCGCCCACCACCACACCGTCGAGCAGCGTGCTGCCCATGCCGATGAGGGCAAAGTCGTGCACGTCAGCACCATGGATGGTCACGTTGTGACCTATCGACACATCGTTGCCGATGGTGATGGTGGACTTCTGGTAGAGCGTGTGGAGCACGCTGCCGTCCTGTATGTTCACACGGTCGCCGATGTGTATCCAGTTCACGTCGCCGCGCACCACCGCGTTGAACCACACACTGCACTGGCTGCCCATGACCACATCACCTACCACGGTGGCGTTTTCCGCCAGAAAACAGTCGTCACCTATCTGAGGAGTAAATCCCCTCACTGATTTTATCAATGCCATAACGGTTTTTTTAAAATTTCGACTACAAAGATACGGCATGTCGGATAAATAAACAAAATTATTTGGGTATTCCAGACAGAACATGTACTTTTGCGGGGCAAGAAACCGGATACATGAAACGAATTTGTGCGCTCACGATGGTTCGCAACAGCGAATTCTTCCTCCGCCGCTGGGTGGCGTGGTACGGCTCCCAGCTGGGTAGGGAGAATCTCTACGTGTTCATCGACGGCACCGACCAGGAGCTGACGGGCAACTACAACGGCGTCAACGTCACCTTCTGCGAACATACCGATGACCCCGTGCTGGTGGGCGACCGCCGCCGCATCGACTTCCTCTCGGCACGTGCCGCCGAACTGCTGAAGACGTACGACCTTGTCATCGGCACCGATGTGGATGAGTTCCTCATCCCCGACCCCTCCCTGGGGCTGACGCTCGCCGCGTTCCTCGACCGCCAGCAGGTGTCGGTGTCGCTCTCCGCCCTCGGCATCGATGTCGGACAGCATATGCAGTGCGAGCAATCCATCGACGAGCAGCGTCCCTTCCTCGGGCAGCGCCACTATGCCCTCCTCTCCAGCCGCTACAGCAAGGCCAGCATCCTGGCACGTCCCGAGGCCTGGGGGAGCGGTTTCCACCGCGTGCGAGGACATAACTACCATATCATCCCCGACCTCTACCTCTTCCACTTCGGCTGCGTGGACTACAGCCGTTTCAGTGCCCTCTTCAACGACAGCGAGCACCTCCGCAACGGCTGGGGCGCTCATCTGGCACGGCGCGTGCGCACCATCGACGACGTCACCCACGCCAAGCCACGCCTGTGGGAGCCCACTGTCCGGCGGGCCCGCCGCATACAGAACATCTTCCGGCAGCTGCAGGCATGGAACAAGCCCAGCATGATGGGACAGCGCTGGGTGGTAGAGATCCCCGAACGGTTCTTCAACCTCGTATGAACAGCCAGCCTATCGCTACCGCCGACCCCATCGACGCCGTCATCACCTGGGTGGACGGCAACGACCCCGCCTGGAGGGCGCGGCGCGACAGCTATCTACACGGCGGCGAGGACCGACACGACGATGTGGCGGGGGCTACACGCTATGCCTCGGTGGGCGAGATATACCTCTGCGTGGCCTCCATCAACCGCTACGCCCCCTTCGTGCGCCGCATCTACATCGTCACCGACCGCCAGGTGCCTCCCCACCTCGACGCGTTCCTGCAGCACAACTTCCCCGATGGACACATCCCCTGCGAGATCGTGGATCACAGCGTCATCTTCGCCGGCTACGAGCAGCACCTGCCCATCTTCAACAGCCGCGCCATCGAGACCCTGCTCTGGCGCATCCCCGGCCTCAGCGAGAGGTACCTCTACTTCAACGACGATGTGATGCTGCTCTCCCCCGTCACCGAAGACCACTTCTTCACCCCCGACGGCACCTGCTGCTATGGCCGCCCCTACAGCACCCTGCTCGCCTGCACCCTCCATGCGCTGAAGCCCCGCCGCGACGGACACAAGCCCATGGGGTACAAGGTGTCGCTCATGCACGCCATGCGCTACACCGGACGGCAACGACAGTTCCTCTTCCTCTACCACGCACCGGTGGCACTCCGCCGGAGCCGCTTCGAGCAGGTCTTCCAACAGTACCCCGAAGCCCTCGAGACGAACATCGCACAGCGTTTCCGCCATACCAGCCAGTTCAATCCCCAGGAGCTCTACTGCCTCACCGAACACCGCCAGGGACGCTGCACCGTCAACACCGCATACGACCATGTGTTCTACTTCAAGCCCCACGGCAGCCGGCGCTACACCGAGCGCAAGCTGCGCACGCTGCGCACCACACAGGCACTGTTCGGCTGCGTGAACTCCCTCGACCAGGCATCGCCCGACACCCGCGAACGCATCCTTCAGGCACTCGCCGAACGCATCGGATGTCAGTTCTACACTGAAAAACAATAAAAATCACGAATAAATTTGGTGCATTGACTTCCACACGTTATCTTTGCAGTCGCTTTGCTGAATGTTCATTTCTTTTTAAATAAACAAATCATGAAATTCTTGACAGAAGAAAAACTCACTATCGTCGGTGCCGGCGGTATGATTGGTTCCAACATGGCCCAGAGCGTCCTCATGCTCGGCCTCACCCCCAACATTTGTCTGTACGACATCTTTGAGCCCGGTGTTCACGGTGTGTACGACGAAATCTGCCATTGCGGCTTCGAAGGTGCCAATGTCACCTACACGGTCGATCCCGCCGTTGCCTTCAAGGATGCCAAGTACATCATCTCCTCCGGCGGCGCACCCCGCAAGGAGGGCATGACCCGCGAGGACTTGCTCAAGGGTAACTGCAAGATCGCTGCCGAGTTTGGCGACTACATCCATCAGTACTGCCCCGACGTGAAGCACGTCGTGGTCATCTTCAACCCCGCCGACGTCACCGCTCTCACCGCCCTCATCCACAGCGGTCTGAAGCCCGAGCAGCTCACCTCACTGGCCGCTCTCGACAGCACCCGTCTGCAGCAAGCCCTCGCTCAGGAGTTCGGCGTGCAGCAGTGCAAGGTCACCGGTGCCCACACCTATGGTGGTCACGGCGAGCAGATGGCTGTCTTCGCCTCTCAGGTCAAGGTCGACGGTAAGCCCCTCAGCGAGATGGGACTGAGCGCCGAGCGCATGGCCGAGATCCGTCAGCGCACCGTACAGGGCGGCAGCGCCATCATCAAGCTCCGCGGACGCAGCTCCTTCCAGAGCCCTGCTTACTGCGCCGTGAAGATGATCCAGGCCGCCATGGGTGGCGAACCCTTCACCCTGCCCGCAGGTACCTTCGTCAACAACCAGAAGTACCAGAACGTGATGATGGCCATGCCTACCGTCATCGACGCCACCGGCTGTCACTTCACCGAGCCTAAGGGCACCGCCGAGGAGCTCGCCTCCCTCGATGCCAGCTACGCTCACCTCTGCAAGATGCGCGACGAGATCGTCGAGCTCGGCATCGTGCCCGCCGTAGAGGACTGGAAGAAGATGAACCCCTGGCTCTGATCCATATCCCCGCTATAGGAGAGCACCGCTCTCATAGCACCCCCAAAAAGCCGATTTCTACCGATGAAATCGGCTTTTTTGTGTCGTACCTCCTTCCTGCTGTCACTTCTCAATCATTCCGGTGCCTCTTCCTGAATAGGGCTTACACTGTTTATTGGGTGACTTAGGGTGACGCAAGCCTGAATGCCCACTCCGTAGAGTTTAACTCTGCGAAATTAAAGTTTAACTCTACGGACACAGAGTTTAACTCTAAATTTTTAAAGTTAAACTCTAATGTACTTGTTCCTCAATGAATTACGATTGCATGCGGAGCGCCTGCAGCCAATGTGTAACCCATATGCCTGCGGAAGCCTTATTTCACAAAAAGCCTTACTTTTCGGAAAGAAGGCTTTTCGAGTTTTTCAACAAAGTAAAAGGTGCAATTCGTGTGCTTTTTCAATTTTTCAGCACGTTCGTGTTGATTATCAAGATGTTTTACTCACAAACAAAGAAGATCGAAAGATGAAGAACATTGTGTAAGATTTCAAAAAGCAGTCATCTTATGCAATATCTTACACAAAAAAAATCGTGTCGAGAATGTGTTGTGAATGCATTTTGTGTAGGCAGTGTAAGATGTGTAAGATAAATTTAAAGTTTTTCAAAATCGATTTTACCTCAATATAGAGTTCTCCTATACGCAGAAAAGTTTAAAATAATCTTACACATCTTACACTACTTACACATATCACTTGATCAGAAGGGCACATCGCTCTCATTACCAGTTATCTGATCGTCTCTGCGTATTTGCTCAAGATCATTTTTAATTACATAATAGCCATACCTACCGCTTCCAGCCTTCTTCTCGTACCCCAGTGTGGCCATGGCTCTTCCTACGCGTATGCTGCTCAGGTTACGCAGGGTGGTATAGGTGCCGAGGTAGTCGACGATGTCGGTGGCGGTGAGGAACACGCCGGGGTCGCCGGGACGGGGATGGCTGAAGTACTTCTCGACGAGCTCGACCTCGCTGTTGGGTGCTTCGAAGGGGGCGTTGTAGAGTGCCTGCTCCACCAGTTCCTCCTGTGTGAACCAGTAGCAGAAGTCGTGGTTGAGCAGGTAGTAGGCCTGTGCATAGAGGCCCTCATAGGGGAGGGTGTAGTCGTAGGGGTTGTCGATGCTCAGCACCTCGAAGGGCAGCCAGCGGCGGTTACCGGTGGGGTCGGTGAGGAAGCGGAGGTTATTGCCCGTGCCGCAGAACGAGGCGATGTGGCGGAAGTGCTCGGGGCCGTGGCCGTAGGGCGGACGCACATGGATGTCCTTGTCGGTGATAGCCGCCTTCAGCTGGTTGAGCTCGGTAGGGCTCATGCGATCGATCTCTTCGAGGTTGATGAGCACGTGGCTGGCCATGGTGATCTTGTCGTCCTTGTCGAAGACCTGCGAGTTGGTCTTGGTGAAGAAGTAACGTTTCTGCCACTCTGGAGGCAGCAGGCGCTGGAAGAAGGTGGTCTTGTAGATGCCCTGTCGGCCCAGGAATACCAGCACCACATGGTTGGTGGCGTCGGTGAACAGTGCGGCGGGGATGCCCACGAACCACTTGCGGAAGCAGCGCTCGAAGTAGTCGGCCCCTGCGGTGGTGTGCACGCGTGCCGCCAGCTGACCGATGTAGTCGGGGTCGCTGTCGGGGTTCCAGGGGGGCAGCGCATCGAAGTAAGTACGGAAGGGGTCGTAGCCCGGTGTGGCGTCGCTGCGTATCACCGCCCAGATGTCGTCGAGCCGTGCCTCGCACCCCTCTTCGCACATGTGTACCCAGAGGCTGTTGACATCGGTGTCGGAGAGCAGGCGCCAGCCGTCGTCGCCCTCGCCAATCTCCAGTTCGTGCGTCACGAGGTTGCGGCGCAGGCGCACGGCGCCGCTAAGGTACCGTTTGATGTCCGTCACCGAGGCCTTGCCCTTCCGCGTGCCGCCTGCCGCCACCTCCGCGGGACGGCTGTTGCCGCTGTGCGGGTCGTTGGCATAGACGCTGCGCACCACGGCGGGTGTTGCGGGATAGTCGTTGCCGAAGGCGCCCTGCATGCTGTGCATCGCCTCGGCGAGGGGCACGGCATGGTCGCGCATCCACACGGCCACATGCCAGACGTATTCGTTGTGGTAGTGCTGTCTGAACACATACCCCTGTGCCTCCACCGCCTCGCGTGCCCTGTCGATGAGCGTGAGTCCGATGACGCTGAATGCCGGTGCACTGGGGTGGAAGACGGCGGCGGGGTCGTGGCTGAGGTACGACAGGCGCGACTCGTCGCATACCTTGCGGTCGGCCTCCACACCCAGCATCTTCTCGTAGTGGCGGGCCGCCGTCTCGAAGGCATCGCGGTAGGTAGCGCCATCCATCAGCGTGTAGCGCACGATGATGCGCAGGCCATTGCCGCTGTTGGTCACATAGGCGAGGTACGTCGAGGTGTCCTCTTTGGCCAGCCGCTCCACCTCCGCCATTCGGTCCACGGGGATATGGTCGAAGTCGAGGGCGAGCTTGCCGGTGAGGGCGGTGATGTGCTTCTTCGCATGTCCGCCCACACAAGCTGCCGAGGCGGTGATGGCGCCGCACCGCGCCTTCAGGTCGTCGGCACGCTTGGTGTCGCCTGCGCGGCGTGCCTCGCGGCTGGCGAGGGTGCCCATGCGCACCGCCTCGTCCTTGGTGATCAGGCCCAGCACCTGGTTCCAGCTGATGGGCATAGGCGAACGGTCACTGCGCGAACGGAAGTACGAAGGGTCAACAACGGGGTCTGAGGGTGTATTCATAGGGTACTTTTTAAGGGTTTTACAGTGGGGATTAATTATGTTGCAAAGATAGGGTGAATCGAACGATTTTCCAAATTTATTTGGAGAAAATCTGAGATGATCCCTATCTAAAAGGCACAGCCTTAAAGATAGGGTGAATCGAACGATTTTCCAAATTTATTTGGAGAAAATCTGAGATGATCCTGTTCCCAACTGTCAACAATAAGGGAACATCTTTCAGTAGCGAAAATGGCTGAAACCCACACCCCATCCGCAAGATCCGTTTTTTTTCGTATTCGTTGTTCGTAGCGAAAATTTTCCGTACTTTTGCACTGCGAAAAAATACGCTGAAGACTGCGAAAAATGTAAACTCATGTATAGAAGAGCTGAATATCAAAAAATTAAGAGTCGCCTTGAAGAAGAACGCAGGTTCATTCAGGTCGTTATGGGCCCGCGCCAGATCGGTAAGACAACGGTCGTAAGGCAGGTTCTTGAGGACCTGGACACTCCCCATTGTTAGAGAATGTTTGGATCACCTGCATAATCACCTCAGTCCTTCTTCTCTCCAAAAATCGTTATTCATATCTGCCTCCCTGTCGAAGGACTCAATGAACCCTTTTTTGAGCCTTCGAAAACTTCACAGCCATCCGATCCTTAGGCAACGGTATCATTGAAGTATCTCCAATCCATTCACATATGGTCCAGGGAAATATGTTACACCACTTGCATAGTTCCGGTGCCGGAGTGAACGTGTAATCGATATATGCGCCGGGACCCTCATAATGATTATTCATCCCTTCATGACAGCGATAATCAGTAAAATCCCTGCTGATCTTTTGGTAAATGTCCGAGCCTTTAATTATTTCATAGCCTTCCGGGTAGCCTGTACTTTCAAGCAATTGTTCTACAGCATCAGCGGGCATCGTACTCCAATCGCAGCATATGACTCTTGTCGGGCCACCAGGTCTATAAAGGCAGATTATCTTGCTGTCTGATTCTTCCGGAACCTCTTCCTTCACGACATTTTCCAAATTCCGGTTGCTTTCAACGCCAATGGTCACGGTCGGGACTACTGTCTTCTTCCCCTTTTTGAAAATCCAATCAAAAAGTCTCATTTTTAATCACTTAATTAAAGCCTCAACAAAAGTCTCTGGCAGCAAAA
>R18__coassemble_1904_pt1 | contig 16870 bp, 11 predicted proteins | sample R18__metabat2_high_PE_038 | metagenome-assembled genome bin R18 | reverse complement strand
CATCCATCCTTTGCTGAGGCGAGTTAGACTTAAAAGGAACTTAAAAGTCTTCGAGCCGAATGCAAAGGGGGGATGCTTGTATCCATGCTTTGCTGAGGCGAGTTAGACTTAAAAGGAACTTAAAAGTCTTCGAGGCGAATGCAAAGGAGGAATGGCTACTTCGCTGCATCCCACAGCAGGGGAAGCCATGTACGGTAGCGGATGGTTTCGTCCCAGGTGTTGCATGCGGAGGCGAAGTCGCAGAGATGGATGGTCTGGTGGTCGGTGGGTTGGTCACCATAGGTGCCGCTCACAACTTCCAGACCATACGTCATCCACATCGCTTCGGGAGTGTTTTCTGTGGGTTGCAGGCAGACCACACCGTTGTCGTTAGGGATGGTAAGCACTCCGTCCACATCGTCGTCAGCGAAGCGGCTGTCGCGGGCGAAGACCACGGGACCACGCTGTATGGCCGCCATTCCGTTCAGGTGCACCAGCCGGGCCGGCATGTCGAGGTGCAGGCGGATAACGTCACCGGCTATCCAAGTCTTGGCAAGCGTGCAGTGCTCACCGGCAACCACATCCTGCACGGCCTCACCGTTCACCGTCACCTCGGTATGGGCACTCCAACCCGGGATGCGCAGCGCCAGGGTGGCATAGACGGGCTTGTCGGGAGTCACCTTGATGACTACCTCGTCGGTGCGTGGGTAGTCGGTCTCCTGTGTCAGTGTCAGGGTTCGTTTGCCACACTGAACCCGAGCTGTGGAGGGGATGTAGAGGTTCACGTCCACCCGTTCATCGCAGGGTACACGGTAGGCTACGCGGGGAATCATTGCGAAGGCACGCGGCGCATTGGCATTGCAGCAGTTGATGTGCACGCCACACTGGTCCTCGCCTTCGCGGCGGAACCCTTCGAGAGGGATGTACTTGGCAATCTGGCTGTTGTCGGCACGCATGGAGGCCATGAGGGCATTGTACATTGTGCGTTCCAGTTCGTCTACATAGCGTGGGTCATCGGTAATCTGCAGCAGCCGTTCGGAGTATTGCATCCATGTGAAAGTCACGCAGGTCTCCATGGTATGCTGGGCGGGACGGGTCTGCAGGTCATGACCGCCGTAGAAGCACTCCTTCGCGCAGGCACCGCCGGCGATGTTGATCTCTTCGGTGCGTATGTGGTCGTAGGCCGTGCGTGCAGCCTCCAGGTATTCCGTCTTGCCGGTAGCGCGGTAGAGCTCCAACAGTCCGATGTAGCACGACATCATCTCGTAGCCTTTCTGACCGTTCTCGAAGCTCCACCAGCTCTGTCCTTCCTGCAGGGGGAAGCGCTGGGCTACCGGTTCATCGCACTTTGCTACCAGACGGGGCCCGCCCTCGCCTTCGCAATCGAGAACGATGAACTGTGCGAACTGCAGGTAACGCGGCTCGTGGGTGTCGGCATAGAGCAGCATCACCGGCTCAAGGATGCTGGCTGGCGGCATGCCCCGGTAGAGTCCCGTCTGCCAGATATGCTTGGCGTCCGGGCCAATCTCCGTTATCGTATAGTCGAGCAGGCGACAAGCTGCCTTCAGCGCTTGCTTGTCACCGCTCAGACGGTAGTACTTGATGAGGCCGAGCAGCGTGTACTTGCGGCCCCACACGTCCCAGCTGGCGGGATGGGCACGCGTAGGCATGTCGTGGTCGCCCAGATAGCCATCGGGCTGCTGGGCTGCCATCATCTTCTCGGCAGAGTCCTTAATCTTCGCATAGAGTTCGGGATCTCTCGAGTATTGATAGTAGGCAATGGCGCCCTGCACCCACTTGCCCCAGAACTCTGATGCCCACTGGCCTTTCACGTCGCGTGGATGGAAGAATGTGGCTACCAGCTCATCGGTGTCCTGACCTTTCACCCGGTGTTCCAGACAGCCGTCAACGCGTTCACCTACATATCCCTGTAGGCTCACATCGCGCACCTCCCAGCGTGATGCTGCGCCGGTTTCCATCGTTCCTGCCAGGCACATCAGCCCTATGAGTATCCATCCTCTGTATAGCTTATTTCCCATGTGGTATAAGAATTTATGTTGTGACAAAGGTGGAGCGAATTGGGTGAAAAACCAAATTCTTCTGCTGATTTTTTCACCAATGCATAGAAAAATGCGCCTTCTCATCGCAAAGTCGTCCGAAAGATGTATCTTTGTGGCAATAAAAAGACAACGACAATGAAACGAACAATCAAACTGGTCATCTATTATCTCTTATATCAGCTGTTGTGTACCATGGTGGTGATGACGGTGGCATGGGTTGCGATGGCTATCGGCAGTGTGGACGTGCATGGCAATCCCGGTGCGTTGGTGCAAACTCTCCAGTCGGCCGACCTCTCCGGCAATACCACCGTGATTGCGCTGGGTGTGCTGCTGGCTGCCGTCGTGATGGTGTGGCACCTTGTCCATTTCCGCTATATTCGTGTAGAGAATGACTTCCTGCACACAAAAGGGAGCATCGTGGTGCTGCTGGTGTGCATACCTTTCGTCTATACGGCGATGTTCCTGGTGGATACGCTTTGCGGCTGTCTGGACCTTCCCGACCTGATGGAGGAGAGTTTCCTTGACATGAGCCACAACGTGTGGGGCATCCTGTCGATGGCTGTCGCTGCTCCCGTCGTCGAGGAGTGCCTGTTCCGCGGCGCCATCGAGGGACACCTGCTGCGCACGTGGAAGCGCCCCTGGCTGGCCATTGCAGTGAGCGCCCTTGTGTTCGGACTCGTACACATGAACCCTGTGCAGATGGTGGCTGCGTTCCTGGCCGGACTGGTGCTTGGATGGCTATACTACCGTACGGGAAGTGTCTTGCCCAGCATAGTGGGACACATATTGAACAACTCCGTGGCTGTGGTGACCATGCGCGTGTGCTCGTCGGACACCCAGTCGTTGGAGGAGCTTGCCGGTGAGGGTGCCCTGCCATGGTTCATCGCCCTCTACAGCATCGTGTTCGTGATGTGTGCCGTGTTCCTGTCAAAAAAATTGCACCGCGGCTGCAACCTTTCGGAGGAGTGAATCGTCAAACGTACGTGAACGAATGAAAAGAATTCCTTTATGTGCCGTAAGATAACGAATAAGTACTTCCTGCTGACCCTATCACTGGCGTTGTTTGCCGTTACAGGCATGCACGCAGAGACGCCCCTCTCTGTGGAAAACACATCCACAGGCAGCAAGGAGGTGGAGGCATACATTGACCTCACCTCTTTCGACGAGATCTGTTCCGATGTGGTGGCTAACATATGCATCGTGCAGAGCGACCAGAGCCGTATCGTGGCGAAAGGGCCCGAACAGATCATCAGCCATATTGAGGCGAAGGTGAAAGAGGGTGTGCTTCGTATCACCGTCAACAAGAAACTGCGCATGCAGAATGGCGAAAGCCTGTCGCTGACGGTGTATACCCCTACACTCTGCCGGATACATCAGATAGGGGTAGGCAGCATCAAGTGCAGCGACCGTCTGGACACCCCGATGATGGAGATTGTCAACGATGGTGTAGGCAGCGTGCAGATAAAGGATCTCCACTGCGACACGTTGACCGTGGTGAGCAACGGCGTGGGAGGTATCGACCTCGACGGATGCACGAAGGCGGCCGTCTATAAGAGTGATGGCGTGGGCAGCATCAAAGCCTACGGCATGGAGTCGGAATATACCCAGGTGAAGTTGAATGGTGTGGGCAGCATCCAGTGCCATGCGTCAAAACAGCTTGATGCCCGCAACAATGGTGTGGGCAGCATACGCTACAGGGGCAATCCGGAGAGCACAAACATCCACACCGATGGTGTGGGCACCATCCGGCACAAGTAGCAGAATTTAATCTCTTGCCGGCATACCGAGGACCTCGTGCCGGAACCGCGCCACTGAACGCGCCACTTGTGTGTGGTCCTCAAGCTCGTTGGCACTGAAGGTGCGCCGGGCAAGCGTATAATAGGGTGCGCGTGCCTCAAGCATGCCGATGATGTATGTGCGCAGCTCATCGCCGGATTTGCCGGCCAGGAGCGGACGCTGGGTGCGACTGATGGTGAGACGTGTGTAGAGCACCTCGACCGATGCTTCCAGATGGACGGTGATGCCACAGCGGTTCATGTACTCCATATTGTCGAAATGGCAGGGCGTTCCCCCACCGGTGGCGATGACAACATCCTCGAACTCTGCCACCTCGTGCAGCATGTTGCGTTCCAGCTCCCGGAAACCTGCCTCGCCCCGTTCGGCAAACAGGGTGCTCACCGTCTGCCGGAAACGGTTCTCGATGTAACTGTCCATGTCGATGAATTCCAGCTGCAGGTCGCGCGCCAAAGCCCGTCCGAGCGTGGTCTTTCCCGACCCCATGAAACCGATGAGGAATATGCGCAGCATGGCAGCGTGTGTTTGCTCAGCGCCGGCAGAGCGGTTCAGGATTTCTTGCGTGATGTCCGTGCCGGGCGACGGGTCCTTTCGGTTGCATCGGCTGCTTTGGCGATAATCTCCTTGCAGGCCTCGTAGGTGAGCTCCTCGGGCTTGCAACTCTTCGGTATGCGGTAGTTGGTGCCACTGCAAGCGATGTAGGGTCCATAGCGTCCGTTGAGAATCTGCATGTCGGGGTCTTCGTCGAACGACTTGATATGACGGTTTGCCTGTTGCTGCTCGCGCTCGGCCATGAGAGCCATCGCCTCATCGTAGGTGACCGTCATGGGATCATACTGTGAAGGCAACGAAACATACGTCTTGTCGCAACGTATGTAAAGACCGAAACGTCCGGAACCTACGATGACTTCCTTGCCATCCTGCTCGCCCAGCGTGCGTGGCAGTGTACACAGGGAGAGTGCCTCCTCAAGCGTGATGGTGTCAATGGTCTGGCCCTTCTTGAGCTGTGCAAAGCGCGGCTTCTCTTCATCTTCGGCCGAACCAATCTGCACGATGGGACCGAAACGTCCGATCTTTGCCGATACCGGTCGTCCGGATACGGGATCCACGCCGAGCATCCTTTCGCCTACCTTATGTTCGGGCTTGTTGGCGAGAGCCTTGTCGACCAGCGGCTCAAAGTCGGCGTCAAAGTCGGCGATGACACCTATCCATGCTTTCTCTCCTTCGGCTATCTCATCAAACTCTTTCTCGATGTCGGCAGTGAAATTATAGTCAAGAATCTGTGGGAAGTGCTCGGTGAGGAAGTCGTTGACCACGGTACCGATATCTGTGGGGATGAGTTTGGACTTCTCGCTGCCGTAGGTCTCGTTGACCATCGCGTCGCTGATGGTGCCTCCCACAAGGTGCATGACGTTGATGGTGCGCTCAGCGCCTGGACGGTCTTCCTTGACGACGTATTCGCGCTGCTGGATGGTGCTGATGGTAGGGGCATAGGTGGAGGGACGGCCGATGCCGAGCTCCTCGAGCTTATGTACCAGTCCGGCCTCGTTGTAGCGTTGGGGGGCCATCGTGAAGCGCTCGGTAGCACTGATGCCTACGGGCTTCAATATGTCACCTGCTGCAAGAGGTGGCAGCAGACCGCTGTTCTGCTCATTGTCATCGTCATCCACTGTCTCGCGGTACATACGGAGGAAGCCATCGAATGTGATGACCTCTCCGGTGGCGGTGAACATCTCCGGAGTGTTGGAGACGCGGATGGCCACGGTGGTCTTCTCCAGCTGTGCATCGGCCATCTGTGAGGCCAGCGTACGCTTGTATATGAGGTCGTAGAGGCGTTTCTCGGCGGTGTTGCCCCCATCAAGAGTGGGACGGTCCATATAGGTGGGACGTATCGCTTCGTGTGCCTCTTGTGCACCTTTTATCTTGGCATGGATGTTGCGCATCTTGTAGTATGCTTCGCCCATGTTCTTCAGTATCACATCGCGGCTGGCCATCAGACACAGGTTGGAGAGGTTGGTGGAGTCGGTACGCATGTAGGTGATCTGTCCCGACTCGTAGAGCCGTTGCGCCAATGCCATGGTCTGCGATACGCTGAAGCCGAGCTTGCGTGCTGCTTCCTGCTGCAGTGTGGAGGTGGTGAAGGGCAGGGCGGGGGATTTCTTCATGGGGCGTGTCTGCACATCATCGATGGTGAATGTGGCATCCTTGCACTTCTCCAGGAACTCCTTGGCGGCTTTCTTTGTCTTGAAACGTGTGCCCAGCTCAGCTTTCACCTCAGCGGTCTTGCCGTCAGCGGCAGGTACAGCGAAGGTGGCCGATACACGATAGGCAGGCACGCTGTTGAACGAGGTGATCTCGCGTTCACGTTCAACGATGAGCCGGACAGCTACCGACTGTACACGTCCTGCCGACAGGGCGGGCTTCACCTTGCGCCAGAGCACAGGCGAGAGCTTGAAACCGACGATGCGGTCCAGCACACGACGTGCCTGCTGGGCATAGACCAGGTTGGTGTCGATGGTGCGTGGATTCTTTATGGCTTCAAGGATAGCCGAAGGGGTTATCTCATGAAACACAATGCGCTTGGTATTCTTTTTACTCAAGCCGAGGACCTCATACAGGTGCCAGCTGATGGCTTCTCCTTCGCGGTCTTCATCGGATGCCAGCCAGATGGTGTCAACCTTCTGCACCTCGCGCTTCAGGTCTTCTACCACTTTTTTCTTCTCGGTGGGAATCTCATAGATAGGCTCGAAAGAGGATTTGTCAATGCTGTAGCTTTTCTTTTTCAGATCACGGATGTGTCCGTATGAAGACATCACCTTGTAGTCAGCTCCCAGGAATTTTTCGATTGTCTTTGCTTTGGCAGGAGACTCAACGATAACTAAATTTTTGTACATTTCTATTTCGGCTTCATGAAATTCGCGGCAAAAGTACAATTAAATACTGACATACCGCCAATGTCGGACGATAAATTAGTAAAACTTTTCTTTTTGGACCTTACGAATGATGCTGTCAGAACTTAGCTGTGAGACCCAGCATGATGCGTATTCCTTGCGATGGATAGACGGGACTGAGGCTATGATGCCGGTTGAGCAGGTTGTCGCCTTTTGCCCATGCGGTAAGGAAAGAGGTGATTTGGAAGTCAGCACCGGCACTGACATCAGCCACGAAGGGCTCGCGGGTGCCCTCGACAGCTGTATAGCGGACACATGTCAGGGCGGCATTGCCATGCAAGCGGTCAGCGAAACGGACCCGGCTGCTGAGGTTCAGGCGCATGTCGGGCTTCCATGCCAGCAGGGATGCATCATCGGTTTTCCATTGTTCTTTCTCCAACTCAGCCCCTAAGCGGACGATGTCCTTCCAAGTGTACGCCATGCTGATGCCCATGAAGGTAGTGCGGGAGTCGGCGTTGCACAATCCTGCGGTAAGAAGGCTGTTCACGGTGTCCCTGCGCGCCATGAGGTCATCGGCCACAAAACGGCAGCCACCCCACACGCTGAGGTGCAGTCCTTCTGCCAAGCGGGCATCAGCCTGGGCCCGTGCATGCAGGCGAGTGTAGGACTGTGCCAGCTGCTCGCGTGCCGACCAGTAAGGAGTCAAGGTGTGGAGGTCGCCGAACGTGCGGAGGGTCCGCCCACCATCAGCGGTAAGGCTTAGCTGCATGAACTTAAATGGAGTAAATGTAAAATGACAGTCGGGGGATACCTGCACGGTGCGATGCAGGTTCGTGTGGGTGTCAAGATTCAGTCCCAGCGATGCCGACCACAATCGCCCTTCGTTGTGCCAGGAGGGACAGATGGTGAGGAAATAACAGTTGCTGTAGTTCTCAAGACCCGTGTAACTGAGGAAGTCGTTGTTCACACCGACCTTGAAAGTGCCTTTTCCCTTGGTGTCGTAGCATGCGGCCACATTGGCTGTCAGGTGGTTTTCTGCATTGCGGCTCAGCATGCCAGGGATGCTGTTGTTCTGCCATTGACCGATGGCAATATCCACGACATACCCGATGTCGTGGGTGCGCTTGAAGGCGGTCCCGTTAATGGTGGCATAGGCACCGTAGTCGGTGGCTTTCTGTACATCGGTGGCAGGTACTGCTGTGGAGTCGGCAAGGATGTAGTTGAAGGTGTGTCGTCCGAAATGTGCGCCTGCACGAAAGGCGGTGTTCCCCTCGTGGGCATAGTCGGCACGCAATACCATGTCGTTGCGGTTACTCTTCCAGCCATTCCCGCCGTAGGGCAGCATGCCCTTCCATCCCTCTGAACGTGCGCCTATTCCCAGAGCATCGCTGTCGCTGATGTGGAAACGGTAGGAGGCTGCAGCATCGAGATTGAGTCGGTTGCCTGCGCCTATCCGGGCATAGCCACGACGTACGGGACTGTCATCAAATTGTATGCTGTTGAGTTGGATGGGCATTCTATCATAGCCTGAAGCAGATTGTGTGGTGAAGGCATATACGATAGGCTCCTTGTGTTCTACTGCAGGCTGTTCCACGGGGAGAAACGAGCGCTTCTCCGATGATGCCAGTACGGGGTTATAGATGCTCTCCACCAATACGTTACGGGTGATGGTGTCGTTGGCAGCCTTTTGAGCGGACAGACACATGGGCAGTCCTGCCAGAAGGAGTAAGGAGAGTATGGCTGAAATTCTTATTTTCATATTTGTCGTATTTTGCGGGTACGTGTGTTGACTATCGTCGTGACTCTCTTTTCGTCACTCAAGCTTGGCAAGTCGCGATGCAATCATGGACTCGATGTCATCGTTTGCCTGGTAGTTCTGGCGGAGGGAGAGGAGATACTGTTTAGCCTCGATGTCGCGGTCGCTACTCATGTAGACATCGGCCAGCAGGATGAAGCTGCGTGCCAGCCAATAACTGTGCGGGGTGCTGGCGCTGATGTAGCCGAGTACCTCTTTTTCGGCTTTTTCTAGCTGGCGGTTGTCGTAGTAGAGCTGTGCGAGCAGGTAACGGCTTTCTGCACCATAGACATTGCGCGTGTCTTTGGCAAGCACCTTGAGGTCTTCTTGTGCCTTTTTGGACTGACTGGTTGCGAGGTAGCATTTTGCACGGTAGTAGCGCATCTCGATGGCTGTCTCTGGGGGCAGCTTGGCATCATCGAGAATGGACTCTACTTCGCTTACAACAAGTTCATGGTCTTCCAAGGCCCATGCCGAACGTATGAGATGGGCTTGCGCATGCAGACGGGTCTCGCTGTGTGTGGTAATGGATTTCAGGTCTTTGTAAGAGGCAAGGGCAAGGTTGAAGTCTCGTCGTTCGTATGCCATGTCGGCTATGCGCAAGGTGGCATCTTCGCACCACGAGCAGCTCTTCACAGCGGCTACCTGCTGTAGGTGGGTGAGTGCTTCCTCATAGTTGTTCTGCGAGCAATAGGTACACCCCAGGTGGTAGTGTGCTCCGAGTGTATATGCTCCACCTGGGAACTGCTGCAGGTACTTGAGGAATCCATCGGTGGCGGTTATCGTCTCGCCTCGCATGTAGGCTTGTTCAGCGGCTGTATAGGCCAGCGAGTCATGTTCTGTCACGTCAATGACCCCATGTCCCTTGGCTTGTGTGGCAAACGTTACATAGTTCTCCACCATGTTTTCCTCTACATAGAGCGACTTGAGGTCGCGCATGGCGACGGTTGCCTGTTCGCTTCCCGGATAGTCAAGGATGACCTTCTTATATGCATCGATAGCCTCGCGTGTGCTGCCATTCTGGTAGTAGATGAGGGCAATCTCGTTGCCTGCAGCAGGAGCGTAGGCGCTCTTTGGATATTTGTTTAGCAATTCGCGGAACACCTCCAATGCCTGTGCACTGCGTTCGAGCTGTACATATGCACGGCCTTTCTCGTAAATGGCATCATCGGCATAGTCACTCATCGGGAAGTTTTCGGTGAGATAGCAGAGCGTGCCAATCTTGTCGTCGTAGTGTCCGAGCAGACCCTGCGAGAACGCTTTTTGATAGACAGCATAATCGCAGGAGGATGGGTCGGTATTGATGGCTCTCTCGTAGGATTTTTCGGCATTATTGAACTGTCGTGCTTGGAAATAGCAGTCGCCGATGCGGCTCCAGGCATCCGACAAGGTGGCGCGATCGGTGATGTTTGCGGCATCGGGTGCTGTCACCAGCTTGTCAAAAGAGTTGTAAGCACCATTGTAGTCTGCACGGCGGAACCGGCTGTATCCCTGACCGTAGAGTGCCAGCAGATATTCGCGGCTATTCTTGTCGGTGGTATTGGAAAGGTGCTGCTGGTAGTCGTTGGCGGCCTTGGCATACTCGCCTTTGCGGTAGTAGGCTTCTGCACGCCAGAAGAAAGCGTCAGCGGCCGTTGGAGCATCGTATCGGCTCAGTTGCAATGATTGCGTGAAGGCTTCTAAAGCCTCGTCGGTACGGCTGTTGACAAAAGCCTCCAGACCGGATTTGTAGAGTAACTTCTGCTTGGCAGCAAGGAGGGCGTTGCCGGGTCTTTGTATCTTCTCGATAGATGCCAGTGCAGCGGTGTAGTTCTTGGTGTTCAGGTATGTCTCGGCAAGGTACGCATTGGCCTGATCGGCATATTGCGATTCGGGAAACTCGTTGAGGAAACGTTCAAACATTGTGACCGATTCTCCGAATGCGGAATAGTCTGTTTCGTGAAGGCAGACGATGTAGTTATACATTGCCTGTTCGCGCAGAGCAGCATCGGCTGACATGGATGCTGCCCGTTCCAGCTCCATGCGTGCACGGGTCTTGTCGTCGGCTTTCAGGTAAGAAAGTCCGGCATAGAGGTGTGCACTTTGTGTGAAGGCATCTTCCTCTTCATCCACCAAGGCAAATACTTCGGGTGCGCGCAGATAGGCTCCGATGTTGTACTCCGACAGTCCCAGCTTGAGCAGTGCTTCGCGTGCGGGGCTCTCACTCTCGTTGAGGTAGAGCTCGAGCGTAGGAGCAGCCTTGTCGTAGTCGCCTTTCCCGTAGAGTGCTTCTCCCTTGATGCGGCAGGCTTCCAGCGCATGTTCACCGGTGGAGAACTGTCCCAGGTAGAGGCTGGCAAACTCCTCGGCGGCCTCGTTGTCGCCTTTCTCCATGGCGGCCTCTGCCGAGAAGTACAAGGCACGGCTGCGGAAACGCATGTCGTCCATGATGGTGTTGAATCCTTCTATGGCTTGTGCATGTTCTCCTTCGGTATAGTCGATGTATGCATTGGCAAAGGCGACCTCATTAGCACATTCATCGCTGATGGAGGCTACCGTTGTGAGCTGGAGGCGGGCCTCGTCGTTTTCACCCAATCCGACAAGTGCCATGGCATATGTGAGGATGAGCTGTTGCATGTCCTTGCTCCCCAGCTTGTCGGGGTCGATGTGATTCATTATGTTTACTACTGAGGTGCAGTCCTCATTGGCATAGTACGACTGGGCCAGAAGAGCACGCATGTAGTTCAGATCCTGCGCATCTGGCCATCGCTCAAGATATGCCTTCAATACAGGCAGTGCTGTCTTTGCATCGGTATGAAAGGCGATGCATGCTTCGAGTCGTTCCTTTTCAGATTGTTGTGCACGTGTTATGGGCTCACTATCCAGCGTTTCCAGTGTCTGCAAGGCCGCTATGTATGCCTCGCTGTCGTATTGTGTGCGTGCTGTGGCCAGCGTATGTTCCGCTGTGCCGATGGGTAGAGAATGGCTTTGTTCTGTGTATATATACTGCGCGGACATATTCCCGCAGAGAAGGCATCCGGCGAGGAGGCACAGCCAGCGGAAAGCATGGGCGGATGGGATTTGTTGGTTCATAGAAGCGTCGCTTTTTACTGTTTCGGCTGCGAAGTTAAGGCAATCTGCATTCACGGCCAAGGAAAATCAGCCTTTTTTGGAATTTTAAAGAAATAGAAAAGGTACGCGCACGCGTGATAGGTATCTCTGGCCATGCTTTTCTCCTTTATAGCGTGTGAGCTTCGGGGGGGACGAGAACAGGCAGACTGCCGTCTGCCTGCGTTGTCGGAAAGAGGCGACTCGAACGCCCGACCCCTACGTCCCGAACGTAGTGCGCTACCAACTGCGCTACTTTCCGATTTTTCATTTGCGAGTGCAAAATTACGAAAAAAATCTGAAACGGACAACTTTTTCCGTTATTTTTTTCCGATTTTTGTCACTGCGCCTCCCGCACGCCTCAACATGAGCCAGATTTGGCTGAAGAATGAGAAATATGCCGTGAGGAAATAGAAGCCGGTGAGACACCACAGCGCTTTCCATTCGTCGTAAACCTGTGGCAGATGGGCGCCGGTGGAATTGAGTTTCACGTAACCGTTGATCGCCCATGTGGATGGAATGAGGTGGCTGATGCCTTTCCAGAAGTCGGGAATGTTGCTCGCGGGCCAGCTCACGCCACTGAAGAACAGCATGGGCACGCTGGTGAAGACGACCATCAATATGACATTTTCTCTCTGCATACAGAAGGCGCCGATGGTCAGCGCGAAGAAAATCGAGCTCAGCAGGAAGGGCTGTATGAAGAAGAACATGTCCCAGAAATTGCCGATGATGTTGAGGCTGAACAGTCGCGGCACGATGTCGAGCACATACATGCTGATGGGTATATACACGAGCAGGAACGCCGCGCCGATACCCAGGACCAGTGTCTGCGACTCGCTCATTTTGAGGAAACTGTCGAGTCCCGTGTAGCCGCGCATCTCGCGTTCCGTGCCGCGCACCAGACCGATGCCGAGGATGAGCGTTTGCTGGAGGACCAATATCAAAACTGCCGGAATGAGGAAGCCCGCGAAACCGTTCTGCGGATTGTAGAGCGACACATCCTCGTATTCTATCGCCTTTTTCGACGATTTTATTTCGGCGTTCATCGCCAGCGACACGTCGGTGTTGGCGACCAGAATGGCTTTGTAATAGAGCAGACTGCCCATATCGACATACACGCTGACATGCGTTTGCTGTCCGGCGACGATGGTTTTCTCGAAATCCTCCGGTATGACGATTATGCCGTACGCGTCACGGTGCTTGATGTATTCCTGCGCGGCTTGGAGCGACTCGGCGTGACTGATGATTTTCACGTCGGCGGTGGCATCGACATGACGTATGTATTCGCGCGACAGCTTCGTGTGGCACATATCAACCACCACCGTCGGCACCTCGCGCACCGTTTCACCCGTGTAGATGAACGCGTAGAGCAGCGGGTAGATCAACGGCACGATGAAGCAGAAGATTCCGATACCTTCGTCCCGGAAAATCGTGCGCAGGGTCGTGGTGAAGACCCGGTTGAGTCGAAGCAGTGGGCTAGAGTTCATACTCGTAATATAATAATGCCTTTTTGATCATCGGCAGCAGCATGATACCGACGGCGCCGAAACCGAGGAGCGCCGCCACCTGCGGCCAGTCGTTCATGATGCTGTAACCGTTGAGGGCGGTGTTGAAATAGAGCAGGGCGTAGTGCCTGAGGGGAAAGAGCCATGCCAGCGACTGCAGCATGGGGTGCATCGCGATGACGGGGTAGGAGAGTCCGCTGATGGAGAACGACATCACGCCCCAGAGCGAGGCGAACGAGAGGCTCAGTCGCGGGGTGGGAAGCACGGCGAACATGATGAGTCCCATGCATTGCGAGGCGAAAACGAAGAGCGACATGATGATCAACATGCGCCACACGCCGCCCAGACACGGGAAGTGCAGGTGTCCGTAGAGCCACCAGATGCACAGGCAGCCCATGATGAGCCACACGAGCAGCTGCGGCAGCATTTTACCAAAAATGGCATGCATAATGTTGCCGTGCGCCGTCTTCATGAGTTCGCGTCCACGGCTGAATTTCACTTCCTGACCGAGCGAATACACCGTCACCATGAAGATGAAGAGTCCGAAAACGCCCGGAATGAGGCAGTTCGACAGGTAGATGTTGTAGTTGAGCCACGGATTGTTGATGGGATGCGCGTCGATGACGATAGGCTGCACGTAGCCCATCACCTGGTCCATCGTGGCGCCTTTGGCGAAGAAAACCTGCCGCACCGCCGCGCCGGAAGCGAGTTCCGACATCATGCGCTGGTCCTTGTAGAGCAGCGAGCCGGCGACGATGAAGGAATAGTTCATGTAGAACGACACCTTCGGCTGTTCCTGCCGGTTGGCCTTGCGCGTCGTGCCGCGGGGAATGTAGTAGAAACCGTAAATGTCGCCGTCCTGCATCGCCTCGCGCGCCTCACGGACGGAATTGTAGTGCGTTTTCAGGTCTGTCATCTGAAACGCCGACAGATTGCGCGCCAGATTGCGCGTGGTGGCGGTATTGTCCAAATCCACGATGCCCAACGGCAGTTTCTGCGGCAGTCCCTCGTCCATCATCGTAGTGAAAATCACCAGACAGAGCAACGGCGCGAAAATCATGCAGAACCACATGAGCGGGGTCCGCATGAGAAAACGAAATTCGCGTACTATGATGGCGAGGCGCATGATTTTTTACTTTTCAGGATGGTCGTAGAGTATGCTCATTCCGGCGCGCAGATTTTTCACCGGCTTGACGGGACGCGCCTTCACCTCGAAGGTCTTCATGTCGAACTGTCCTGTGGATTTAGTGGCTTTCCACGCTGCATACGTGCCGAGGTCCTTGATGTAATACACCTTGAACTGCGCCTTGGTTTTGAGTGCCGGGATTTCAGCCGTGATGACCTGTCCCATCGTAAATTCCGACAGGTGGTCTTCGCGCACGTTGAACGTCACCCAGATGTCTTTGGTCTTTGCCACGCTCATGATGGGCGCGCCCGTGCCGACAAGCTCGCCGACGGAGGGGTAAATCAGGCTCACCTCACCGTCCTCAGTGGCGTAGAGCGTTGTCTCCTCAAGGTAACTGTTGACTTCCGCGATGGCTCCCTGCGCCCGATCGACAAGTGCCTGCGCGGCGTCCTTGTCTTCCTGCTGGGCACCGTTGACAGCCAAATCATACTGGCTCTTCGCCGCGCGTTCGGTGGCGATGGCGGCATCCAACTGCGCCTTCACCTCGTCATGCTTCTGCGCCGTCACGACACCTTGGTCGTAGAGATTTTTCACGCGGTCGTAGCTTTTCTGCATCACTTCCACGCCGGTTTTGGCTTTCTGCCACATCTCGTACGCACCCCGTATCTGCTCCTCGCGGGCACCTTTTACAGCCTTGCGGGACTGTGCCGCCGCAGCCGACTCCGCCGCACGGGCCTGAGACAACTTCGCCTCAATGTCCGGCGCCTCCAAATCAGCCAACTTCTGACCGGCATGAACGTATTCGCCCTCTTCCACGTAGATGTGCGCCACACGTCCCGGAACCTTGGAAGACACACGGTATTCCGTGACTTCCGCCTGACCCTGGAGCGTCGTTTCCTTGGCATTGAAACGGAATAAACCCACCAGCGCCACGACAATAATCGTCAGCACCAGAACCGTCAGCGCCGGAAGAAAATTGATTCGAGAATTAGTCTTTTCCATTATTTTGTTCTTTTAATTTCCCAACACATTATTTAATATACTGCGTGTCACGCGCATTTCCACCGCGGCGTCAATCTTGTCGCTGTGCGCCGAAAGCCACGCCGTCTGCGCCTGCAAAAGGTCGGAAGTCGTAATCGTGCCTTCCTTCAGACCGAGTTGCGCCATACGGAGATTTTCCTCCGCCTTTTCCAGGTTTTTCAGGCTCAGTTCGTACTTCCTGTTGGCTTCATTCACGCGCAGAGTCTGCTGATTGACCTGCAGTTCGATTTTCTCGCGCGCCTCGTCGAGCTGATACTGACGCATCTTCGCCTCCGCCTGTGCCGCGCGCACCTTGTCGCGTCCCTCGAGCCAGTTCCACACGGGGACTTTCAGCACGACGCCCACGTTCCACAAACCGCGCAGGCGCTTCTCGAAACCGTTCTGCAGCGAGGGGTAGGTGAAGGCATATCCGCCCGTCAGAGCCAGCGACGGCAGGAAGGCGGAACGTTCGATTTTCACCTTTTCATCGTAGATTTTCGTCGCGAGCTCCAATTGCTGAAGTTCCGAACGCTGTGCCATGGCTGTGCCCACGTCCGCCGTCACATTCCGCGTGTCGGCATCGAGCGCGTCCTTGCCCTCGTCCTCAAGTGTGATGTCACTGTCGAGCGGCATCCCACAGAGCTGGCAGAGCAGCATGCGCGAGAGTTTCAAGCCGTCTTCCACCTTCACGAGCGTCATTTCCGCCTCGTTGAGTTTCACGCTCACACTCAGCCCGTTGGATTTCGTCGCCAGCCCGGCGGCTATCATCTTCTGCACGTCGCCGTCGAGCGTCTTGAGCAGACTGCAGTAGCTCTCCGCCAGGTTTTTCTTGTTGGCGAGCGCCACGACCTGCCAATATGCCTGATCGACGTCGAGTATCACACCGCTTTCCTCGCCGCGCGACTTCTGCTCCGCGATCTGCCGGGCATAGTTCGTGATTTTGTCGTAGGCGCGGATTTTTCCGCCCATGTAGAGCGGCTGCGTGAGCATGACGTTGCCGGCGACCACGTTGTGCGTGTTGGTGTCGAACGCATCGACGATTTTCTGCCCGACGGCATTGAGCGGATTGCCGGCCATGCCGAGCAGCGAGAATAGGTCGCTGTACTTCGCCACGAGCGGCAGCAATTCGGGGTTCTGCGCGATGATGGTCTGCATGTCCTGCACCGCCGTCGTTCCCATGGTGGACAGTTCCGTTTTCTGGTCGTCGGACAGCAGTGAAATGGACTTCGACGTGAGCATGTAGCCCGCCTGCGCCGTGATTTTCGGCAGATAATTCGTCTTGGCGGCTTTGTGCTCCCAATAGGCTTTTTCCTTCGCGGCGTCGTTGACCGCCACGGTTTTGTTCTGACGCAGCGCCATGTTGCGGCACGAGTCAAGTGACAGCGGCTGGGCATTTCCCATCATCGCCGTCATCGCCAGAATGAGGAGAATGAAATGTTTTCGCACTGTTTTTCTGTTTTATTTGTGTACGTAGGTGCCGATTTCCTCGCCGGCAATCACACGTTTGAGATTGCCCACGACATCCATGCAGAACACGTAAATCGGCAGGTTGTTCTCGCGTGCCATGGCGGTGGCGGTGACGTCCATCACCTTCAGTCCGCGCTGGAGCACTT
>R18__coassemble_1753_pt1 | contig 19707 bp, 12 predicted proteins | sample R18__metabat2_high_PE_038 | metagenome-assembled genome bin R18 | reverse complement strand
GGAGGTGGGCGTCGGGTGCACCCTCGTGCACGCGGGCGGGGAACTCTACGAGGTCGAGGGTGGGGTTGCTGGCGAAGTAACGGAGGTTGTCGCGCAGTGTGCCCTCGCCGAGACGGTCGTCGGAGTCGAGGAAGGCGATGATGTCGCCCGTGGCATGGTCGAGACCCGTGTTGCGGGCGGCGCTGAGACCGCCGTTGGCCTGATGGATGACGGTGGCGAAGGCCTTGTCCGCTGCCCATGCGTCGCATAGCGCACCGCTGCCGTCGGTGGAGCCGTCGTCGACGATGATCACCTCCAGGTCATCGACACCTTGCTGCAGCACGCTGGCAAAACAAGCATCGAGGTGTTCGTTGACGTTGAAAACGGGGATGATGAGGCTTAATTTCATGCGTAGAGTCATTTTTCCGTGCACAAAGGTACACTATTATTTTTAAAAAAGCTATATTTGCAAGATTTTTGTCGTGATAGTGCAGAAAGAGACCCATAGCAATCCCCGCAAGTCGGGCTACGACCGCATTCTGAAGTACACGGGTGTGTTTGGCGGTGTGCAGACGCTCGCCAACCTCATCACGCTGGTGAAGAGCAAGTTGGTAGCCCACTTCATCGGTCCTGCGGGTATGGGCATCGCCTACGCCTTCAACCGTACCCTCGACCTGGTGAGCAAGACCACCGATCTGGGCATCAGCTTCAGCGCCGTGAAGACCATTGCCGAGAAGATGCCCGGCGAGGACGCCGATGAGGCCTCTGCCGAGGCCGTCCCTGCCGCTATCGCTGCGCTGTCGCATGAGCTGCTGGTGGTGCGTTCGTGGAGCCTCTGGCTCGGCATCCTCGGCACGGTCGCCTGCTTCCTGCTGGCCCCGCTGTTCAGCCGTCTGAGCTTCGACGGCGACTACGGCTACACGTTGTCGTTCCGTCTGCTGGCCCTCGTGGTGGGGTGCACGTCGGTGACGAGTGCCGAGCGTGCCATCCTGAAGGGTACCCGTCAGCTGAAGGCGTTGGCCGTGAACCAGATGGCTGTGGTGGCGGCTACCCTTGTGGTGGCGGTGCCGGTGTACATGTGGCGCGGTATGCAGGGCATTGTGCCCGTGCTGGTGCTGACAGCAGCATGCACGCTGGTGCTCACCTGTGCCTGCTCGTTCAAAGCCTTCCCCTACCGTGTGCGCCTCTTCTCGCGCGAGGTGTTCAGCGATGGCAGCTATATCGTCCGTCTGGGCCTGAACTACACCGTGGCCGGATTCCTGGGGGCAGGAGCGCTGTTCGTTGTATCGTCGTACATGCTTGAACACGGCACTGCCGAGGATGTGGGGTTCTACAGCAATGCCGTGATCCTCACCTCCTACCTGAGCATGCTGGTGTTTTCAGCCGTAGAGACCGACTTCTACCCCCGTCTGGCCGCCGTGCATGCCGACCGTGCGGCCGCGTCGCACCTTGTGAGCGAGCAGACCGAGGTGCTGGTGCTGCTGACGGCGCCGCTGGTGGCACTGTTCATCGTGTCGCTGCCCCTCCTCATCCCCCTGTTGCTCAAGCACACCTTCCTGCCCATGCTCAGCTGCACGCTGTGGGCGGCGCTGGCGCTGTTCTTCACCGCCCTCACGCGCCCCTTGTCGTTCATGTCGCTCTCGCATGGCGACTCGTCCACCTACCTCCTGCAGGAGCTGTTCTACGATGTGTTCATGACCGTGGCGGTGATTGTCGGCTACCGCGAGGGCGGTCTGCAGTGGGCCGGCATCGCCCTGCTGGTGTCGGCAGTCTTTGACTGGGTGCTTAACCTCCTTATCACGCGTGTGCGCTACGGCTATCGTATGAATGCCAAGGTGCGGTGCTATGCCCTCGTCATGGGACTGTCGCTGACCGCTGTGACCGTAGTACTGCTCCTCCTGCACGGTGGCTGGCGCTGGGGCGTGGGTGGCATGCTGGCGCTGGGCGTGTGCGCCCTCTCGCTCCACTTCCTTGCCAAGGAGACCGACCTGCTGAAACGGCTGGCCGCTAAACTGAAACGAAACAAATCAGATGATGAATAAGATAACTTATCGCATGTTGTGTATGCTGACGGTACTGCTGTCGGCATTGCCTACTCCGGCGCAGGAACTCGCTACGCCCCACTTCGGTGCACCCTTCGACTTTCCCCTGGCGCTGAGCGGCAACTTCGGTGAGCTGCGTTCCGGGCACTTCCACGGCGGTGTGGACTTCAAGACCCAGGAGACTACGGGCTGGCCCATCCACTGTCCCGCCGACGGCTACATCAGCCGTGTGAGCGTGAGCAACGGCGGCTACGGCAACGGCATGTACATCACCCATGCCAACGGCTACACCACCGTGTACGGTCACCTCGAAGCCTTCCTGCCGCGTGTGGCTGAGCGCATCCGTGCCTACCAGCTGGCGCATGAGACCTACACGTGCGACCTGACGTTCAGCCCCGAGGAGTTCCCCGTCACCGAGGGCGACATCGTGGCACGCAGTGGCAATACCGGCTATTCGTTCGGCCCGCACCTCCACTTCGAGGTACGTCTGACGGCCACCGACGAGCCTGTCGACCCGCTCCTGTTCTACAAGACGCGTATTACCGACGATGTGCCCCCGCGTGCCTCGTCGGTAGAGCTCTACGCGAAGGATGGCAGCGGTGTTGTCAACGGCACTACCGGCAAGGTGCTGATGGATGTGAAGGGCACGACGGTGCAGACCCCCGGTACCCTTACCGCTTGGGGCAAGATAGGTGCTGGCATCGCCGCCTACGACTACATGACCGGCACGCATAACTTCTACGGCGTGCAGTCGGTGAAGCTGTTCGTCGATGACGCGCTCGTCAGCGAGAGCCAGGTGGCCCGTTTCACCTTCGACGAGAACCGCTACCTCGATGCCTGGGTGGACTACGAGGAGCGGATGCGCACAGGCCGCTGGTACATGCGTAGCACCGTGGACCCCAACAACCCGTTGCGCATGCTTGAGCCCAAGAATGGCGACTACGGCTGGGTGACCATCCGTGAAGAACGCGACTACCGCTTCCGCTATGAGCTGCGCGACATCTACGGCAACCTCTCCACCTACCGCTTCACCGTGCGCGGCGTGCGGCAGGACATCCCCCGCCAGCCCATCTGCTGGCTCCACTACATGACTTGGGGCGAGCCCCATGTCGTGAACTGGAAGGACTGCGTGCTGTGGCTGCCCACGAACGCCCTGTACGACGACCTCGCCCTCGTATGTGAGGTGAAGGACGGCCTCTACTGCTTCCGCCGCACACCTGTGCCTCTGCGCGAGAACGCCCAGCTGCGCTTGCAGGTGCCATCAACCCTCAAAGCCGAGCCGCGACAGTACTGCATCGCTGAGGTCGTGGATGGCAGCCGCAACTACCGCGGTGGCACCTGTGAGTATGGATGGGTGAAGACAGAGGTCAGCCGTCTGGGTACCTATACGGTGGCTGTGGACACCGTGCCGCCCGTCGTCGTGCCCCACCGCCCGACAGCATGGGCTGCCGAGGGTACCATCGCCTTCAAACTCGGCGACGACTTCAGCGGCGTGCAGACCTACCGCGGCACCATCGACGGCGAGTGGCACCTGTTCCGCTTCAGCTCCAAGGAGATGCGTCTGTGGTGCAATCTGCAGGAGGAGGGCATCGCACGCGGCCACCACGTGGCGGAGGTCACCGCTACCGACGCCTGCGGCAATGTGAAGACACGTGTCGTGGAGTTCGACTATTGACGGCGACGACATGCAGTATGATATAAAAGAGATAACAATATAAAACCAATCAGCTATGAACAAGAGATTTTCGCTATTCCTTCTGGCGGCGCTGGCAGCCGTCATGTCGGGCTTTGCCTGTACTAACTTCATCGTGTGCAAGGGCGCCAGCGCCGATGGCTCGGTGATGGTGAGCTACTCGGCCGACTCGTACGGCATGTACGGTCATCTGGCCCACTGGACGGCCGGCGTACACCCTGCCGGCACGATGCGCGACGTGTATGAGTGGGACACCAACAAGTACCTCGGCCAGATTCCCGAGGCTCCCGTCACCTACAATGTCGTGGGTAACATGAACGAGTGGCAGGTGACCATCGGCGAGACCACCAACGGTGGCCGCGAGGAGTGCTGGGGCGGTGAGGGCATCATCGACTACGGCAGCCTCATCTACATCACCCTGCAGCGCGCCCGTACGGCACGCGAGGCCGTCACCATCATGACCGACCTGGTGAAGGAGTACGGCTACGTGAGCGAGGGTGAGACCTTCTCCGTCGCCGACCCCAACGAGGCATGGATTGTGGAGATGATCGGCAAGGGTAAGGACGAGAAGGGTGCCGTGTGGGTGGCCCTGCGTCTGCCCGACGACGTCATCTGTGCCCATGCCAACCAGGCACGTGTGCGCACGTTCCCCCTCAACGACCCCGAGAACTGTCTCTACAGTGACGATGTGATCACCTTCGCCCGCAGCAAGGGCTGGTACAACGGCAGCGACGAGGCGTTCAGCTTTGCCGACACCTACAACCCCCTCACCTTCGACGGCCTGCGCTACTGCGATGCCCGCGTGTGGACCTTCTTCAACCTCTATGCCGATGCCGACATGAGCCAGTGGCTGCCCAGCGCCAAGGGCGATGTGAAGGCCGAGCCCATCCCCCTCTACTTCAAGCCCAAGCATAAGGTGAGCGTGCAGGATGTGGAGGCCGCCATGCGCGACCACTACGAGGATACCGACCTCGACATGCGCTACGACCTGGGTGCCGGCGCATGGTCCATGCCCTACCGTCTGCGTCCCCTCTCCTACACGGTGGATGGCAAGGAGTACTTCAACGAGCGTACCGTCAGCACCTTCCAGACCGGCTTCACCTTCGTGGCACAGATGCGCAGCTGGCTGCCGCGCGAGATCGGCGGCGTGCTGTGGTTCGGTACCGACGATGCGAACATGGCCGTCTACACCCCCATGTACTGCTGTCTCACCGAGGTGCCCTTCTGCTACAGCGACAAGGCCGGCGATGCCGTCACCTTCTCCTTCGAGAGCGCCTTCTGGATGTTCAACTGGGTGAGCAACATGGTCTATCCGCGCTACTCGATGATGATCGATGACCTGAAGAAGGTACAATCCGCCCTCGAGAAGGACTTCTTCGACAAGCAGGCTACCGTCGAGGCCGAGGCTGAGGCTATCTTTAAGGCCAGTCCCGCCGCTGCCGTGGCCTATCTGACCGACTACAGCACCTCTACAGCAGACGTGACGATGAAGAGCTGGATGACGCTGGCACAGAAGCTCATCGTGAAGTACAACGACAGCGTCATCAAGCCCGAGAACGAGGACGGCACCTTCAAGCGCACCGACACCGGACTGGGCGAACGCGTCATCACACCCGGCTATCCCGAGGAGTTCAACCGCCGTGTCGTCAAGGAGACGGGCAAACGCTACCTCGTGCCGAAGAAGAAGTAACCGAGTGATCGGGTAATCAAATCATCAGATATGCAAGTGAACGGATGCCCAGTCACTGACCGGTTGGCCCCGGTTTCACTTGAACAAGACAACGATAATCATTCTATCAAAGACAATGGATACTGAACTGTTGAAACAAGTGCAGGCGCGTGCAGCCCAGTGGCTCACCCCTGCCTACGATGCAGCCACACAGGCTGAAGTACAAGCACTGCTCGACGCCGACGACCCCTCGGCCCTCATCGACGCCTTCTACCAGGACCTCGAGTTCGGCACGGGCGGACTGCGCGGCATCATGGGTGCCGGCACCAACCGCATGAACATCTACACCGTCGGCATGGCCACGCAGGGCCTCGCCAACTACCTCCACAAGGCTTTCCCCACACTGCCGCAGATCAGCGTGGTGGTGTGCCACGACTGCCGCAACAACAGCCGTCTGTTCGCCGAGACCGTGGCTAACATCTTCTCCGCCAACGACATCAAGGTCTATCTGTTCGATGACCTCCGTCCGACCCCCGAGTGCTCGTTCGCCATCCGCCATCTGGGATGCCAGAGCGGTGTGAACATCACCGCCAGCCACAATCCCCGTGAGTACAACGGCTACAAAGCCTACTGGGACGATGGTGCGCAGGTACTCGCCCCGCACGACACCGGCATCATCAGCGAGGTGGCCAAGGTGACGGCGGCTGACGTGAAGTTCGAGGGCAAGCCCGAACTTATTGAGACCATCGGCGCTGACATCGACCGCGTGTACATCGACAAGGTGTGCGCACTGAGCATCGACCGCAAGGCCGTGGAGGCACACCGCGACCTGAAGATCGTCTATACCCCCATCCACGGCACAGGCCGCGTGATTGTGCCCGCCGCCCTCAAGCAGTGGGGCTTCAACGATGTGCATTGCGTGCCCGAGCAGATGGTGAAGGACGGTAACTTCCCCACCGTCGTCAGCCCGAACCCCGAGAACCCCGAGGCCCTCACGCTGGCAGTGAACCTGGCCAAGGAGCTCGATGCCGACATCGTGATGGCCAGCGACCCCGATGCCGACCGCATCGCCATCAGCGTGAAGAACGACAAGGGTGAGTGGACCATCATCAACGGCAACCAGACCTGCATGATGTTCCTCTACTACCTCATCACCAACTACGGCAAGCTCGGCCTGCTCAAGGGCGGTGAGTTCGTGGTGAAGACCATCGTCACCACCGAGGTCATCAAGAAGATTGCTGACCGCAACCATCTGGAGATGCGCGACTGCTACACCGGCTTCAAGTGGATTGCCCGCGAGATACGTCTCAGCGAAGGCAAGCAGAAGTATATCGGTGGCGGTGAGGAGAGCTTCGGCTTCCTGGCCGAGGATTTCTGTCGCGACAAGGACAGCGTGAGCGCCTGCTGCCTCATCGCCGAGATCGCCGCATGGGCCAAGGAGCAGGGCATGGACCTCTGGCAACTGCTGATGAACATCTATGTGGAGTACGGCTTCTCGAAGGAGGTGACGGTGAACGTGGTACGTCCCGGCAAGAGCGGCGCCGACGAGATCAAGGCGATGATGGAGAACTTCCGCGCGAACCCGCTCAAGGAGCTCGCTGGCAGCCCCGTGGTGCTCAGCAAGGACTACAAGGTCCTCCAGCAGACCGATGGTGAGGGTCGTGTGACGCCCATCGACATGCCCGAGCCAAGCAACGTACTGCAGTACTTCAATGCCAATGGCGACAAGGTGAGCGTGCGTCCCAGCGGCACTGAGCCGAAGATCAAGTTCTACATGGAGGCTAAGGGCGAGATGCACAGTGCTGCCGACTACGACGCCTGCTGCGCTGCCGCCGACGAGAAGATCGCCGCCATGAAGGCCTCCCTGGGCATCTGACCGACTGCGTGACTCCGGCGCTGACCAATGGGCGGCGCTGGGCCTCGCTGCTATCAGCACAGACTGTTCAACCCCGGTTGGACAGCCTGTGCTTTCTTGTATGGAGTGAAGGAATACGTCCTCCCTCGTGTCGCTTAAAGGAATCAGCTCTCTTCGGCCTACCCCTTCTTGAGCAGCAGGATGGCGAAGGGACGGAGGCGGAAGGCGTAGGGATGGCGGAGGAGGCAGGCGATGATGCGCCGCTTCTCCTTTGCGGGCAGGCACCAGCCGTTGTGCATCAGCGACAGCAGGATCGACTGTACGAGCAGGCGGTAGGCCTGCCGTGTCTCGCTGCCATCGACATAGGCGGCAGCCTCGCGGATGACGGTGAGGTAGCCATCGACATTGCGGCGCGAGAAGCGTTTCGTCATCGTGGACTCCCCGCGCACACGGCGGTTGTAGAACTCGGCATCGATGGCCTCGATGCGCTCGGCACGGAAGTAGACGAGTGCCGAGAAGAGTTCGTCCTCGTGGATGATGCCGGGGTAGAAGCGGGCACCGATGCGTTGCAGGAAGGCGGTGCGGAACAGCGACATGCACACCGAGCAACGGTAACGGCCGTCGTGCAGCATGGCCTGCATGGTGGATGGCCCGCGGCGGATGCCGGGGTAATGGGCAGCACGGTGATAGTCCTGCCAGCCGCTCTCACTGTCGGCACCGGGACCGAACGAGCGGGCATCGAAGAAGGCAAAGTCCAGCTGGTCGCGCTCACATAGCGCATGGCAGCGCTCCAGCGTGTCGGGCTGCAGGGTATCGTCGCTGTCGAGAAAGCAGATGTAATCGCCATGCGCCACGGCCAGCGCGTCGTTGCGTGCTGCCGCCTGCCCGCCATTCGCCTTCGTGATGACGGTGATGCGGTCACCGTACGACTGCAGTAGGGCGGCACTGCCGTCGGTGGAGCCGTCGTCGACGGCAATGACCTCGATGTCCGGCAGCGTCTGTGCCAGCACACTGTCGATGGCTTCACACACATACTCGGCAGTGTTATAGACGGGAATGATGACGGTGACGTTAGGCATAAACGGGAATGACGTTAGGTTGAAACGTTGATTTACAATGCGTACTTCTCCGGTGGATGGAGGTCAGATCACTTCAAGGTCAGCGTGGCGGTGATCATGCGGTGGTCGCTGATGGCGTCATCGATGATACGGGCTTGCCGGCACTCGAAGGCATCGTTGTGGAAGATATAGTCGATGCGGGGCAGGTCCTTCATGCCGCGGAAGGTGGAGCCTTTGCCGGCGCCTTTCTCGAGGAACGTGTCGTGCAGGGTGTGTCCCTTCACGGCGCGATAGACGGCGGAGCAGGGGAGGGCGTTGAAGTCCCCCGCCACAATCACGGGCCCTTCGGAGAGCTCGATGATGCGTTGGATGGAGCGTGCCTGTGCCTTGCGTATCTTGCTGTTGTCGTGCAGCAGACGGTAGGTCTTGGCGGCGTTCTCCTTGCTGTTGATGCCCTTGCCGTAGTCCACGTAGTACAGACCTGTGGTGCGCAGGTGCACCGCCAGCAGCTCGATGGTCTGGTCGTCGTAGAGCAGCCGGACCGCTGAGTAGTTGTCGGAGCGGTCGAGGAAGGCTTTACGCTCGTGGCTGATGATGGGCACACGCGACAGCACGGCGCACTCGTCCTCTATCGACTGGTAGGGGAAGTCGTCGCGGAAGAGCTCGCAGAAGGTATCCTTCGGCAACTCTCTGTCCTCGGCGAACTCCTGCAGGACGAGCACGTCAATGTCGTTGTTCTTCGCTGCCGCCAGCAGGAACTCTGCGGTGATATGGCTGTCTTTGAGGAAGTGGAAGCGGCAGATGTTCACTGCGCCTATGTGCAGCGCATTGCTGTCGTCGGCGGTCGACGCAGCCTTGGTACCGTAGTGGCTGTTGACACGCAGCAGGTACCCTGCTGCTCCTACCAGCAGGAGAGCCAGCAGGGCGAGGATGCATTTGGGAATGATTCTTTTCATGCGCGTTTTGCTTTTTCCCAGGCGGCATTGCCATCGAAGTGAAGCCAATAGCGGAACCCGGCGAAGGTGGTGAAATTGGCGAATACAAAGAAGTACGGCAGGTGGAACACGCTGCGTATGCCTTTACTGTCGAGCACGTTGCCGATGGCTGCTGCCAGGTAGAAAAGCGCCTGCAGTGCCATGCACACGGTGTAGAGCGTCGGTGCGCCCATGCACACCAGCACGGCGTTGAGCACGAAGGCCAGCACCAGGCAGCTGGGCGTGAGTACCCAGCGTATCACGCGGTGCGACACGAACTGGAAGGCAGCCATGCCGTAGCGGAACGGGTTCATGAGATCGCGCAGTGCCACCGTGTTCTGGAAGCCGCACGCTCCCAGCCGCACCTTGCGCTTGCGTTCTTCGGCGATGCCTGCCGAGGGTGTCTCGCTGGCCCATGCCGTGCGGCAGTAGCCAATCTTGTAGCCTTTGCGCAGCACGCCCATGGAGATGATCATGTCGTCGCCCAGCGTGCCGTCGGGGATGGGCACCCACAGTGCGCGACGGATGGCGATGAGCTCGCCGGCAGCGCCCATGGTCGAGCACAGACGGTCGTCGAGGTTCTTGAGCACCGACTCGTACTTCCAGTACACGCCCTCTTCGGCCGCTGCGCTGTCGCCCTCCACGCGCACCTTCTTCTCGCCTGCCACGCAGCCCACGCGGGGCTCGTCGAAACGGCGTATGATGCGGTAGATGCATTCCGCGTTGAGCTCGGTGTTGGCATCCGTCATCACCACGAAGGGTGTGTGTACCTGCTCCATGGCACGGTTCAGTGCCGCCGTCTTGCCACGGCGTGCCGGCTCGTGCAGCACGGTGTTCTCGGGATAGGTGCGCAGCAGGTCCGGCGTGTGATCCGACGAGCCGTCGGTGACCCATACGATGTGGAGCTTGTCCTTCGGGTACTCCAGTGCACGGCAGTTCGCCATCTTCTCGGCGATGATGTCCTCCTCGTTATACGCAGCGATCAGCAGCGTCACGTCGGGGTACTCCTCGGTGATGGGAAACGTCTGCGGCTTGTGCCGCCACTCCTTGATTTTCACCAGCAGCCACACCAGCGCACCGTAGCCGATGAACGTGTAGAATATGATGAACGTTACGATCCAAAACAGTATCTTCACTATCTCCATAGCTTAATTTTTTGTCAAAAGTACTTCATTAATTTAAAAAAACCTTGCTTTCGTGCAAATTTTCTCCGCATTTGGATACATTTATTGAAAAATCATGTATTTTTGCAGAACTTTTAATTCTAATCCTTCTGCCAACATGACTATTAAGGAATTTTACGATGCCATCGATGCGGACTACAATGATGCAGTCAAGCGTCTCATGAACGAGAATCTCGTGCTGCGCTTTGTGATGAAGTTCCCTGCTGACCCTACGATGGAGAATCTTCGCAAGGCGGTAGAGACCGGGAATATCGAGGACTCGTTCCGCGCCGTGCATACGCTGAAGGGCGTAGCCGGTAACCTGGCCTTCACGAAACTCTTCGAGGCATCGTGGAACCTCACCGAGCAGCTCCGTCCTCGTGCGGCCCAGGCCGACAAGGAGTTGTACGACATCCTGGTGGCGGAGTACGACAAGACCCTACATTACATTGCCCAGCTGCAGCGTTAGTATCTCGCGTTGTAGGAACGGCGTCATTTTATATTAATTTAGTTTTCTTTCATTGTATTTTCATTTAAAGGCGGCTCCTGGAGTGTTCCACGAGCCGTCTGCTTTTTGTGTTCGCTCTCCCATGCAGGGGAGGGCAGCGCGGTTGGATGGGGTCAGATGTATTTGTCGAGCGTGGTGAGCAGCTGCTCGATGTCGACGGGCTTGGAGAGGTGTGCATCCATGCCCGACTGGAGGGCGAGCTTGCGGTCCTCCTCGAAGGCATTGGCCGTCATGGCGATGATGGGCAGTGTGGAGGCGGGGGTGTGCATGGCGCGTATCTGGCGTGTGGCCTCGTAGCCGTCCATGGTGGGCATCTGGATGTCCATGAGGATGGCGTCGTACTCGCCCTGCTCAGCCTCTTTCATGATGGCTACTGCCTCGCTGCCATCCATGGCGGTGTCCACGGTGAAGCCGGCCTCCTCGAGGATGATCTGCGAGATCTCCATGTTGATGGAGTTGTCCTCCACCAGCAGGATCTTATGTCCGTGGTAGTCGCGGTGCGTTGTTGCTGACGCGCTGACCGGGATGATGTTGGCGGTAGGCGTATATACCTCAAAGGTGAGGGATACATGCACCTCGGTGCCTTTGTCCGGCTGGCTCTTGACGGAGATTTTGCCGCCCATCATCTCGATGATGTTCTTCGAGATGGCCATGCCCAGTCCTGTGCCGGGTATGCCTGACACGGTGCTGGTGGCCTCGCGTGCAAACGGGTCGAAGATCTTCTGCACGAACTCTTCGCTCATGCCGATGCCGTTGTCGCGTACGACGATATCTATCAGTGCGTTGTTGTTGGTCTTGTAGGTCTTCTGGTTGACGGTCATGGTGACCTTGCCGCCTTCGGGTGTGTACTTGACGGCGTTGGAGAGGATGTTGATGAGCACGCGGTTGAGGCGCACCTTGTCGCACACCACGATGATGTCGGTGATGCGTGAGGTGTCGATGCGGAAATGCTGCCGTTTGGCTATGGCGTCCACCTCGGCGATGGCGGCGACGCTCTCCACGAGGTCCTTGAGGCTCTCGGGATGGGTATCGAGCTTCATGTGTCCCGACTCGATGCGGCTCATGTCGAGCACGTCGTTGATGATGGCGAGCAGGTGTTTCGACGACTGTCCGATCTTTGCCAGGTAGTCGCGCACCTGTTCCTTGTTGTCGATGTGTGATACGGCCAGTCCCGTGTAGCCTATGATGGCGTTCATCGGGGTGCGTATGTCGTGGCTCATGCTGTTGAGGAACGTGCTCTTGGCGCGGTTGGCAGACTCGGCCATGCTGAGTGCCTCCTGGAGGTTCTCCTGCAGGCGTATCTTCTCGCGCTGTATGGCGTCGATGCGTGTGACGCCTCCCATCACTGTCTCCACCTCGCCATCGTTGCGTGTGAGCACGTGTATCTCGCAGCGGGTCCACACGGGCTGTGCGCTGAAGTGCGGTGAGTGATAGACATATTCCGACTTACCCTCCTCGTCGAGTGCTTTGCTGATGTTGGGTCCGTAGGCTGCCAGGTCTTCGAAGAAGGTGCGGTCGTTGCCCTCGAGCGACGAGGCGAACCACTGCATGGTCATGCGGTAGGGGATGATCTTCCCTTCGTAGGCTTTGAAGGCTCCCGCTCCCTTGAGGACCTTCATCTGGTCGGTGGCGAGGTTGACGACATAGAGTCCTTCGAAGTTCTCGTGCAGGATGGCGTCGATATGGTTGTAGAGGATGGCGTTGTCCTTGTTCTGCATGCCCACCAGCAGGGTGTCGTCGTCGACCTTCGTCGCCATCACTTCGTGCCACAGCGGTGTGCCGCTCACGTTGGCGCGGTACTCGTAGCGGTAGCTGTCGGTGTCGGCGGTGAGGGCCTGCAGCTGTTCTCTGTTGATGATGGCGTGCATCCCTGCGCGGTCGGGTTCATAGACCTCGCTGTCGATGTAGCGTTGTATTGCCTCGAGGGCATTCTCGCTGTTGTGGGTTGCTCCCTCTACATTGACGTTGTTGCGTTTGATGAAGCGGCTGTCGTTGCTGCTGAGGCTGACGGTGAAGACGTTGTTGTATTGGCTGCAGAACGACTGTATGATGCGGTTCGACTCCTTGACTTTCTTCTGCGCCTTCGCCTCGTCCTGCTGTGCCTGGTAGCGTGTGATGGCCATGGAGAGCAACTTCGCGAAGTCCTGCAGGGTCTTGCGCTCGAGGTCGCTGAAGTCGTGTGCCTTCTGCACGTAGTGCATGGCGAGGTAGCCGGCGGGCTTGCCGTTGTTGTACACTATGCGTGTGATCATCGAGCGCACGGGGCAGCCGGTGTTGGGGACGATGCCCTTGAAGCCCTTCGTGCAGTCTGCCATCTCGGTGTAGCCGTCCTCATAGACGGGGCTGGTGACATCGTGGTGCGGGCAGTGCTTGCAGATCTCCTCGTTGACGAACCACTCGCGGTCGATATGGGGGCTGTTCACGCGCACGCGTACCTTTTCTAAATCGCGATAGATGATCTGGTCGCACTCGGTGAGCTCGAGCAGTCGTTGTGCGAAGACGTTGAGCAGCTCGGTGGGGTCGCCCTGGTTGCTGGTGAAGTAGTCGAGCACGTCGGCGCTGAACTGCAGGTGTTTGTACTGCAGCTCGTTCTGTCGTGCTATCTCGCGCTGCATATTGAAGTGCAGCACGGCGGTGACGTTCTGGTGTGTGCCTTCGATGCGCACACCCTTTGTGTACTGTGGGTTGCGTACGCCACCGCAGCGTACGATGAACGTGCGTCCGTCGGGGTGGTGCCAGGGGTATTGCACCTCGGCGTGTTCGCCGCCCACCATCTTCTCTACGGCTTCTGCCACCAGGCCGTAGGAGCCCTCGTCGATGTGGTCGTACCAGGCGTGGTAGGTCTCCTCGGGGCTCACCTGCTGGGTGAGGCCGATGAGGCCGAGCATGGTGTCATCGACGTACATCCGTGCGGGAGCATCCTCGTCAAGCTCGAAGGCCCAGAGGCCGATGTTCGCCTTGGCGAGGATGTCCTGCGACAGAGGGATGGCTCCCAGCTGGTGTATCATGCCGTGTGGTGGGGTGTCGTTGGTTGATTACTCGATGCCCAGATACTTGAGGCAGGCGTCGAGGTCAACGACCATGTCCTCGTTAGGATGCAGATACCAGTCTGTGTTCTGCGTGTGGTCCTGTGCCCAGCCTTCGAACTCGGGATAGGCATCCCAGATGGAGACGTTCTCCTGCGGCCAGCGGAAGCCCTCGGCGGGTACGCAGATGATGTACGGTGCGTAGCCTTCGTAGTTGGGTGAGAAGGGAACCTCGTTCATGGTGCTGCTCTTGACGGAGAAGCCCTGTGTGCAGTCGTTGGCATCGCTGCGGTAGAAGGTGCTCATGGAGAGCGATGCGTCGCAAGCGACGGTGCCGCCTTCTACAATCGGGCTCCAGGTGGTCTCGGAGGTGCTGGGGATGCCGTTGTAGACTTTGGTGTTGATGAACCAGTCGGGACGGTCGCCCACGCCTGCTACGCTGTAGTCGTTGTCCCAGTTGATGTTCACGCCGAATACCTTGTGGATCTCGCCCAGCACGGCATTGTTGAAGAGGATATTGTTCTCGCGGGTAGAGCCTCCGGCTACGTAGTCCACGGTGACCTCTTCGTCATCGAAGCGGGATACGCGGAAGATGACGTCGTTGAAGTCGTTGTCGTTGTTGGAGCCGAGGTCCTCGCAGAGGATGAGCCAGGGACCGCCGTCCTGATCAACGGGCACGATGTAGGGGTCTTCCTTGTAGTCGTAGGGATCGTCCTCCTCAAAGATCTCGATGGTCTTGTTGGAACCCTCGGGAGTAACGACGGTGAGCACCCAATCGTTGTAGTCTAAGTCGCCGTATTCGTTGCCATCAGCAGCATCCTCGAAGCGGATCTCCTGGTATGTCTCTGTGGTCTTCTCTGTGGTCTTCTTCTGGTTCCGTCCGGAGCCTGTGGTGGTCGTTGTGGTGGTCGTCTTGGTGACGGTAGCCAGCTGGACGTGGCCGATGCCATCTTCGTTGAGTGACTTCTGTGAGTAGAAGGTGAAGTCGTAGGTGTTCTTGTAGTAGCTGTCTACGTCCGGTCCGAGGTGGCTCTGGATGTAGAGGCCGAAGTACTGACCCTGCTCCAGTTTGATGACATACTGTCCGACCTTAGCTTTGTCTGCTTCGTACTGGGTCTTGTTCTGACCGGATGTGGCATTGTAGTTGCGTCCGTGGAAGTCCTCTACGATGGGCACGTAGGTGATATCGCCGCTGGCGTTGTAGTAGTAGATACCGAAGGTGATGGTGGCCCATGCCGAACCGGGTGTGAAGTTCACGATGATGGAGTCACCCTGCTGTACCTTGAAATAGTCGGCAATGGTGGTAGTTTCGGAAGTGGAAGTGGAGGTGTTGCTGCCGCCGCCCGTGTTGCCGCCCGTGTTGCCGCCCGTGTTGCCGCCGCCGCGTGTGGTGGGAGCCTGCTCGGTTGCGGGGAGCTTGCTGATGCTGACGTTGGTGATCCACTGGGCGGGGTTCATGGAAGCGACGTTCCAGTTCTGTGCCGGGTCGATGTTCTTGATGTGTGAGGTGAAGTCGGTGTTCTCGATGTTCTTCACGTTCTGCTCCTTCCAGTCATCGGGAAGGGTAAGCTTTTCGGTGCAGCTTACGAGGGCTGCGGCAGCGACGAGGGCTGCGGCAGCGACGAGGGCTGCGAGAGTAGCTTTGAAAATTTTCATGTCGTTAATGGTTATATTTGTTTAGATACTTTTTCACGCTGCAAAGGTAGGACGTTTTTCTGAATACCGCAAGTTTTTTTCTGATTTTTTTTGGTTTTTGCTGCATTTTTTTTTTGTAAGTGTTTTCGGCGTGCGTAAGTCGGAAGATTTTTTCTTTGCAGCAAATAAATATTTCTTTGCAGCAACGGGAAATTTCTTTGTAATCACGGCCCGTCGGAAGCTTGTCGGCGGCGGGGGGATTGATGGCGCCGGATGGTGGGCTGAGTCTCCGCAACGGATGGCTGAGTCTCCCCGAAAGATGGCTGAGTCTCTGCAACGGATGGAGTGAGTTTCCGCGAAAATGTCCAAAGTGTCCAATGTCCATAATGTCCATGAAACACCACTTCAGAAGCGCAAAAAGGATTATGTTTAATTCATTTATTATATATTATTATTACTATATTATATTATATCTCCTTTTTGAGGCACATATTCATGGACAAAATGGACATGGACACCATGGACAAAAAGGACATTTCCCCCTCCGTTGCGTGTGGAAGGGGAAGTGTGTCCGGTGGAGGTGACGTCGGCTTATGCGATGGTCATCCTTGTGTGGAAATGTCTGACGGTCAGCCTTCTGTGGAAATGCTCGATGGTCAGCCTTGTGCTGGGATGCTTGACGGTCAGCCTTGTGAGGGCTTACGGTGGTAGTAGGTGAGTCGGTAGTCGTACTTCTCGCGGTACTCGTCGGGATAGGTGCGTATGACGTCGCCGGTGTCCTTCTTGCTGACGCGGAACACGAGGGTATCGCTGTCGAGCTGCTGTATATGTCGGGGCAGGGAGATGTAGAGGAGTCCGTCGGAGGCCTGCCGGAAGGTGAAGGTGCCCTGGGGGGTGATGGCCCAGGTGCCGTGCTGTGTGATCTCGGCGTTGCCGTCTTTGCCGTTGACGTGCAAGTCGTAGGCGTTGTCGGCATGGATGTCGATGGTGAGCTGGCTTTGTCCTTCGATGGTGGCATCGGGTGCTTCCTTGCCCACGAAGTAGAACTCGTCGCGTGTGTACTCCCACTGTCCGGTGAACTGTGCGCGTTTGGCCTCGAGCTCTTCGGCTGTGAGTGTCTTGAGGTTGGTGTTGGGCAGGATGAGGTAGAAGCGTGCGCCGTCGTGGTAGTCGGTGTCGAGGCGTACGTCGCCGCTGAGGCGTGTGGAGAGGTCCTTGCAGATGTTCAGTCCCAGTCCGTGTCCGCCGACGATGCGGTCGAAGGAGGTGAAGCGTTCGAAGATGTCGTGTGCGATCTCCTCGTCGACGCCCGTGCCGGTGTCGGTGACGGAGAAGGTGATGTATCCGGGGTTCTCTTCGGCGGAGCAGTGCACGCGTATCTCGCCCTTGGAGGTATGCTTGCAGGCGTTGGTGAGGAAGTTGGTGAGGATCTGCTGCACGCGCCGCGGGTCGGTGTTGATGTGGAACGAGGCGTCGAGGTCGGAGGTGTAGAACATGTTGACGCCGGGTTGTGCGCGCATCTTCGAGCACTGCACGGCCTTGTTGCATATCTCGTTGCACGAGCAGTCGGAGCGGCTGATCTGCACGACGTTGTTCTCGATGTCGGAGAGTTCGAGGATGTCGTCGATGAGCATGGTGAGGATCTCGGAGCTGCTGGCGATGTACTCGGCGAACTCCACCTTCTCCTCGTCGGTGAGGTACATGTCGGGCATGGAGAGCAGTTGTCCGTAGCCCACGATGGCGTTGAGGGGGGTGCGGATGTCGTGGCTGATGTTCTGCACGAAGAGTGTCTTCATCTTGCTGGCCTCGGTGGCGCGCTGCTGTGCGTCGAGGGCCTTGAGTCGTTCGGCCTCCATCTCGACGAGCTCGTTCATGTTGAGCAGTCCGACGGAGAAGCCCAGCAGGTTGCCCTGGCTGTCGTTGTCTGCCACGAACACCATCTTGTAGTAGTGTACCACGTCGCCGATGAGTCCGCGGAAGGGTACGCTGTACTCGGCGCCGTTGAGGATGCCGGTGAGGATGGCGGTGCGTCGTGTCTTTTCGATGAAGGCGGTGCGGTCGTCGGGGTGGCAGATATGGTTGGCGATGAGTGTCAGCCGGTCGGTGAAGAGTGTCGTCTCTGCCCATCCGGCGATGTGTTCCTTGAAGAGCGTGTCGTCGGCATAGATGGTGGAGATGTCCTTGGTGGGGTCGCCCTCGTTGCGCACGTAGAGCATGCACGAGTACTCCTTGGAGAGGCCCTTGATGACGGCGGTGTTGAGGCTGATGGCTTTGAGGCTGCGCAGGATCATGTAGATGAAGACGATGAAGAGCACGAAGCAGCAGAGGGTGATGATGATGAGGATGCGCAGGTAGAGGTCAATCTTGTCGCCTATCTTTTCGGCACGTGCGTCGAGGGCGGCTCCCATGTTCTGGCGGAAGGCGCTGATGGCGTTCTGGAACTCGGTGCGGCATACGCGGTAGCTGTCGTCATGGATGAGGCTGCGTGCCTGCTGTATCATCTGCTGTCTGTCGAGGGCTTTCTCCTCGTCGGTGAGGGTCACCGTGGCGAGCTCGTCGGGCAGGTCGGTGCTGCTGCCGTGGTGGGCCAGGAAGGTGAGCGCTGCCGCATGGGCGCTGCGCTGTGCGAGCTCCTTGCATGTGCTGTGTGCCTCGTCGAGGTAGGTGAAGGCCTCCCTGTACGCGTTCACGTTGCGGTAGTGCTGTGAGGCGTGTGTGTGTTCGGCCACGTTGCGCAGCTCGAGCAGACAGCTGTCGAGGGCGGCCTGTTCGCTGCGGTCCACATAGCGGCGCGTCTGGCGCTCCAGCCGGTTGGTCAGCTCCAGGATCTGTGAGGCGTCGCCGAAGCAGGTATTGCGCGTCTGCACCTGTGCCGAGCGTGCATCGTTGAAGTAGTCGAGACGGATGAGGCTGACGCCGATGCCCACGAGGATGACCACGCAGAGGATGATGACGGTCTGCAGCGCGCGCTGGTCGGTTGCAGAGGCGAAGGTGAGACGCGTTCCTCGCTTCCCCTTCTTTGATGTTTTCTTGTTAGGTGTTCCCATCAGGTGATGATTTGCTATTTGGGGACAAAGGTACGTTTTTCTTTTGATTCTGCACATTTTTTGCTGCTTTTTTGCACAAAAACAACATTCAGGCTACCATTTGGGAGCCTTTTGCGGTCGAAAAACGGCGTATAGTGTGCGCGAGGAGGGGCTCGTCAGGGCTCGTCGTCGTAGTACTCCGTGGGGTGTACGTTGCGTTTGAGCGACTCGTTGATGGTCTTCTTCAGCTCGAGAGTGCGCTCCTGTATGACGCCCCGTTTCTCGGGGGTGTAGAGGTTGGTGTACTTGGGCGTGGCGAGCTTGAAGTGCATGTCGTCGAGCGTGCCGGAGACGTCGAGGCCGAGGCGCACGGGCAACGGGGTGTCGGTGACGGAGAGGTGGTAGTCGAAGTCGAGGTCGCGGTTGATGTTGTGCCGTCCGCCCACGATGGCCTCGTACTCACCCAGCCGCACGCGGAAGGGGTAGACGTCCACCTCGTCGCGGAACACGCTGAGCTCCACGTCGAGCGTGTCGATGCGGTTCTCGGTGGCCTTGTCCGTCATGAGGTACTTCTTGATGGTGCTGAAGGTGCTGGAGGGGAGCACGACGAGGTCCTTGGCCTCGATGGCAGCTGCACCGCGCAGCGTGGAGAGCTTGGGCTCGTAGTTCGCCTTGAGGTACGACTCGCCGGCGAGGTGGAACTGCGCCTGTCCGTCGAACGACTTGAGCATGGGCACGACGGTGTCGACGGTGGGCACCAGGGCGATGAGGTCGGGGATGTCGATGTCGGTGAGGTGGAAGTCGAGCCCCATGAACAGGTGGTTGGCACGGGGCGACTTGTACATGGCTGTGAGCTGCATGGTGGCGGCGTCGGAGGTGAAGCCGAGCTCCTCCATCACGAGCACGCCGTCGCGGCAGGTGACACGGCCGGCGAGGTTGTTGAAGTCGAAGCCGTTCCAGTTCACGCGGCGGATGTCGGTGCGGAGGGCGATGTCGACACCGGTGGGCACCAGGAAGGGCGAGGCGGAGGGGAGGGAGTCCGAGGGAAAACCCTCGGACACAGGGGCTGAGGGGGTGGC
>R18__coassemble_1615_pt1 | contig 22982 bp, 19 predicted proteins | sample R18__metabat2_high_PE_038 | metagenome-assembled genome bin R18 | reverse complement strand
TAAACATAATCCCTTTTGCGGTTCTGGAATGGTGTTTCGTGGACATTATGGACATTGGACACTTTGGACAACGCACGGGGTGCAGGAAGGACGGCGAAGGTGGTGGCATCTCCCGTCCCGCATGTTTGGCCTGTGACGGTCTTGTCGCAAGGCAATTCGGTGTTTGTTACAAGGCAATCCGGCGTTGTTACGAAGAAATCCGACATTGTTACAAGGAAGTCTATCTTCATTGCAAGAAAATTTTCTGTTGTTGCAAAGAAATATTTCTTTGCTGCCAATGGCTGGTTCGTTGCTTCTGGCGCCTGGCTGCGTGCAGTATTCCCTTGGCGTTTATGCGCATTCAAAACCACCGTTAGTTAAGGTATGGATTGCCCTACGAACTCGAACCGAAAGAGCCATGAGCGCAGAGCTTGGGACTCGCTGAACTGAATCGGGTAGCAAACACAGAGTTTTACTGGTGGCCCGATTTTTCGGCAGAAATCTGCCGAATCCCCTTCCGGAACATGCCCTACGGTAATGAATGTCGCTGGCGCCAAGGGCATCGTATGGCGGATATCGTCTTTGCAGAGTGGCTTGTTGCCTATCGGCGACACTCAAGTATCAACTTTTCCTTATTTATTTACGTGCGCGCGCGCTGCGCGCGCGATAGAAACGGACGAGTGGGGATGTTGCAGGGGTCTGTTCCTCTGCTGGGTGAACCGCGAGCACGAGATGTGGCACTCAAAAGCGGAGAATTGCAGGCGCTTCGGTCCTGCGCTTCAGCTTGAAAGTGTAAATTGGATGAAAAAAATACGGGAAAATTTTGCTGTTCGGATTTTTTGCTCTACTTTTGCCCCGCTAAAATGTATAGAAGTAATAATTAATATAAAACGTTTAAACGAAAAAATGATTGTAGTACCGGTTAAAGAGGGCGAAAACATCGAAAGAGCTCTCAAAAAGTTTAAGAGAAAATTTGAGAAAACGGGTGTAACGAAGGAGCTGCGCCGCCGTCAGCAATTCGACAAACCATCAGAACTGAAGAGACTGAAAATGGAGAAAGCCATTTACGTCCAGCAGTTGCATCAGAACGAGGAATAAAAATTCCTCGTTTTTTTTGGCCCTTTCGGAAAAAGTGCCTACATTAGCCGCAGATTTCAGAAGTGACATGAGCGAGCTGACTGATTCCTTTCTCAATTACCTGCGCTGCGAGCGTGCCTACTCCCCTAAGACGGTGGAGAGCTATGCTAACGACCTTGCTGAACTGGAGGCATACATCGCGGGCGTGGATGATGGACTGACCCTAGACGCCATAGACAGCGGCTTGGTGCGCAATTGGATGATGACACTCATGGATGGGGGTATGAAGGCGACTTCGGTCAACCGCAAGCTCAGTGCCCTTCGCTCGTTCTACCGCTACCTGCTGCGGCAGGGTATCGTGACTGTCTCTCCCATGCAGACGGTGCGTGGGCCGAAGAAGAAGAAACCGTTGCCCTCGTTCCTCCGCGAAGAAGAGATGGACCGCCTGCTCGACGAGACCGACTTCGGCAACGGGTGGGAAGGGCTGCGCGACAGGCTCATGCTGGAGATGTTTTACGAGACGGGCATGCGCCGCGCCGAGCTGGTGGGACTCGATGAGAAGGATGTGGACTTCTGGCGTGGACAGATCAAGGTCACTGGTAAACGCAACAAGCAACGTCTGATTCCCTTCGGCGAGGAGCTGCGCACCGCTGTAGAGCGGTACCTTGATGCTAAGCATGCTGCTCTTCCCGAAATGCATGATGCCTTGTTCGTCCGTAAGGATGGCAGCCGTGTCACTGATGGCTGGGTATACAGCCGTGTGCGCCGTTATCTTTCGATGGTGTCTACACAGACCAAGCGCAGCCCCCATGTGCTGCGCCATACCTTTGCCACCGCCATGCTGAATAACCATGCCGAGCTGGAGTCCGTCAAAGAACTGCTTGGGCATGCCAGCGTTTCAACCACCGAGATCTATACGCACACCACCTTCGAGGAACTGAAAAGTGCCTACAGCACCGCACATCCACGGGAGAAGAAACAATAAATGGAAAAAAGTAACGTTTATTATATAAGAAATACATACCAACCCGGACGGCAGTCGTAAGCTCGCCGCCCATAAAGAAAAAGGAGGTACATTATGGAAATCAGAATTCAGGCAATTCACTTCGACGCAACCGAACAGTTGCAAGGTTTCATTGAGAAAAAGGCAGCCAAGCTGCAGCGTTTCTGCGACGATATCGACGTCGTGGAGGTAACCCTCAAGGTGGTCAAGCCGGAGACGGCCATGAACAAACAAGCCGATATCAAAGTGAAGGTGAAGAACGATGAACTGTTCGCATCCAAGACCTGCGACACTTTTGAGGAGAGTGTGGACATTTGTATCGATGCTTTGCAGAAACAATTGGAGAAATACAAGGAAAAAACACGTGGAAAGTAAAAAAAAAGCAAAAAAGTTTTTTCACGTCAAAAAAAGTCTCTAAATTTGCAGCCGTTTCGCACCGAAAGGTCGGAACGGTTGTTCTTTGAACGGTTGAAAAGCATCAATAATGGGTGAATTCCAGAGTGGCCAAATGGGGCAGACTGTAAATCTGCTGTCTCTCGACTTCGGTGGTTCGAATCCATCTTCACCCACGCATTGAGGAGTTGCGGAAGTAGCTCAGTTGATAGAGCATTAGCCTTCCAAGCTGAGGGTCGCGGGTTTGAGTCCCGTCTTCCGCTCCCATGTTTGATGTTGCTGTTATAGCTCAGCTGGTAGAGCGCATCCTTGGTAAGGATGAGGTCCCGAGTTCAAATCTCGGTAACAGCTCCATCGCCAACCGCGATGAACTTCTTTGAAGATACATTTATTAATAAATACTTAAGTTAAAGAAAAAGCTATGGCAAAAGAAAAATTCGAACGTTCGAAACCGCATGTCAACATCGGTACTATCGGTCACGTTGACCACGGCAAGACCACTCTTACCGCCGCCATTACCACTGTATTGGCTAAGAAGGGTTGGTGCGAAGTGAAGTCCTTCGACTCCATCGACAATGCTCCCGAAGAGAAGGAGCGTGGTATCACCATCAACACCGCTCACGTTGAGTACGAGACGGCTAACCGTCACTACGCTCACGTTGACTGCCCGGGCCACGCCGACTACGTTAAGAACATGGTAACTGGTGCTGCCCAGATGGACGGTGCTATCATCGTGGTAGCCGCTACCGACGGTCCCATGCCTCAGACCCGTGAGCACATCCTGCTCGCCCGTCAGGTGAACGTTCCCCGTCTGGTTGTATTCCTCAACAAGTGCGACATGGTCGAGGATGAGGAAATGCTTGAGCTCGTTGAGATGGAAATGCAGGAGCTGCTCGAGGCTTACGAGTTCAGCGCCGACAGCCCCATCATCCGCGGTTCCGCCCTCGGTGCTCTCAATGGCGTTCCCGAGTGGGAAGCTAAGGTTGTTGAGCTCATGGAGGCTTGCGACAGTTGGATTCCCCTTCCTCCGCGTGATGTCGATAAACCCTTCCTGATGCCTGTCGAGGACGTCTTCTCAATTACCGGTCGTGGTACTGTTGCCACCGGTCGTATCGAAACGGGTGTTGTCAAGATTGGTGATGAGGTTGAAATCCTTGGCCTCGGTGAGGAGAAGAAGACCGTCGTTACCGGCGTCGAAATGTTCCGCAAGATTCTTGACCTGGGTGAAGCAGGTGATAACGTAGGTCTGCTCCTCCGTGGTATCGACAAGGACGAGATCAAGCGCGGTATGGTACTCTGCCATCCGGGACAGATTAAGCCTCACAACAAGTTCATGGCTTCCGTCTATATCCTTAAGAAAGAGGAAGGCGGCCGTCACACCCCGTTCCACAACAAGTATCGTCCTCAGTTCTACCTCCGCACCATGGACTGCACCGGTGAGATCTCCCTTCCCGAAGGCATCGAAATGGTAATGCCTGGTGACAACGTTCACATTCAGGTAGAGCTTATCTATCCCGTTGCCCTCAACGTAGGTCTCCGCTTTGCTATCCGTGAAGGTGGCCGTACCGTCGGTTCGGGTCAGATTACCGAGATCCTTGACGATTAATAACTAAGGATACCTAAAGGTCGGCTCCTCATCTTGCAGGAGGGGAGCTGACCACCTTAGGGGTGTAGTTCAATGGCAGAACAGCGGTCTCCAAAACCGTCAATGTGGGTTCGATTCCTGCCACCCCTGCAAATAATCAAAACGCAGTATGTTTAAGAAAATCGCAAATTCTTGTAAAGAATCTTACAACGAGCTTGTACATAAAGTTACATGGCCGACTTTTTCCGAGTTGACCAGCAGCGCTGTCTTAGTATTAGAAGCTTCCCTCTTGATTGCGCTGGTGGTGTTTGCTATGGATCAGGTGTTCCAGGGTGTAATGGAGTTCGTCTATCCGCATTAATTATAGTGTGAGAAATGGCTGAACTGGAAAAGAAATGGTACGTCCTTCGCGCTATCAGCGGAAAGGAAACCAAGGTCAAAGAGTATATCGATTACGAGTGTGCTCATAGTGACCTTGGCAACTACGTATCGCAGGTTCTTATTCCCACCGAGAAGGTAGTGCAGGTCCGAAACGGCAAGAAAGTCGTTAAGGAACGCACCTTTTTCCCGGGTTATGTCCTCGTCGAAGTGGCTTTGACTGGCGAGATTGCTTCTACCCTCCGCTTCACACCCAACGTGTTGGGTTTCCTGCCGGACTTGAACAATCCAACGCCACTTCGTCCGTCTGAAGTGAGCCGATTACTGGGAACCGTCGATGAGATGTTGGAACAGGAAACCGACGAGGTTGCTGTGACATTTGCTGTCGGTGAGCCGGTGAAGGTAAGTTATGGTCCTTTCCAAGGCTTCAGTGGAGTTATTGAAGAGGTCAATGCAGAGAAACGGAAACTGAAGGTCAATGTGAAGGTCTTTGGGCGTAAAACACCCATTGAGCTAGGCTTTATGCAAGTAGAAAAGGAATAACGCAGTCTGTTACGAGGTTGCGCGAACCTTTTTATATGTTCCCTAAATAAATTAATCAAAAAATGGCAAAAGAAGTTGCTGGAATAATCAAGTTACAGATTAAAGGAGGCGCTGCAAACCCTGCTCCTCCCGTAGGACCGGCTCTTGGTTCGAAGGGACTGAACATCATGGAGTTTTGCAAGCAATTCAACGCCAGAACCCAGGACAAGGGTGGGAAAATTCTTCCTGTCATCATCACGTTCTATGCTGACAAGTCGTTTGATTTTGTCATCAAGACTCCTCCCGTAGCAATCCAATTGCTCGAGGTCTCCAAGGCCAAGGGCGGCTCAGCCGAACCTAACCGTAATAAGGTGGCGTCCATCACCTGGGATCAGGTGCGCACCATTGCACAGGACAAGATGGTTGACCTGAACTGTTTCACCGTCGAGGCTGCTATGAAAATGGTTGCTGGTACGGCTCGCAGCATGGGCATCAGCGTAAAGGGCGAATTTCCCGGTAATAACTAATTAACTTCAATTGAAATGGGTAAACTGACAAAAAACCAGAAGTTGGCCGCTGCTAAGATTGAAGCAGGGAAATTGTACACGCTTAAGGAGGCTTCGGCTTTGGTAAAAGAAATCACTACTACCAAGTTCGATGCTTCTGTTGACATTGACGTCCGTCTGGGTGTTGACCCTCGTAAGGCCAACCAGATGGTTCGTGGCGTGGTCTCTCTCCCTAACGGCACTGGTAAGGTGGTCAGAGTACTTGCACTCTGTACACCCGATCAGGAGGCTGCTGCTAAGGAAGCTGGCGCTGACTATGTAGGTCTCGAAGAATATATCGAGAAAATTAAAGGTGGATGGACTGATGTGGATGTCATCATCACAATGCCCTCCATCATGGGTAAGATTGGTGCTCTCGGTCGCATCCTTGGTCCCCGTGGCCTGATGCCTAATCCCAAGAGCGGCACCGTTACCATGGACATTGCTAAGGCAGTCAAGGAAGTAAAACAGGGTAAGATTGACTTTAAGGTCGATAAGGCCGGTATCGTGCATACCTCTATCGGTAAGGTCTCCTTCACTCCGGATAAAATCTTTGAAAACGCAAAGGAGTTCATTGCTACCATCATCAAGCTGAAACCGAGCGCTGCCAAAGGTACGTATATTAAGAGCATTTATCTTTCAAGCACCATGAGCAAGGGTATCAAGGTTGATCCCAAGTCTTGTGACGAAAACTAAAGAAAGGGACAAGCTATGAATATGAGAAAAGAAAAACCGTTTCCTGAGCGTAAAGTTCAGGTCATTGATCAGCTGAAAGAGACGATAAGTGCTTATCCTCATTTCTACCTCGTTGATGTGACTGCTCTCGACAGCGTTGCTACCAGCGAACTGAGACGCAAGTGCTTCAAGTCAAATATCAAGATGGTCGTTGCTAAGAATACCCTCCTCCAGAAGGCATTCGAAGCTCTCGATGTGGACTACTCTCCTCTTTATGATTCGCTGAAAGGTACCACAGCCATCTTCTTCACCGAGACAGCCAATGTCCCCGGCAAGCTCCTTCAGGAGTACGCTAGCAAGAAGAAGACGGTTCCCGGCTTGAAAGCCGCTTATGTTGAACAGGGCTTCTATGTAGGCGCTGACCAACTTTCTGTGCTTGCAAGCATCAAGAGCAAGAACGAGCTTATCGCCGACATCGTGGCATTGCTGCAGTCGCCGATCCGCAACATCGTTTCTGCTCTTCAGAACAAAGCCGAGCAGTCCGGAGAGACTGCACCCGAGGCCGCACCCGCAGAGGCATAACAATGGTCTTGAGAGATAAAATAACTAAATAAAAAAACAATTAAAAAATTATACTAAAATGGCAGATTTAAAAGCTCTTGCTGAAGAATTGGTTAACCTCACAGTTAAGGAAGTTAACGAACTCGCTACTATCCTGAAGGATGAATATGGTATCGAACCCGCTGCTGCAGCAGTCGTAGTTGCCGGTCCCGCCGCTGAGGGTCCCGCCGAAGAAGAGAAGACAAACTTCGACGTTGTCCTGAAGTCTGCAGGTGCTAGCAAACTGCAGGTCGTCAAGGCTGTCAAGGAGTCTTGCGGTCTCGGTCTGAAGGAAGCTAAGGATCTTGTTGATGCTGCTCCCAGCGTGGTCAAGGAAGGTCTTCCCAAGGACGAAGCTGAGAACCTCAAGAAGGCTCTCGAAGAGGTTGGCGCTGAGGTCGAACTCAAGTAATACAACCTGTTCGTCAGGTAAACGGTTAAGAATCCCCGTAACGGGGTTCTTAACCTTTTTGTGCCTAAATCATTTTTACGCTCTAAAATACTAAACCAAATGTCCTCTAACACTACCAATCAACGCGTTAACTTCGCTTCTGTCAAGAATCCGGTCGCATGCCCTGATTTTCTGGAAGTGCAGCTGCAGTCGTTCCGGGATTTCCTTCAGTTGGATACTCCTCCCGAGAAACGCAAGAACGATGGTCTGTACAAGGTCTTCTCGGAGAATTTCCCTATCACCGACACCCGTAACAACTTCGTTCTCGAATTCCTCGATTACTATATTGATCCGCCTCAGTACACGATAACGGAATGTCTCGAGCGGGGCTATACCTACAGCGTCCCCTTGAAAGCTAAGTTGAAACTGTATTGCACGGATCCTGACCATGAGGATTTTGATACTGTCATACAGGACGTGTTCCTGGGGCAGATTCCTTATATGACCGAGCAGGGTACGTTCATCATCAACGGTGCCGAACGTGTGGTCGTCTCGCAGTTGCATCGCTCACCTGGTGTATTCTTCGGACAAAGCGTGCATGCAAATGGTACGCCTCTCTATTCGGCTCGTATCATCCCGTTTAAGGGGTCGTGGATAGAGTTTGCCACCGACATCAATAACGTGATGTATGCGTACATCGACCGTAAGAAGAAGCTCCCTGTGACTACCTTGTTGCGCGCCATCGGCTTTGAGACAGACAAGGATATCCTGCAGATCTTTAATCTCGCGGAGGAGGTGACGGTCACCAAAGCCAATCTCAAGAGTTGTGTAGGTAAGAAGTTGGCTGCTCGTGTTCTCAAGACTCGTGTAGAGGACTTTGTAGATGCAGATACTGGTGAGGTCGTTTCCATAGAGCGTAATGAAATACTCTTCGATCGTGAATACGTCATTGAGGAGGAGGACATCGATGCCATCATGGAAACCGGCGTCGAGACCATCCTCATCCATAAGGAGGAAGCGGGAGCATCGGACTATTCCGTCATATTCAATACCCTGACCAAGGATACCAGCAACTCCGAGAAGGAGGCTGTGCTCTACATATACCGTCTGCTGCGCAATGCTGACCCTGCCGACGATGCTACAGCCCGCGAAGTCATCAATAATCTGTTCTTCTCGGAGAAACGATATGACTTGGGCGAGGTGGGACGCTATCGTATGAACAAGAAGCTCGGCCTCACTACCGACATCAACGTGAGCGTACTTACTCGTGAAGATATCATCGAAATATTGAAGTACCTCATCGAGCTCGTAAATTCGAAGGCCGTTGTTGACGATATCGACCACTTGAGCAACCGCCGTGTGCGCACTGTCGGCGAACAGCTGGCGAACCAGTTCGCTATTGGCTTGGCACGTATGTCACGTACCATCCGTGACCGCATGAACGTGCGCGACAACGAAGTGTTCAAACCCACCGATCTGATCAATGCTAAAACGGTATCGTCGGTCATTAACTCCTTCTTCGGCACCAGTGCTCTTTCGCAGTTCATGGATCAGACCAACCCGCTTGCTGAGATTACACACAAACGTCGTATGTCTGCCCTTGGTCCTGGGGGCCTGTCGCGTGAGCGTGCCGGCTTTGAGGTGCGTGACGTTCACTATACTCATTACGGACGTCTCTGTCCAATTGAGACACCTGAGGGACCAAACATTGGTCTTATCTCTTCGCTATGCATCTATGCTAAGATTAATAATCTTGGATTCATTGAAACGCCCTACCGCAAGGTGGAGAATGGTGTTGTCGACCTTAGCAGTGAGGGACTCACATACCTCTCTGCAGAGGAAGAAGAAGGCAAAGTAATCGCCCAAGGAAATGCTCCGCTTGCTGACGATGGCAAGTTCGTGCGCAACAAGGTAAAGGCACGTCTTGATGCCGACTTCCCCATCGTGGATCCCGATCAGGTGGATCTCATGGATGTGTCGCCCCAGCAGATTGCCTCTATTGCTGCCGCTCTCATCCCATTCCTGGAGCACGATGATGCCAACCGTGCTTTGATGGGATCGAACATGATGCGTCAGGCCGTTCCCCTTATGCGTACCGAGAATCCTATCGTCGGTACGGGAGTGGAGAAACAGCTTTGTGAGAACTCTCGCACGCAGATTGTAGCAGAAGGTGATGGCGTCATCGAATACGTAGATGCTGCCACCATCCGCATTCTTTATGACCGTACGGAGGAGGAGGAATTCGTAAGCTTTGAACCGGCTGTCAAGGAATACAAGATTCCAAAGTTCAAACGTACCAACCAGAACATGACGATTGACCTTCGTCCCATTTGCGACAAGGGCCAGCGTGTCAAGAAGGGAGATATTCTCACTGAGGGTTATTCAACAGCTGACGGCGAGCTCTCTTTAGGAAAGAACCTGCTGGTGGCCTACATGCCGTGGAAAGGCTATAACTATGAGGATGCCATCGTGCTCAATGAGCGTGTTGTCCGTGAGGATATCCTTACCTCTGTTCATGTCGAGGAGCTTTCGCTGGAGGTCCGCGAGACCAAGCGCGGCATGGAGGAACTCACCTCCGACATTCCCAATGTGAGCGAAGATGCTACCAAGAACCTTGATGAGAACGGTATCATCCGTATCGGTGCCTGTGTGGAACCGGGCGATATCTTGATTGGAAAAATCACCCCGAAGGGTGAGTCGGATCCTTCACCTGAAGAGAAACTGCTCCGTGCCATCTTCGGTGACCGAGCTGGCGATGTAAAAGATGCTTCGCTGAAGGCTTCACCTTCGCTGAAGGGCGTGGTTATTGACAAGCGTCTGTATTCGCGTGCTATCAAAACTCGTGCCAGTAAGCTGGCTGACCGTGCCATCCTGCCACAGATTGACGAGGAGTTCGAAGAGCGTGCCAGTGAACTGAAAGGCATCCTCATCGACAAATTGCTCCAACTCACCGATGGCAAGACTTGTGTGGGTGTGAAGGATTATGTCGGAGCAGATGTCATGGCTAAGGGTACTAAGTTCAGCAAGTCGGTGCTTGAAGGACTGGACTACGCATCTGTCCAGATTAGCAGGTGGACGAATGACGAGCATAATAACCTGCTCATCAGTCAACTCATTATCAATTACCTGCGTAAGTATAAGGAGCTGGATGTAGAGATTAAGCGAAAGAAATTTGCCATCACCATCGGTGATGAATTGCCTTCAGGCATCATTCAGATGGCAAAGGTTTATATTGCCAAGAAGCGTAAAATCGGTGTCGGCGACAAGATGGCCGGCCGTCATGGAAACAAAGGTATCGTCAGTCGTGTCGTACGTCAAGAGGATATGCCGTTCCTTGAGGATGGTACTCCTGTTGATATCGTCCTGAATCCTCTGGGTGTGCCCTCGCGTATGAATATCGGCCAGATTTTCGAGACGGTTCTCGGTCATGCCGGTCGCAAGCTGGGTGTACGCTTTGCTACTCCTATCTTCGATGGTGCTACGCTCGATGACCTTGCTGTATGGACCGACAAGGCTGGTCTGCCACGATATGGCAAGACCTATCTCTACAATGGCGAGACTGGCGAGCGTTTCGACCAGCCTGCTACTGTGGGCGTCACTTACATGCTGAAGCTCGGCCACATGGTTGAGGACAAAATGCATGCCCGTTCCATTGGACCGTACAGCCTCATCACGCAGCAGCCGCTCGGTGGTAAGGCTCAGTTTGGAGGACAGCGATTCGGTGAAATGGAGGTTTGGGCACTTGAAGCTTTCGGTGCCGCTCATATCCTTCAGGAGATACTTACCATCAAATCCGATGATGTCACGGGACGAAGCAAGGCTTATGAGGCCATCGTCAAGGGTGATCCTCTTCCAACTCCCGGCATCCCCGAGTCTCTGAACGTGTTGTTGCATGAGCTCCGTGGATTGGGTCTCAGTGTAACACTCGAATAATAACGTTTAACTCTTCACAGCAGAAAAAGATTATGGCTTTCAAGAAAGACAATAAGGTTAAGAGTAACTTTTCAAAAATCACGATTGGTCTGGCCTCTCCTGAAGAGATTCTGGAAAATTCGTGGGGTGAAGTGTTGAAACCCGAAACTATCAACTATCGTACCTATAAGCCCGAGCGTGACGGTCTCTTCTGTGAACGCATCTTCGGCCCCTGCAAGGACTATGAGTGCCATTGTGGTAAGTACAAACGCATCCGCTACAAGGGCATCGTATGCGACCGATGTGGTGTTGAGGTGACTGAGAAAAAGGTTCGTCGTGAGCGTATGGGACACATTGAACTAGTGGTGCCTGTGGCTCACATCTGGTACTTCCGTTCACTGCCCAATAAGATTGGCTACTTGCTGGGCATTCCCACCAAGCAACTTGATTCGATTATCTATTACGAACGTTATATTGTTATTCAAGCAGGTGCAGCAGCATCTATCGAACGCCCGGGACAGACCATTGCCGGAGAGGCTTCCGATAAGTTGCAGAAAGTGCAGAAAATGGACCTCCTCAGCGAAGAGGAGTATATCCAGGTACTGGATCAACTGCCTGAAGGCAATGAGAATCTGGATGATACCAATCCCGATAAGTTTATCGCCAAGATGGGTGCTGAAGCTATCTATGACCTGCTTCTTCAAGTAGATCTTGATGCTTTGTCATATGAGTTGCGTGACCGTGCCAACAGTGATGGCAGCCAGCAGCGTAAGACAGAGGCTCTAAAACGTCTGCAGGTGGTAGAATCATTCCGCGCCAGCAAGGATCGCAACAAGCCTGAGTGGATGATTATTAGGAATGTGCCTGTCACACCTCCCGAACTGCGTCCTCTCGTTCCTCTTGATGGCGGCCGTTTTGCTACTACCGATATCAATGACCTTTATCGTCGTGTTATCATACGTAACAATCGCTTGAAACGACTCATTGAGATAAAGGCTCCTGAGGTCATCCTCCGCAACGAGAAGCGTATGCTTCAGGAGGCTGTGGATAGCCTGCTCGACAACAGTCGCAAGTCCAGCGCTGTCAAGAGCGAGGCAAACCGCCCGTTGAAATCCCTTTCTGACTCGCTGAAGGGCAAGCAAGGACGTTTCCGCCAGAACCTGCTTGGAAAGCGTGTTGACTACTCTGCTCGTTCGGTCATCGTTGTGGGTCCCGAGTTGAAGATGGGCGAATGTGGTCTGCCGAAACTCATGGCTGCCGAGCTGTATAAGCCGTTTATCATCCGTAAACTCATCGAGCGCGGCATTGTGAAGACTGTTAAGTCGGCCAAGAAGATTGTAGATCGTAAGGATCCCGTCATCTGGGATATTCTTGAATTCGTCATGAGAGGCCATCCTGTGCTTCTCAATCGTGCTCCTACACTTCACCGTCTGGGTATCCAAGCATTTCAACCCAAACTCATTGAAGGTAAGGCTATTCAACTTCATCCGTTGGCATGTACAGCCTTTAATGCTGACTTTGACGGTGACCAGATGGCTGTGCACCTTCCTTTGAGCAACGAGGCTATTTTGGAGGCTCAGCTCCTCATGCTGCAGTCACACAATATCTTGAATCCTGCCAATGGCGCTCCTATCACGGTGCCTGCACAGGATATGGTACTCGGTTTGTACTATATCACCAAGCTGCGTGAAGGTACCAAGGGTCAGGGACTCATCTTCTACGGACCGGAGGAGGCACTCATTGCTTACAACGAAGGCAAGGTCGATATTCATGCTCCGGTCAAGGTGCTTGTCTGGGATTACGATGAGAGTGGACGACGCGTGAAGATCATGCGTGAGACATCGGTTGGTCGTGTCATTGTCAATGAACTCGTTCCTGAACAGTGTGGCTACATCAATACCATTATATCTAAGAAATCACTGCGTGACATCATCTCTGATGTCATCAAGAAAGCAGGTATGGCTCGTGCCTGTGAGTTCTTGGATGGTATAAAGAACCTCGGTTATGAGATGGCCTTCAAGGGCGGTCTGTCGTTCAACCTTGGCGATATCATCATTCCGGAAGAGAAGGAGGCACTTGTGGCTAAGGGAAATGAAGAGGTGGAGGAGATCATGAATGAATACAATATGGGCTTCATCACCGATAACGAGCGTTACAATAAGGTAATTGATGTGTGGACACACGTCAACGATGACCTCTCACGCATCCTGATGAAGACCATCAGTGCTGACCAGCAGGGCTTCAACAGTGTTTATATGATGCTTGACTCCGGTGCCCGTGGTTCGAAGGAGCAGATTCGTCAGCTGTCAGGTATGCGTGGTCTGATGGCCAAGCCCCAAAAGGCTGGTGCAGAGGGTGGTCAGATTATTGAAAACCCGATTCTATCGAACTTCAAGGAAGGTCTTTCGGTGCTTGAGTACTTTATCTCTACACACGGCGCACGTAAAGGTCTTGCCGATACAGCCTTGAAGACTGCTGACGCTGGTTATTTGACGCGTCGTCTCGTTGACGTCAGTCACGACGTGATTATCAATGAGACCGATTGTGGTACGTTGCGTGGACTGGTGTGTACAGCACTCAAGAGCAACGATGAAGTCGTGGCATCGCTTGCCGACCGTATCTTGGGACGTGTCAGCGTTCATGACATTCAAGATCCCGCTACAGGCGAGCTTATCGTAGCCGGTGGCGACGAGATTACCGAGGCCATTGCTGATCGCATCGAAGCAGCCAATATCGAAAGTGTTGAGATTCGGTCTGTGCTCACTTGTGAAAGCAAGAAGGGAGTCTGTGCTAAGTGCTACGGACGCAACCTTGCTACAGGTCGTATGGTTGAAAAGGGTGAGGCCGTCGGTGTCATCGCTGCACAGTCTATCGGTGAACCGGGTACGCAGCTGACACTTCGTACATTCCATGCTGGTGGTACGGCATCCAATATTGCAGCCAATGCTACCATTGTTGCCAAACAGTCTTCGCGCGTAGAATTTGAAGAACTCCGCACTGTGGATGCTGTGGATGAGACGGGTGAGGCCGTACGTATCGTTGTCGGTCGTCTGGGTGAGGTCCGTTTCGTGGATGATGTTACCAATATCACGCTCTCTACCCATTCGCTCCCCTATGGCTCTACGCTCTTTGTCTCCGAGAAAACTGTGATTGAGAAAGGTACTATGGTTGCCAAGTGGGATCCTTTCAATGCAGTTATCGTGACGGAGAATGCTGGAACGATTCACTTCGAGGATGTAGTCGAAGGTTATACGTTCCGTGTTGAGTCCGATGAATCCACAGGCTTGCGTGAGATCATTATCACCGAATCCAAGAACCGTGGCATGATGCCTTCGGCACAGATCCTTGATGAGAATGGGCAGGTAATACGTACCTATAACCTTCCTGTAGGTGGCCATGTTGTCGTGGAGGAAGGAACTGTGGTTAAGGCTGGTGATGTGATGGTGAAGATTCCTCGTGCACAAGGTAAGGCTGGTGATATCACGGGTGGTTTGCCCCGTGTGACCGAACTCTTTGAGGCTCGTAACCCATCTAACCCCGCTGTTGTTTCTGAGATTGATGGCGAGATTACTATGGGTAAGATAAAACGCGGCAACCGAGAAGTAATCGTCACAAGCAAGACAGGCGATGTCAAGCGTTATCTTATCGCCACCAGTAAGCAGATTCTTGTACAAGAGAATGATTTCGTGCGTGCTGGCACTCCGCTCAGCGATGGTGCCATTACACCTGCTGACATCCTTGCAATCAAAGGCCCTACCGCTGTACAGGAGTATATTGTCAACGAGGTACAGGATGTATATCGTCTGCAGGGTGTGAAGATCAACGATAAGCACTTCGAAATTATCGTGCGCCAGATGATGCGTAAGGTGCAGATTGAAGAGGCTGGTGACACGCGCTTCCTTGAACAGCAGATTGTGGATAAGCTTGACTTCATGGATGAGAACGACCGCATCTGGGGTAAAAAGGTAGTAACAGATGCTGGTGATAGCGAAATACTCCAGAAAGGACAGATTGTTACGGCACGCAAGTTGCGTGATGAGAACAGTTCGCTCAAACGTCGAGATCTTCGCACTGTACAGACCCGTGATGCTGTGCCTGCCACATCTGTCCAGATACTGCAGGGTATCACGCGTGCTGCTCTTGCTACTAGCAGCTTCATGAGTGCTGCTTCGTTCCAGGAGACAACAAAGGTACTCAATGATGCGGCGATTAATGGTAAGTCTGACACCCTTGAGGGTATGAAGGAGAACGTCATTTGCGGTCACCTGATACCTGCCGGTACTGGTCTGCGCGACTACGATAAGATTGTGGTGGGTTCACGTGAAGACTATGAACGCATGATGGCTAGTCGCCAAACAATAACCGACTATGATGATTTTGATGGTGTGTCTCTTGACCGTTTATGATTATCGATGATACACTTCATGTAAAAGAGAAGGGCAGCAATCGCTGCCCTTCTCTTTTACTAAGCGCTTTATTGTTTAAAAAGCTCGTGGCACTACCTTCGCAGGCCGTGCCACAATAAAAACACAAACTTATTAACTTTAAAATTAAAATACTATGAAATAACCTAAATGACTGAGGGTTGCCCCTCAGTGGGGAAGGAGTCTCACGACTTGCTTTTTTTTAATTTCGTGCGAAATCTTGGAGCCACTTGTCGGAATCGAACCAACAACCTACGCATTACAAGTGCGTTGCTCTACCATTGAGCCAAAGTGGCAGGTGGGTAAGCAAACTATATCGCGCCGCTACAACCAAGCTACCTTTGCTGCCGTCAAGCCCTGGAGGATTCGAAGGGAGCTGGCCGTATAGGACTTACCCGATGCAAAGTAACTTCTTTTTTTTTGAATGGACAAGCTTTTTCTGTTTTTTTTCTGTTTTTTTGCAAAAAAAGCCGTTAAAGGGAAGCTTGAGGTGCTTTCATTTCGTAAAATGAAAGTATTATTTCCTATTTTTATCTGTTGAAATGTGCAAATTGGAGTGCTTTTGCATCGTATAATGATGTCTGTTTTGTTGGTATTTTATATCTTTGCACCCAAATTCATGAAATATTGTTATGGATACGATTTTGACAAGAGACGCAAATCAGACGATTGTCTGCATAAAAGGACGTTTTGCAACCGATGAGGCTGCCAGTTTCCTTAAGAAGATGGACCCTCTGATGCAGAAAGATTCTGTGGAAGAGGTGGTGATGGATCTCGCTGAACTGGAGTTCATCTCAAGCGCAGGTATTCGTTGTTTCGTGATGTTTCTCAAAGCTTGCGAAGTGAATGGCTCAACATTGCGATTGAGGAATCTCACTCCTCAGCTGAAGGATATCTTCTCACTGACAGCTTTGCTGGACAAATTCACTATCGAACAGTAAGGATTTGCTTGTAGATAGGTACGCACTAAAAAAATGAGCCCGATTCCATGAGGAACCGGGCTCTGTACTAGTTGATGTGGGGCAAGCAGTCCTACGTATGTTGCTAATTAGAGCTGTGGGCCAGCGGCAACAAGTGCTTTGCCTGCCTCGTTAGTCTCATACTTCTTGAAGTTCTTGATGAAACGGCCTGCAAGGTCCTTGGCTTTCTCCTCCCATTGAGCAGCGTCAGCGTAGGTGTCGCGAGGATCGAGAATGGCGGGATCAACGCCCTCGAGCCGGGTGGGTACGGTGAAATTGAAATAAGGAATCTGCTTGGTGGGAGCTTCGTCAATGCTGTGATTAAGAATCGCATCAATGATGCCGCGGGTGTCGCGGATGCTGATGCGCTTGCCTGTGCCATTCCAGCCGGTATTGACCAGATAAGCCTTGGCGCCACTCTTCTCCATTTTCTTTACGAGTTCCTCCGCATACTTGGTGGGATGCAATTCCAAGAATGCCTGGCCGAAGCAAGCACTGAAGGTAGGCGTCGGCTCGGTGATACCACGTTCGGTACCGGCAAGCTTGGCGGTGAAGCCGGAGAGGAAGTAGTATTTTGTCTGCTCGGGGGTAAGGATGCTGACGGGAGGCAGCACACCGAAAGCATCGGCCGAGAGGAAGATAACCTGCTTGGCGGCAGGGCCACTGCTTTGCGGGCGAACGATGTTCTTGATGTGGAAGATAGGATAGCTGACGCGGGTGTTTTCGGTAACACTCTTGTCATCGAAGTCGATGATGCCATTCTCGTCCACAGTGACGTTCTCGAGGAGTGCATCGCGGTGGATAGCGTTGTAGATATCGGGCTCAGACTCCTTGTCGAGCTTGATGACCTTGGCATAGCATCCACCTTCGAAGTTGAACACTCCGTGGTCATCCCAACCATGTTCGTCATCGCCGATGAGTTTACGTTTCGGGTCGGTGCTAAGGGTGGTCTTGCCGGTGCCGCTGAGGCCGAAGAATATGGCGGTGTTCTCACCGTTCATATCGGTGTTGGCGGAGCAGTGCATGGCAGCGATGCCCTTCAGGGGGAGGAAGTAGTTCATCATGGAGAACATACCTTTCTTCATTTCACCACCATACCAGGTGTTGAGGATGACTTGCTCCTTGCTGGTGACGTTGAACGCCACGCAGGTGTCACTGCGCAGACCCAACTCGGCGTAGTTGTCCACCTTGGCCTTGCTGGCGGCGTAGACAACAAAGTCGGGCTCCTGGTCGAATTCGGCCTGATTCTGCGGACGGATGAACATGTTGGTCACGAAGTGTGCCTGCCATGCCACCTCCATGATGAAGCGAACCTTCATGCGAGTGTCCTTATTGGTGCCGCAGAAGCCATCCACTACATAGAGTTTCTTGCCGCTGAGCTGTGCGAGGGCGAGTTTCTTTACCTCTGCCCATACAGTCTCACTCATCTCGTGGTTGTCGTTAGGATACTCGGGGGTGTTCCACCATACGGTGTCCTTGGAGTTGGCATCCATTACGATGTACTTGTCTTTAGGGCTGCGGCCGGTGTAGATGCCGGTCATCACGTTCAGCGCACCAAGTTCGGTCTCCTGAGCCTTCTCGTACCCATCGAGTTCGGGCTTGGTCTCTTCATTGAACAATACTTCATAGGTGGGGTTGTAAACAACTTCCTTCACACCTTCGATACCGTACTTTTTCAGTTCTTCAGCTTTCATTTTTTTGTGGATATAATTTATAAAATAGAGTTAAACAAAAAATCCCAATTTTTTCGCATACAAAGGTACAATTGTTTTTTGATGTTGAAATGCGCAGAAACGACTTTTTTGTATGCAGGTAGCTTTTTTTTTATTTTTCACCTTGAGAAACATGCTTTGGGGTAGCAATCTGCCAATTTGAGTTTGCAAATGGCTTTTTTTATCCGTCCGTTTGCGAGAGTGAAAAAACAGTTGTACATTTGCACGCAATCCCAAATGTATGCATTCATGAAGCGTGTGTTGTTTCTTTTTATGGCAGTGTTGACTGTCCTTCCCATTGTCCTTCGTGCAGCTGAGCCGGTGCGGATGATAGTGTGGCAAACCGATGGTAACCAGACGGTGTTACCGCTTTCCGACAAACCGACCCTGACGTGCAGCGACACGTTAGTGGTAATAAAAACCGATAGCGTAGAGGTGCGCTACCCGCTGAAGCGACTGCGCAAGTTCACCTTTGAGGAGATGCCCTCATCGGTTATGGCTATGCAAATACTGCCAGCGGAACGTGCGGTGTTTGATATTAATGGTCGGCGTGTGGATGGCAGCTATAGCACCCTTGATGACTTGCCAAGTGGTATCTATATCATCCGTGAGGGAAGTGTGACTTATAAAGTATTGCGCCAATGAAGACACTTCGATATTCTATCTTGGCGATGGCTCTCACCGCTGTGTTGACATTGTCGGCTCAAAGTTTGGTGCTCACCGACACCAATGGCCGTCTGCTACGTTACGATGTGGATCAACTCGACAGTATATCTTTTACTTCCGATAACCCAGCACTGACCCTTTGGCGTACCGATGGCACCACGGATACGTGGTTTTTTGCTGACGCCACTCTCAAACAGATGCAGGATGCTACTGAGGTTGGCGATGAGGAACTCTATAAGTTCCGTGGTGACAAAGCGCAGTCAGCGCTTTATTACTCCAGCAATTTTGTCAATCGTGAGCTTATTGACATTCAGAAGTACATGAGTTCCAGCTCATACTCCAGCAGCTCCCACATGGGCAAACACTTTACCAACTGTCACAAGGCCACAGCTGAGGAATTGGAGTGGCTTGCCGATCCCAATAAGTTGCCTGCCGAGGTGGAAGGGTTCAAGAAATGGTCGGCCAAGCGTGTAGTGCTCTATCCTTTTGGAAAGCCTATGCCGGCTGACTGCAACCAGCACTCTATTGGCGACTGCAACACCATCTCCACGTTGGCCGATATGGCCTACCTCTATCCTCGCTTCATCCAGAGTATCATCCGGCAGGAGGGTACGATGAAATTTTACGTGAAGATGTTTGACCCCGATGGCAACCGCATTGAGGTGGCTGTGAATAACAAGATTCTTTGTGACAGCAATGGCAACGTAGTACAGGTCACCGGTAAGAAGAGTGTCATCACTTGGTGTACAATCCTTGAGAAGGCCATTGCCAAGTGGCTCTACGTCTATAAACCCGACACGGGTTTGGGTGGTTTCGGTGCTGAGGGTATGACCCCCATGTTCACTGGCGACGGCCGTAGCTTTGCTATCAGTCCAGGCACGGTATCGGCTACAAATCTCGCTCGTTTCGTCAACACCTGTCTGCGTCATGGCCTCATCGTTAACGGCGGCTTCAACAAGGGTAATCTTCCCCTCGGTAATCATGAGACCATCACCGCACACGGCCACTCGTTCCTGCTTGCCAACGATGACGATGCTCTCTTTGCCATCCGCAATCCATGGGGACAGGGTTCAGATGATCATGTCATGCAGTGCATGGATGATGGCGTAGTTCCGCCTACCATTGACCTTCGCATCATCTCACCTGGTATTGCTGCACTCTATTTCGATACTCCGCTTGAGCCCTATACACCCCCGAAGTGGTAAGGTTTTCCGCGCTTAGGCGGAAATGATAGCGCCAGGATTTGGTTTTAATACCGGTGCCTGGCGCTTTTGTATGATGAATCGTTGGAGTTACTCGTAGTCGCAGATGTAGCCGCGCGTGTCCATTTCGAGTTTGACAACCTCCCATCCATCGAGACAATCATGCAATTCGTCCTTCAGCCGCACGACCCCCATGAGGTCATCGGCGCGGATGACGGCCATGATGGTTGGCCCGGCACCGCTGAGGTAGCAACCCAGCACGCGATTGTCGGCTTCGAGGCGCTGCATGATGGTATCATAGCCAGCAATGAGGCTGCCACGGTAAGGCTGGTGCAGGTGGTCATGGAAACCGATGCGCAACCCTTCGTCATGTCCGTTGATGAGTGAAGCGACAAGCAGGCTGAGATGCGAGATATTGCCGATGGCGTCCTTGCGCGATACGGTTTCAGGCAGTACCGAACGTGATAGCTGTGTGGAGAGGGTGAAGGGCGGTATGAAAGCCACGAAACGGTATTCGTTCTTTACGGGGATGCCCAGTGTGGTGACAGTGTCTGCCATAACGGAGACGGTAAGGCCGCCGAAAATGGCGGGAGCCACATTGTCGGGATGGCCTTCAATACGTGTGGCGAGGTTGAGTATGTCTTGTCGGTCATCGTAACGTCCCATGAAGGCAAATGCCCCAACGATGCCTGCCACGATGCATGTGGAGGATGAACCCAGTCCGCGTGTGTAGGGCACCTCGCTACGGCATTCAATGCGGACACCGCTGAAGTGCAGGCCAACTTCCTCAGCACCTGTGCAAAAGGCTTGGTAGGTGAGGTTATCATCGCCTGTGAACTGTTCTGGACATCCGATGATTTCTAATCCATCTTCTATGAGCTCGAAAGTGAAGGTGTTATACAGCGTTACGGCCACGCCGGCTACATCAAATCCAGGACCGAGGTTGGCACTTGTGGCAGGTACTTTTACTTTTACTTTCATTCTATTTTAAGTATTGTCAGTGTAAGTTGTTTTTTATGTAGCTGATGATGTCCGCAGGATGGATGGTGTGGTTGTGCAGCATGGGTCGTGTCATGACGTCTGCGAGGCAGCTCGGTACAGGAACCCCTGTGGCAGAATAAAGGGCATCCATGGCTTCCGCATCGGCCAGCGTTTTCCCCAGTACTGCCTGGCACACTGCGGTGGGGAATTTATAAGGCGAGGCGGTGGAGAGCACAATGACGGGGGTTGAATCATCCTTTTGGTGGTATTGCTCAGCAACGCCGAGTGCTATGGCGGTGTGTGTGTCGGACAGGTACCCTGTGTTGTGATAGTAGCGGCGGATGGTGCCGAGCACTTCCTCCTCGTTCTGCCATCCGGCCACAAACAACTGGTGTAGTGTGTCAAGCTGCGTGTGTGTGATGTGGTAGTTGCCATCGCGGGAAAGCGTCTGCATCTGGCGCGCCGTCTGGGCGGCATCTTTGTCCAGCATATAGAGCATTCGTTCGAGATTGCTCGATACAAGAATGTCCATCGCCGGTGCATTTGTTTTATAGAACGGGCGGCGGATATCATAGCATCCGGTCTGAAAAAAGTCCGTAAGCACCTTATTACGGTTGGACGCTATGACGAAGCGCCGGATGGGGAGTCCCATGCGACGTGCCATCACTCCTGCCAGGCAGTTGCCGAAGTTTCCTGAAGGCACAACGTAGTCCACCTCATCGCCTGGTGCGAGCACATCTCGGTCTACCAAGGTGAGGTAGGCATGGAAGTAATATACGATCTGCGGCAGCAGACGTCCGATGTTGATAGAGTTGGCAGAGGTGAGGAATACCCCTTCCTCGGCGCATGCTTGTGCCAACTGTGGCGAGGCGAAGGCCTCTTTTACGGCCCGCTGTGCATCGTCAAAGTTGCCATGTACGCCTACCACATCCACGTTGCCGCCCGCCTGTGTGGTCATCTGTCGCTGTTGGACGGACGAAACTCCATCTTGGGGATAGAAAACTTTGATCAGTGTACCCTCCACATCGGCGAATCCAGCGAGCGCCGCCTTGCCTGTATCGCCGGAGGTGGCGGTGAGGATGAGTGCGCGCCGTGCATCACCGCATCGCTGTAGTGAGGCCGTCATGAGGTAGGGAAGCAATTGCAGAGCCATGTCCTTAAATGCGGCGGTAGGGCCGTGGAACAGTTCCGCCACCCACACATCGCCCACGGGAACCACAGGTACTACTTCGGCGGGGAAGTTACCGGTGGCATAGGCTCGTGAGCAAGCATCAGCGATGAGGCTTCCGCTGTCGGCAGGAGCAAACGAAGCAATGAGGGTGGCAGCCAGACGATGATAAGGCAGTCCCTGCAGGGATTCGAGGGAGGGAGTCGCGAGGGGAAAGTCGGGGACCAGCAGACCACCATCTGTGCCCAAGCCCTGCAATATGGCTTGGAATAGATCAAGGCAGCTATCGCCACCCCGTGTGCTCACAAAACGGTTATCCATAACAAAACGTAAGATTTTCGGCTGCAAAGGTAGACAAAAGAGATGAAAGATGGAAGAGAAATGGATATTTTGTAATGATTCTGGGTGTGCGATGTCGCATCGTCGTACATTTGCACGCTCCGTTAATATCCCCAAAAGTGAACAATAGGTACCAGTAATCTGATTTTGAAAACGGGCAGGATAGGTACCTTCGGCAATTAAGGAAAAAGCTATTCTAGATAGGTAATGATGTGGAGAAAGAAATATCTGTCTATGTGCAACTCGCTAAATTCGTTGTTCTGCACTTTTTTGCTGCATCTTTTGGAATCTATCCAACGATGTGTTACTTTGCGCTAAAATGTAGAAAAGACTTGTACGAGGGATGAGACATTACAAAACTATGGGCTATTTATCGGGCCACCAGTAAAACTCTGTGTTTGCTACCAGATGTGTTCCTTCACTTCAAGCGAGTACAAGCTCTGCGCTCGCGGCTCTTTCGGTTCGAGTTCG
>R18__coassemble_1573_pt1 | contig 24431 bp, 18 predicted proteins | sample R18__metabat2_high_PE_038 | metagenome-assembled genome bin R18 | reverse complement strand
TAAATTCGTAGAGTTTAACTCTAAATTCGTAGAGTTTAACTCTAAAATTTTAAAGTTTAACTCTACGGTCACAGAGTTTAACTCTACGGTCACAGAGTTTAACTCTACGAACACAGAGTTTAACTCTACGGACACATGGTACCACATCCGATTACGGGAATCAATGTTTCGAGCATTTTCTCCCTACCACGGCAGCTGGGAGGGGCTCACGTGGCGATGGTCGCGCAGGTAAGCAGCGATGCCGGCAGCAACGGGGGCAGAGAGGTGGGGCGTGGCAGCAGGGCTGCCTGTGGTACCCTCCGTGTCAGCAGTGCCAGTGGCGTTCTCGATGATTTCGGGAGTCTGGTGGAGCACCTTGCCAAGGGAGTCGAGGTGCTGGAAGAGCTCCTTGGGGAAGGCCTGTGCAGGCGCACACACCAGGTACTCGGTGTCGTCGGCAAGAGTGAGACCGTCGGGCATGACGCACGCATACGGATAGGGACCGTAGTGTTCGCTGTCGAACTTGGAGATACCCGTCTGGTCGTTGCGCAGGTGGGGGCCGGGGTCATAGCCATCTGCGAGCATGCGCCGCAGGGTAGCTCCGTTCATCAGCACGCCCTCTACAGAGGTGCTGAGCTGCGGGACGACGATGTACTCCTCGCCGTTCATGAGTGGTCCGGCATAGAGGTGGCTGGTCTCGACGGCTGTCACACACCACGGCTGCATGTCGCGCAGGGCAGGTGCGTAGGGCAGCACTGCCACCTGCACGGTGAGGGGCTGGCCATCGGTACCGAGCCGTCCCTCGTCATCAAGCATCTGCTGCATGGCACACCGTGCACCCAGTGCATAGAGGCGTGCACAGTCTGCTGGTCCCATGGGCTCGTCGATGATGCCGAGCATCGCCGACAGCGAGTCGGTACGGCTCACGTCGAGAGTGTGCAGTATGGAGGCCATGGAGGCCTCGGGGTGATAATCGTAGAGGGCGCCTACCTGCAGGTGCTCGCGTTCCTCGTCGGTGCAGCAGGTACGCTGCAGGTACGAGCATACCTCAGTTCCGGTGGCCACCACGGTGGGCTGTATGAAGCGTTCGTAATAAAATGGCTGCACGTAGCCCTGGCGCACGGCGTCGATACTGGGGGAATAGGTGCGGTCGGGTGGGATGTCGTAGTCGCGCAGGCCAAGCCACACATCCTTGCCCCTGTCGGTGAGCATCTGCGTGTACTTGTCGGTGAGCATGAGTTCTACAAGCTGTGCGGCCTGGTGCAGACGGTTGCGCTGGCTGGGGGCATCGAGGTGGCGGTTGAGCATCACCCACAGGTTGTCCATGCGAACGAAGCAGTTGCAGTCGTTGTCGCGGCTGATCCATGGCATGGAGGCGTGGACATCGTGGAGGGTGCGTCCCGTGGGCTGTCCGTCGGCGCCGATCTCCGGGCCGTCGTAGCCAGAGGAGACATTGCTCAGGCCAATGCAGAACAGAGCGCGGCGGGTGCGGAACTGGTGCAAAGCACTGCTGCCCCCATTGCTGGCGGCGATGATGCCGAAGAGACCAGCGTCGGCCCACTCACGGAAGTAGTCGGCAGCCGGAGCAATGGCCTCCACGGATGCCGTGCCAGCAAGGAAGTTATCCAGCCACTGTGCCCCCTCGAAGGAGGTGAGCCACTGCGTGCCCACGAGGCTGAAGAAGATGCTGAAGCCATTACCGGTGTACATCACATCGGTGAAGGCGAAGGGCACGCCGGCGCGGTCGCAGCGCCGTTTGAGGTCCACCATGTCGTCGAAGGTGACGGGCAGCGTGGCACCCAGCTCTTCAAGGAGGGTGGCATTGTAGGTGATGCCGTTGAGGCGCGACAGCAGCGGGAACTGATAGACACGGCTGTCGGCAGTCTGACATGTGCGCAGCGTGGCGTAGGTGAGATGGTCGGCAAGGTGCGTGCGGCCATAGAGGTCGAGACACGACATGGCAGTCCAGTCATCGGGCACACGTCCTGTGGTGAACACAATATCGGCCGGCAGATCGTTGTGGGCGAAGTCCTTATGGAGGGCTCCCGAGCTATTGGCACACATGCCATAGACGAACTCCACGTCAATGCCGAGGGAGTCCTTGGCATCCTGTGCCAGTGCTTTCATGAAGTCCTCGCCGGGCGACTGTGAGACGCATACGGTAAGGGGCCGCTTGTCCTGGTGTACGTAGCGTCCATGGCAGGCCGTCAGCAGGGCGGTGAGCAGGGCGGCAACCGTGAGGGCACGGCAACGGGCGAAGCAACGCACGGGCAGATGGCTGGCAGGGCGGCGGGAGGTGCGGATGGTGCGGTGTGTGTCGGTCATAGGCGGGGCGTTTGCTGTGCCCGCCGGAGCTGGTGGGCGATGGTACGTACGACCTCCTGGATGTCGATGGGCTTGCTGAGGTGGGCATCCATGCCGGCCTCGCGTGTGGCGCGCACATCGTCGTCGAAGGCATTGGCGGTCATGGCGATGATAGGTATGCGTTGGGCATCGTCGCGCGGCAGGGCGCGGATGGCGCGTGTGGCCTCAAGGCCATTCATGCGCGGCATCATCACGTCCATAAGGATGACGTCGTAGGTGCCGGGAGCAGAGGAGGAGAAGATTTCCAGTGCCTCCTGGCCATCGACGGCAGGTGTGATGACGGCACCGATGACGCCAAGGAGCTCGGTGGCAATCTCGAGGTTCAGATCGTTATCCTCGACGAGGAGGATGCGTGTACCCTCGATGTCGGGCACGTCAGCGTCGACAGTGTCCGCCGTGTGCACGGTGTGGTCGATCGTACAGGGTACCGTGACGGTGAACAGGCTGCCCTTGCCGAGCTCGCTGGCGACCTCGATGGTACCTCCCATGAGTTCGGTGAGCTGCTTGCTGATGGCCATACCCAAGCCCGTGCCCTTGTACTGCGAGCGTCCGCGGTTCTGCTCCTGCGAGAACGCCTCGAAGATATGGCCGAGGAACTCGGGACTCATGCCGATACCGCTGTCCTCGCACTCGAAGCGGAAGGTGGCGGTGGTGTCGTCGCTGGCCGTCTCGGTGCAGCGGAAACGGATGGTGCCGCCGTCGCGAGTGAACTTGATGGCGTTGCTCAGGATGTTGATGAGCACCTGCCGCAGGTGAAGCTCGTCGGCGAGCACGGCGGGGTGACGGACATCGACATCGGCCGTGAACGTGATATCGCGGCCCACGAGTTGTCCGCGCACGATGCTGGCGCAGTTGTCGCACAGCGTGCGTATGTCGGCGGGGGCGTAGGTGGCGATGGTCTTGCCGCTCTCGATGCGGCTCATGTCGAGCACGTCGTTGATGAGCGACAGCAGGTGCTGCGAGGCACCATCGATCTTATCGAGGCACTCGCGGATCTTCGTAGGATTATCGACACAACCGCGGGCGATGGTGGCCACGCCCACGATGCCGTTGATGGGGGTGCGGATGTCGTGGCTCATGTTGCTGAGGAAGTCGGTCTTCGCCTTCGAAGCGCTGGCCATGGCATCCGACACACGCTCACTGTCGCGCAGACGGATGAGCGATGTGCGCTGCCGCATGGTACCGAGCACGATGGCCACCAGACCGATGCTGACGACGAGCATCAGCAAACCGATGTAAAGGACGATGCGCATCCATCCCTCGCTGCTCATGCTGGCATGCGATGAGCTGTCGGTGATGAAGGCCAGACTCCAGTCGGACACCTCCACGGGATACGAGCAAAAGAAGAACTCACGTTCGCCGATGACCAGATCGACGACGAGAGGTTCGCGGTGGCGGGCACGGGAGAGGAGCGTGTCGGCATTCTCGCCGTAGGGGTAGGTGCACTGCGCAAACTTGGGGAAGATGTTGAGTCCATCAAGCAGCAGTCCCATGGCGAGGCTCTTGTGCACCATGGCGCCGTGCGAGTCGTAGAGGAAGACATTGGTCTCGTCGGAGAGGAGTCCGTTGACCTTGCTGATGAGCGGTGCGAGCTCCTGCGCATAGGCGAAGTAACGGAGGGTCACACCGTCATCGGTGCACACGGACAGCGAGTCGGGCACCCGCTGGCGGTAGATCATATACACATCGTCGGGGTCGCGGTGTGGCAGCGTGGCAAGGTACTCGCCGCGGTCGGGCGAGGTGGGATAGTACATGTTGCGGTTGTTGACACGTCCCTTGAAGCCGTCGCTGCACCAGTAGCGGCCCATGTCGTCGACAAGGAAGAAGTAACTGCGTCCGTAGTCCTGGTAGGCGGTGACGTGTTGTATGCCCTCGTCGATGTCGCCCGCCTCATGCAGACTGTGCATGACCTCGAGGCAGGTGCGGTCGGCAACGACCCACTCCATGGAGGAGTTCTGATTGACAATGTCGGCCGCAGTGCGCGCCACGAGGGTGTACATCTCCTGGCGGTCGGTATATACGTAGTGCTTGATCTGACGCACGAGCACTGCCACGAGCACTGCCACCACCCCGACGGCCAAGGCCAGGCGCAGCAGCAGGGCGCGGTAGTCGTGGAAGAACTGGCGCAGGGGCACGCGCTCCACATCCAGGCGCTCGGCGGCGGCATCGGCAAAGCGATGCCGGGCAGGGGCGGAGGTATCCTGAGAGGGGGTCGAGGCACCGGAGGGCGCGTCGGTGACCGGGGTATCGGAGATAGGGATCTTGCGTTTCTTCATAAGGAATGAGAGGTTATAGGTCTGTTATTCTTGAGCAGGAGGGGTGGCGGTGGGCTTCAGGAAGCGGGCCAGCACCTCGCGGAGATGGTCGAAGTCGATGGGTTTGGCGATGTGCTCGTCCATGCCGGCAGCGAGGGCCTGCCGGCGGTCCTCCTCGAAGGCATTAGCCGTCATGGCGATGATGGGCACGCGCGACGGTGTGGTGCCGAGGGCACGGATGCGGCGGGTGGCTTCGTAGCCGTCCATGACGGGCATCTGTACATCCATGAGTATCGCGTCGTAGTCGCCGGGCGCTGCTGCACGCACGGCCTCGACAGCCTGTGCACCGTTCTCGGCAGTGCTGACGACGAAGCCGGCCTCCTGCAGCAGGATGGTGGCTATCTCGCGGTTGAACTCGTTGTCCTCGACAAGCAGCACGCGGCAGCCGTTGAAGTCCAGTGCGCGCTGAGCTGCCACCGTGGCGGCCTTGGCAGCGACCTCCTCATCGGTAGCGCGACGGAAGCAGAGTGTGACGATGGCCTTGGTGCCCTCGCCGGGAGCGCTCTGGATGTCGATGGTGCCGCCCATGAGTTCAACGATGCTGCGCGTGATGGCCATGCCCAGACCGGTGCCCTGGATGCCCGACTCGGTGGCCGTGGCGGCACGCGTGAAGGGCTCAAACACCGTGGCCAGGAACTCGGAGCTCATGCCCATGCCATTGTCCTGCACGGTGAAGGCGCAGGCGAAGTTCCCCTCCTCGCCCACCGCCTGGCGGTGTGCGGCGAAGGTGATGGTCCCGCCGTCGGGGGTGTACTTGATGGCATTCGACAAGAGGTTGAGCAGCACTTGCGTAAGACGCAGACGGTCGCAATGCACAAGCACGCCTCGCAGGTCGGACGTGTCGAGGGTGAAGGCATGATGGTGAGCATCGAGGTCGGCAGTGACGATGTCGCGGATGGCGGTGACGATGTCGCTGAGTTCCTCAGGCTTCTCGTTGAGGAGCATGCGGCCGCTCTCGATACGGCTCATGTCGAGCACATCGTTGATGAGCGACAACAGATGGGCAGAGCTCTTGTCGATTTTCGACAGGCAACCGGCCACCAGCTGGCGGTCGTCGAGATGGGTGGTGGCAAGACGCGTGTAGCCGGTGATGGCATTCATCGGCGTGCGTATGTCGTGGCTCATGTTGTTGAGGAACACCGTCTTCGCCCTGTTGGCGCTCTGCGCCATGGTGAGGGCTTCCTGCAGTTGGCGAGCGTGGGTCTCGTCCTCAATAATCTTGCGCGTGACATCCATGAAGCCCAATGCCACATGGTCATCATCAGCGCCGCGCATCACCATGCAGCGGTACCAGCGCAGCAGAGGTCCGGAGATATCGCGCATGTACACCGAGAACTTCGGTACCTCGGCCAGACGCTTGCGCAACGCCTCAGGCTGCAGGGTGTCGAACATCTTCGCACGGTCGTCGGGGTGCACGCTCTCATCGATATACTGGGTGATGGACTCGATATAGTCGGTGAGGTCGCCGTAGCGCTCCTCAAGAGAGTGTTCGCGCGAGAACACCAGGTAGGTGTTGTCGGTGAGGTCCACATAGTAGGCCGAGACGTACATGCCGAGGAACGAGTCGGCAAACATGCGGGTGGTATCGGTGCGCACCTTTTCGATCTGCTGCTGGCGCTCCTGCTCGCGGCGCACGTCGCGGTCGATATTACGGAACGCCAAGAGCACGCGCGAGGAATGGGAACTGTCGCGTATGCAGCTGAGCTCGGTATGATAGAAATGGCTATCGGAGTAGAGGCGGAGGAAGCGGAACGAGTAGTGCCCATCACCTTCGTCGAGCCGTTCAGGGAGGTGGTCGATGAGGTCTTCGAAGAGGTGACGGTCATCGGCAAGCACAAACTGCATGATGATGTTGATAGCTTTCTTCCAGTTGTTGTTGTCGTCCACGTAACGGCCGATAAGTCGGCGCTCATCCTCGGAAAGGTTGTAGCACCTGTAGGTGTCATCGGTGAGGTTGAGGAGATAGACGGCGGTGTAGATACTGGCGAGCTGGGAGGTGACGATACCATACTCCTCCATGGTCTGCCGCTGTGAGGCACGTGTCATGAAGGTGCGCTCCACCAGATAGGTGACAATCCATATGCAGAACATCGACAGCAGGACACACACGACGCGCAGGGCGATGCCCAACATCTGGTGAGGGCCGGCAGGCGGCAACATCAACTCGGGCTGCACCAGCCACGAGACAGCCAACGACACAATCATCTCCGCCGAGACGATGATCACATACTTGCTGTCGAGGAAAAAAGACACCAGCAACACAAAGAAGATGGTGTAGGCCCACTGCTCGGTGTTGGGGAAGACGTAGATGATGAAATTATACTGCAAGGCCAGTGCAACGGCCACACAGAGCTTGTATAACTTCAGTGAACTGAGGCTGAGCTTGTGATGGTCGGAATGCACACGCACGAAGATGTAGGTGAGGAAGAAGTACGACACGCAGAGTGCATCGAAGGCGATGACCCAGCCCCACGAGGCCGAAATGGCCGGTCCCATACATTTGGCTACCGTGACCAACGCAGCCGCACAGCACGCCATTGTAGGCAGATAGACATAGACAACACGCAACACCCAGTCGAGGTACTCCTCGAGGGCTGTCCGCTGGGTTTGATTCTTACGCTTACTCATAGGGGGATGGCGTTATTTCGTTTGACGGCAACGGCTTTCGGCGCCAATGAGGTACTTAGCGCCGGGGAGATAGGAGAGCAGCTTGACGGTGACGTAACTGCAAAGGTAGGTAACGACGGCCATGACGGGGATGGCAACCGGTGTGGGCAGCACGGGCTGGAACACGGCAGCCCAGAGGTTGAGCCAGAAGATGTGAACGAGGTACATGCCGAACGACATACGCGAGATGTCCTCGATGCAACGTGGCGCACGAGGGCGGCGGATGCAGCTGAAGAGCAGGAAGGCGCCGAACGTCTCGCACAACACGTTGAGGGTGCAGAACGCCCAGCCCACCTCAAGGACGGGTGTAGCGATGTTCTGCCCCGGAACACCTTGCACATAGAAGCTGAGGATAGTGGCGGCAGCGCCCACCACAAGGCAGGGCACGCCCACCGCCACACGGCGTGCACGGCTCCAGTCGAGGTGCACGCGGATGTAGTGCGCCAGCACCAGATAACCCAGGTAGCCGGCGAAGTAATGGAAGAGGTTGAAGCTATTCCAGAAGCACTCGCCAAAGACATCACCACACCAGCGGTTGAGGTACGGCAAGCAGGTGCTCACGGCAAACAGACCGATGAAGAAGAGCTCCTCGCCCTTTGTGGCCTGACGCAGCCAGGGACTGATGATGGGTATGAACAGGTAGAGACTGAGTAGCGGGTACATGAACCACAGATGTCCACCGCCATCGGGGAAGTTGATGAGCACGCGGCTGAGGTCGTGCATCGCCGTGGCCGTGTCTACCCCACCCCATAGCAGCGGCAGCACGGAATAGAGCACGAGGAACAGCAACATAGGAGGCCCCACACGCAGCAGACGACGGCGGTAGAACTGCCAGGAGCTGACACCTTCCTTCATCGGTGCCAACAGGTAGGCCGACACAATCATGAAGAGGGGCACAGACATCCGACAGAAGCCGTCGTAGAGCGACACGCACAGACGGTCGGTCTCGTTGGCCAGGAACGACACCGGACCGGCCAGCGGAGAATCAACGCCCCCGTAGAAATGTTCGGACGAGTGCACGAGGATGACCATGAAGCAGGCCACGACACGGATGAAGTCGACGAACGCCACACGCTCCTGCTGCGCAGCAGAAGGGCTGAGCACGGCAGGTGCCTGTATAGAAGAACCAAGGGCTTGCTGTGTTGCCATAGAAAAATGAATGACTGGGAATGAGCGGTTATTGAATACCTGCGATGATAATGAGCGTTGAAAACGGGTGAGAGCCCAGTCGGATGAACGGCTGGGCTCCGCACCGTTTGGAGAGGGTTTATTTTTTCTTCAGGATGCTGCCGAGGATGCTGCCAGCGGTGCCGAGCACGGAGCTGGAGCTGCTGCTCTTGGCACTGCCACCCTTGAGGGTGATGAGGATATCCTGCAGATCAACATCGCCGTCGCCGTCCTGATCCTTCAGCACGCCGCCAAGCTTGCTCATGATGGTGGGGATGAGACCGGTGAGGGAGCTGCTGAGCGAGCTACCGAGGTTGAGGTTCTTGAGCACATTGGTGGTGAATAGCTTGCTTGCCAGCGCGGTGACAGGGCTGGAGGAGGCACTGGTGGTGCCGGTGAGCAGACCCTTGAGCTGGTCGAGACCGCCAGCCTTGGTAGCGGTCTGCGTGAGGCTGCCCAGAACGGACTCGGAGAGTCCATTGAGCACGGTGCTCTTTACATTGTCGGGGATGGAGACGTTGCCGGCAGCTGCGCTGACGGCCTTGCTGATGAGATCATTGATGTTTGCCATGATGTTTCTTTTTTAATGGTTTATACCTGTTTATAAATCGATTACACATCCTTTAGGAAGGTGCCTGCACGGACTCTTGGACACCCATCGTTCCGGTATCACGTGCGATAGCCCCCGTTTACGGCTCCAAAGATAGGAGTTTTCGGGCAAACCACAAAATTTTCAGGCAAAATTTTTATTCTTCCCCCATGTTGGCCAGTATGCGTGCCATCTGTGCCTCCCAACTCAGTGAGGTGATAGAGGCGCGTATCTGCTCAGGAGCGAGCGTGAGGGCAGCGGTGAAGGCGGCGAGCGCAGGAAGATCGATGGGGGTGTCGTCGGCCGGCACCTTCAGCACGTAGGGGGCATGGTCGAAGTCACTGTCGGTCTCGCTGTAGAAGAATGCACGTCCCCGGGCAGCGTACTCGCGGTTCTTGAGCGTCTTGATGGTATTGATACCGCTGCGGTGACGACCCAGGCTGCCCACAGCGAGGTTGCACCACGCAAACTCGCGGTCGAGGGCATCGCCATAGAGGGGACCGAGAATCTGCACACGGTCCTCGAGACCATAGTGCTGGATGAGGTGGCGGTAGTCGTCGAAGAGGCTCTCAAGGCCGTCACCGACGATATGGAGCTCGGCCTTCACCTCGGGGTGTTCGCCCATGCCGCAGAGAAGACGGTCGAGGCCATGCCAGAGGTGCACATTCGCCACAGAGAGCATACGCAGTGTGCCGTCGAAGGGCACGGCAGGCGACAGCGGCACACGACGGAAATCAATGCCGTTGCTGATGGGCAGCGTGGGACAGCCAAAGATGTCGGGCACATCGACGTACGTGACAGCGCGGTGGCAATAGTGGAAGAAGCGGCGACGGAAGCACTTATCGACCCACAGCTGCAGCCGCAGCGAGAGACGCTGGCCGCGGAACTCGCCGTCGTAGGGCCAGGTGGGAATCTCGACATAGATACGCACCCCCATCCGACGTAGCCGGCGCACCAGCGACACGGTGAACGGGTCGGCATTGATGTCGTAACGGATATAGACGGCCTCGGTGCCTGACGAGGCTACGTAGCGCACGATATCGGCATAAGAGGTGTGCTTGCGCACCTTCGCCATGAGCCCCATACCGAAGGTGCGGATAGGACGGCCATCGACGACACGCGTCTTGGTGCCGTCGGCAGCTATCTGCAGCGTGCAGAGCGACACGTCGGCCCCGGTAGCACGCAGGCCATCGACCTGCGAGAGAATCTTCTTGCTGATGCCGCTATGCTCAACAAGGTTGTGATAGACGATGAACAAGACCTTCATACGCGTTCCCACAGCTTCGTCTCGGGGTTATAGAGCTTTATGACACGGGCAGGGTTTCCTACAGCCACACAGGCATCGGGCAGATCCTTCGTGACCACACTCCCCGCCCCCACCTGCACGCGGTTGCCGATGGTCACGCCGCCGCAGACGCACGAGTTGGCACCGATGAGACACTCCTCGCCGATGACGATGGGACGGAAGGTGAGACCCTGCTCGTTCCAGTCGCGGTCGCCGTCGTCGAAGGTGTGATTGAAGCCTGCCACATGGACGTGCGGACCGAGCGAGGTGCGCGCGCCGATGGTGGCCGGACCCACAACGACACTGCCGATGCCGATGCGGGCACCGTCGCCGATGAACACATCACCGGCCCCGTTGTTCACCACGGCGAAGTCCTCGACGATGGCACGGCGTCCCAGCGTGAACTGACGCCACGGAAAGACGTCCATACGTGCCTTCAAGCAGACTTTGCTGCCTCGGCCACGATGGTGGACGAGCGGATTGACGAACCAGCGCGTCCAGAGACGAGGACGCGGATGGATCTTCGACGAGAGGAGATAGACGATGGCATTCTTCAGCCGGGGATGGTTCTGCTTCAGGGATTCTTTGAAGGACATAGCTTTGCTTTGATCTTATTCACGATTTCGTACTCACCCGTAATCTCCACATACGCCAGCGACACAGCCAGCGACACGGCACCATAGATGAGGAGGTTGACGATGTGGATGCCAGTATCAAGATACCGTTGCGCCACCCACAGGATGGCAGCGAGCAGAAGGCCAAGCAAGAGAGGCTTGACGAGGCTCCGCCAGAAGTCCGCCCAGCAGTGGCCGAGGCTGCGGAGCAACAGAGCGTAGTAGCACTGCACGAAGTTGACGGCATAGGCCACACAGAGGCAGACGGCAACAGCCTCGGCGGTGCCATAGACGAAGATGCCCACCAGCACGGCCGCTATGCAGGTAACGGCACTGAAGAGGCCACAGCCGAAGAGGCGGCGCGTGTCGCCAGCGGCTTGGAACACAGCGCCCGACGACGACGATATCATCTGGAAGGCAATGGAGAGCGAGAGGATCTGCAGACAGGGAACTGAAGCCTCCCACTGCGGACCGAACAGGAACAGGGTGATGTCGCGCGCCATGAAGAACATCGCTGCCGAAAGGGCGAAGCCGATGTAGGCCAAGAGCTTCGTCACACGCAGGTAGGCACGCGCAATGTGCGCCTTGTCGTCCTGAATCTGTGCCAACACAGGGTGCATGACAGGCGTAATGACGAACGAGATGTTCTGCAGGGGCATCATCATCAAACGGTAGGACTTGTCGTAGTAGCCGAGCTCGGACATGCTCATGTAACGGCCCATGAGGAGCTTATCGAGGTTGCGAGCGAAATAGTTGACCACCTGGAAGCCCAACTGGAATGCCGAGAAACCCAACACCTTATGCACGGTGGAGCGGCCGGGAGCGAAACGCGGACGGAGCGGGTGCTGCGCATAGTTGATGGCAAACAGGGCGATGGACGACAGCACAGGGTTGATGGTGAGGGCGTAGATGCCCAGTCCCATATAGGCCGCCGCGATGGCGATGCCGCCGCACACGACCTGCACAGCCAACGAGCGCACGGCAGCAAAACGGAACCGCTGCTGCTTCATGATGAGCGCATTGGGCACCATGTTGAGCGTGTTGAAGAAGAGATTGATGCTGAGGATGAGCAGCACATACAACAGCTCGGGACCTGAGTCGTAGAAACGGATGATGACGAACGACGAGGCTGCGAAGAGGGCGGTGAGCACGACCGCTGCCCACAGGGTGAGCGAGAACACGCCCCGAAGGTCGTGCTCATCGAGGTCGCGACGCTGAATGACGGCAGGACCAAGGCCCATGTCGCCGAAGACGGAGAAGAAAGCGATGAAGACGGTGGCGATGTTGAGCACACCGAACTGCTCGGGAGTGAAGATGCGCGCCAGCACGGCCGACACCACCAATGTGACGACAATGCCGGCATACTTGGCGATGGCCGTGTAGAAGACGCCGCTCTTAATCTCTTCCTTCAGATTCATACAATGCCAGGTACTGACGGGCAGAGCGTGCCCAGGAGAACTGTTTCACGCGCTCGTAGCCATAGGCCACGGCCTGTGCACGGAAGGCGGCGTCTGACTCGAGACGGAGCAGGAGGTCGGCGATGCCGTCGGCATCGAGCGGATCGACCAGCAGTGCACCCTCACCGGCCACCTCGGGCAGCGCCGAGGCATTCGATACCACGACGGGCGTGCCACAGGCCATCGCCTCGAGCTGGGGAATGCCGAAACTCTCGCGCAATGAGGTGTAGAGGAAGGCGGCCGCAGCGCCATAGGTGGCGGGGAGCAGCGTATGGGGGATGTAGCCGGGACAGTCGATATGGTCGAGGATATCGGTGCGGCCAAGCTCCTCGAGATAGGCCTGCACGCGCTCGCGGCTGAGGTCAGCAATCTTCAGCGGCAGACGGAGCGTCGAACGGTCGAGATAACGGGCATAGGCGGCAAGGGTGCCAAGGGTGTTCTTCTTTGGGTTCGGAGCACCGAGGAAGAAGAGGTACGGCCGTTCGTCGGAGGCAACAGCAGCGTTGAACTCACTGCCATAGCCGTTGTGGACGACCTGGACGCGCTCCGCTTCGACCATACCGGAGTGGACAATCTGCGTCTTCTCGTACTCCGACACGGTGATGACCTTGCGGCACTTGCGCAGCACGCGCGGCACGACGAAACGGCTGTAGATGCGGCCAAGGTTCTGATAGGTAGAGCTATTGGTACCGGTAGGGGGCTCCATGAAGATGATGTCGTGGAGCGTGAGCACCAAAGGCACGCCGGGAAACAACGGAGCCGTGTTGCTTGTACAATGCAGGATGTCGGGGCGTAGCTTGCGCACGGCACGCGGCAGCAACACCTGTTCCCACAAGGGATAGAAACCGGAACCGAGGACGCAGATATGGAAATTCGGGGTTTCCGTCAGACAGACATCGTCGCCAGGGGCAGTAAAAACCCAGTACTCGTTGGTAGTGTCCATCGTCTGCAGCTCGCGGAGGACCTCCAGGATGACGAAGTCCATGCCGTGCTTGCTGGTGCGGAAGATACGCTGTGCCTCAATCGCTATTTTCATTGGTGATCGGTGTGTATGAAGTGAGACTTGGTGCCCTTCAGGTGAAAGAAATTGCAGAAGACGGCCAGGGCGAGGCGCGGCACCTGCAGGAGCGCCGTAAGCAGACGACGGTCAAGGTAGCTGCGGGGGATGCCGAGCACCAGCGCTAGCACGAGGAGCACAAGCAACACCCACCAGCAGAGGGCGCCGGGCACACGCAGCAGTGTGAAGAGTATGGCGCAAAGGGGCAGCAACACCATCTCGATCATACGTGGAACGAGCATCCACTGCACAACCTTGTCGAGAAAACCTGCCTTGAGCCGTGCCCGTGGCAGACGGCGCAGCGCAGCGCCGAAGAGGTGGTACTGCGACCCCAGCCACCGGCGACGCTGACGGCTGTAGTTGCCTGCCGTGCGTGTCTTCTCGTCGAGGACGGGGATAGCAGGGGCGTAATCGACATAGAGACCATCCTCAAGCAAGGCGAGTTCCATCTCCTTGTCCTCGCCGGTGGTGACGAAGTCGTTGACACGGGCAGCGAACCAATCATAAGGAAAGGCCATGCCCGAACCGATGAGGGCAGACGAAAGCCCGCAGGCACAATGACCCTTGCGGAAGATGGCGTTGTTGATCTCTTCGGAAACGGCATCGATGAGAGCTACCGGAGTATCGGCATTCTTGGCCATGCGGTGTGCCTGCACGGCCACGGCGCCGGAGGAGAGCACGGCGTCGAGTTGCGAGAGGAAGGCAGGACGGACGATGTTGTCAGCATCGAGGATGACAACATTGTCGGCAGCATCGGGTCCCAGATGCGCCATAGCCTGCTGCAACGACTTGGCCTTGCTGCTCTGCTCGAACGATACCGACAGCACCTCGGCGCCCAAGTCAGGAAGCGCAGCGAGCGTAGCATCCTGCATGGTGTCGGCGATGACGAGCACACGGTAACGGTCGCGCGGATAGTCCTGGGCACAGGCTGCACGCACGGTGTCGGCGATGTAAGCATCGCTTTTATAGGCAGGAATCAGGACGATGAAACGGCGAGCAGACGAAGTGGCAGTGTCTGCAGAAGGTTGGCTGGCAGCATTGGCAGAGGCAGAAAGCACCTTCACATCACAGCGGGGACGGAAGAACAAGGAGGCCACCGAGAAGGCGAACATATAGAGTGCCGTGAAGCCCAGCAGCACCAGCAGTACCCAATGGATGATGGCAATCATAGGCACCCCTCCTTTCGCATGCGACGGAAGTCGCGATTCGCACGGAGACAAGCCCTTGCGACCTCTCCCTGTCCCTTCAGCCATGCCGTGAGGGCATGTTTGGGAACTGCCACGCAACGGGTGAAGAGCAATGCCCCCCAACGCAGAGCACCCCGGAAGTTACGATAGGCGAAGATCTGTCGTCCACGCAACTTGTAGAAAGCAGAGAGCGGACTCTCACGGCCCGTTGTGAGACTGTCCTTGTGATAAATGGTGCACGACGGCTCGTAGAGAATCGTCCAGCCCGCACGCTGGAACGAGGCGCCCCAGTCGAGTTCCTCGTAATAGAGGAAATAGCACTCGGGCATGAGACCAACGGCCTCGAGCGCCGAACGACGGACCATCATGGCGGCGCCGTGCGGGAAGGCAGTAGGGCCGGGGGTGTCGTAGGAACCATCGTCGAGCTGTCCGTAACCAATCATGCCGTTACGCATACGGATGCCCCGCATGGGCGTATAGCCGGCATACTGGATACGTTGAGGGTCGGAAAAGAAGCAGATCTTTGGGCAGACCATACCCGCGTCGGGATGAGCCTCGAGGGTATCACACAGACGGGAGAGGTTATCGGAAAAGAACTCCGTGTCGTTGTTGATGAAGAAGAGGTAGTCGCCCACGGCCTCGGGCAAAGCGAGGTTGTTGCCTCCCGCAAAGCCCAGGTTGACCTCGCTGCGCAGGACCTTCGCCCACGGGAAACGGCGGCGAAGCTCAGCCGCCTCGTCGGTCTTCGAGGCGTTATCGACAACAATCACCTCCCACTCGCAGGAAGTGATTTGCTCGCGGAGAGAGCACAGCAATGCGCTGGTGACCTCCAGGCCATTGTAGTTGACAGTGATGAACGATACCATACGCGGAAAGTGTTATGCGGCGGTGCCATCGAGTTTCTTCTCCAAGGCAGGTGCCATGAAGACCAACGCCAGCAGCATATAGACGATGATGCCGTTGGGGAACTGCGTGAACACCTCGTTGTTGGACGACATGACGAACAGTCCGGCCACACCGCTGAGCATGCCGGCACAGAGACCTTTTATCTCAGGTTTCTTGAGCCGGAAGAAGATGATGATGCCACCCTTGATGAAGATGTAGGCCATGATGGCGAAATAGAGCAGCTGGCCAATGACGCCCGTCTCTACCCACAGCTGCACGAACCATGAGTCGGTAGGGATGTCGGTGAGAGCGGACGTGTCGCCGTAGCGCTTGGCACGGCCGCCACTCATGCCGAGGCTATTGCCGATAGGCATCGACTTCATGAGCTTGCGCAACTCTTTCTGATTGGTCTTACGAATCTGGTAGGAGAGGTCCTCGGTGCGGTTGAAGACGGTACGCGCACGGCGTATCGTAGCATTGCTGTTGCCAATGTTGGTATAGGCCAGAAAGCAGAAGACCAGTCCGAGGAGCACACCTATCGGCACCATCTTCTTGAAGTCGCGCACCAGCAGCAGATAGAGCAGAATGCCAGCCACGGGAATCACCAGTGCGCTGCGCGTGCCGGAGATGAACATACCGTAGCATGCACATGCCGCCACGAACCACCAGTATCCCTTCACGGCAACGTTAGACGTATGAAAACCTGCGATCAGGAAGACCACCAAAGCCATGCCCATGCTGCCGCCGAAGTTGGCAGCATCGGAGAAGATGGAGAAGTAGCGGGTGCCATAGTAGATGATATGGGTGCGGCGACCGTCCATCACGTCGAGGAAGTAGATATCACCCGGTGTAAAGCCAATGTACTTCTGGAAGGCCGCCTTTGCTGCAGAGAGGATGACCAGTGCCGACCATACGGCAAGGATGGTCTTCACCTGCGAGAAATCCTTTACGGAGAGCTGCACCAACAAGATGATGAAGAAGAAATAGAGCGCCATGCTACGGAGCCCCGACAGCCAAGCCTTGACGTCCGTCATGTGGGGATTCAGAATCTCCACAAAGCAGTACAGGAGCCAGATGCCCGTGAGGAAAAGGAGGTCCTTGGAGAGCGCACTGAATTGCGGCCAATCCTTCTTGTTCGCAGACATATAGCTGCACAGGATGATCAACATGTTGAACAGAATCGCCGCATCCATGAGCAAGCCGAGAGGTGCATTAGGCACGTAATGCGAAAGCACCGGCACGAAATAGTTGATGATGAAGAGGAGGAGAAAAGCGACAAGTCTGTCCACGAAGGACAGACATATCAGCAATATCGTCAAAGGGATGAGCGCAATCACAAACGCTGGCACCCATTTTCCCAGAATGGCAAGAATGGCCACCCCTATACAGGAGAAGATTGCCAGGGGAACGAGGACCTTAGCTATTCCCTTCATCGGCAGTGAGATTGCCCAGATTCCACATGGCGAAGTGAATCTTGTGCTTCAAGCTGAAAGGAGGCAACATGCCGGTGAAGGTGCCCACACTGTCCTTATGGGCCTTATTGAGCACCGTAACCAGCTTGTTATCCTTGTCATTGATGGCGAGCTGGCGGAGGATAATGCTGTTCATATCGGTCCAGCTCCGGGTGCTGTCGGCCACAAGAAGGGTGACGGCAGAGGTCTCGAACAACTTCACTGGGAAGGACGCCAGGGAAAGCGGCGGGTACTCGATGATGATGACGCCAGCCTCGGAGAGAGCCTCGGCATTGTCTTCGGTAATACCAAAGTCGTAGATAGAGGTTGCCATCAGGTAGTACTTGTCGTCCATCTGGAAGTCCTTGTTGTGAGTGATGAACACGGGCTTGGTATCGAGCTTCTCGAAATAATCCATCAGTGCCTGACAAACAGTACTCTTGCCCTCGGTGCCATCCATGCCTATCACATTGATGATATTCGACATCTTGGACCGGTCGAAATAGTTGACGACGGTATTTCCCAGTTGGCTATAGGCGAGTTCCTCGCACTGCTGGGCAATATTGTTCTTCTTGTTCACGATCGGCAAGGCGCCTACCACCGGCAAGCCGATAATACGCTGTGCCACCTGCTTGTCGTAAGGCTTGCGATTGAAGAGCTCTGCTGCAATGACGTACACAATGAGCAGTACCAGAATCAGCGCGAACACGATGAGTGCATAGAGTGCATGCTTGGTCTTCTCGGCACTGAGGGGCACCGTGGGAGGCGTGAGGACGCGGAAGGTGGCAGAGGTGAGCTGGAGGTTCTTCTGACGGAGCTTGGCCTCGTTGAGTCCCTGCAAGTTCGACAGGTAGTTCTGCTCACAGAAACTGATCTCACGTTCCTGACGCTTGATGGAGGAACCCACGGGTGAAAAGCGGCGGAACTCGCTATCCAGTTCACTACGGTTCTTCTTCAGCACGGCGAGTTCCTGCTCAGCACGCACCTGCGTGATCAAGGAGTTCATCCACTCGCGGATGAGGTCATCATTGGCAACACCTTCCTTGGAGTAGCGCGATGCAGCCATTTCGCGGCTGATGTCAGTGAGCTTTTGCTTCTCCTTGTCGATGGATAAGGAGATCCTGTCCTGCTCAGATTTCAACGTGGTCGAACTGCTATCTGAATAGAGCGATGAGATTCGATGAAGCTGGCCGATGAAAGCAGTGTTGTTGTTATAGATTTCCTGCACAAAACCCAACTTCTCGTCAAGCACCTTAATATTTTCCTTGGCACCGGCCAGTTCGCGTGATACCTGTTCGATGCTGGTATCCAACTCCTTTGAGCGCTCGGCCACCATACGTGTCTGCTCCTGATAGTTGATGACACCTTTACGCACGTTGTACCTCGTCAGGGAGTCCTCCATATGCGTAAGGCTGCCGCGGATGACACGGAGCTCATTCTCAAAGTATGCTACCACATCGTTGGTCTGCTGATAGCGGATCTTCATATATTGCTCAATGAACTCGTCAATAACCAACAGTAGCGTGTTATAAACGATGTACTGATCGTCGCTGACATAGGAGATGCGGATCATATCACTGTTGCCGATGCGGTTCACCTCGATTTCCGACAACGCCTTGAAGCTGTAATGACGATGGTTCCAATGGAAGAGTTGTTTCAAGTAATTGGTATTGTCGGAGGCATAGAACTCGCAGAACCGGTTATAGGTAGCCTCCTCATCGCCAGGGACAATGAGGTTCATCACTTCCTTCGGTGTCTGCTCCTTCAGCTCCCGAGAGGATTCAGCGGTAAGGAACTCATTATCCTGCCCGGGATCGCAATGTACGAGATTGCGTGCCAGCAGGCGCAGCGATACATTCTCCAACGTCGATTCGGCCTTGACGATGTTGATCAGGTTGTCAACCGCATTGTTGACACTCATCCAATCTTGTACACCGGAGGATGAAGAGAGCACATCGTATCCAGACACGATGCCGGTATAGAGAGTTGTACTTGACCTATATTGTTTCGGTTGCCTTGACAAGAAGACGAACACGATCAAGGCAATGGCAAGAGGAACAAGAAACAGAAGTCTGCGTTTTTTAAAGAGCGTTTTGACAATGTATAAGAAGGTTTGCATGGGTCGGCTTATTTAGATACAATGGGAGTACACGACAACACCTCGAGCGTGAGGAGGGCCTGGTTCAGTTCCTTACGGATACGTTCGTATTCCTGGAACGAGGCGGCAACGTAGCTCTCGCTTCGATAGAGAGCTTCTGCAGTGAGCTTGGCGTTGACGAAATCCGCCTCGTTGATGTCATACTGGGCTTGGGCAACCACGAGTCGGTCAGAGGCACTCTCGAGCAAGCCCATCGACTCGACAATGGTGCAGTACTGCTCGATGATGTCCTGTTTGATCTGATCCAACTCCGACAGTTTGCGGTAGTCAGACTGACGAGCCTTGGCATCCCACTGACGAGCCTTGTTTTCCTGATCAAAAACTTGTGATAGAGGGATGTTGATAGTCACACCCACATTGTAGTACTGGTTACGCTGTGACGATTGGTTATTCATCCACACCTGGTAAGTGGTCTCCATGAGGCTGACGGCAGCCAGGTCGCTGTTGCCATAGTTGTAGGTCGCAATCAGGCGAATCCACTCGAGCGGTTTGATGCGTTCTGACCGGGCAGCACGATGATAATATTCAGACTCATATTCGAAGTATTTGACCGCATTGGACATCTCCAGCGCATTGGCGTAGAGCACATCGAGCGGAGGCAACTCAATGGCCATATAGTCCTCCGTTGTCATCGAGGCGAGCTTCATCATCGTACTATCCATGTGTATCGTGCGCACACTGGCAAGCTGCGCATGGGAGCAGATGCAGGAGAACAGTAACAGGATATAAAGGAATCTTCTCTTACTCATTGTTACCAGTCAAGATTGTTTTTACTGTGTTGATGCAAAGCTTCAAGTCAAGCAACAGATTCTCCTTGCAGGCATATTCGTTGTCGAGCTCGCAGCGTTTGCGGGCGGGCATATGGTCTTTGTCGGGATGTGTCTGCCAGAGCCCGGTGATGCCGGCAGAGGCGTTGAAGCGGACGCCAAACTCATCGGTGGTAAGCATCTCAGCCTCGGCGACAGAGAGCGGGCGGTTGCCGACAAACGACATATCACCCTTGAAGATGTTCCAGAGCTGGGGGAGTTCGTCAAGACTGGTCTTACGGAGGAACGCTCCGAAGCGGGTGATGCGGGGGTCGTGATCCACCTTGATGAAGCTGCACTTGCTGTACTTATCGTTCTCGGACAAGTAGTTGCGTTCCTTAACCTTGTAGGTATCGGAGAAGAGGAAGGTACGTCCATCGTCGCCATAGTCAGCAAACTCGCGCAGGGCATCCTCGATGTCTATATAGGTATTCTCGTTCTGCAAGTTGCGCAGTTCCTTGTCGGCACCATTACGCATGGTGCGGAACTTATACACGCGGAACATGCGCCAGTGCTTTCCCACACGGGTGCATGAATAGACAGGTGCGCCCTTGGACTCCAGCGATATGATCAGCGACAGCACAATCATCACTGGCAGCAGCACCACCATCCCTATCAGCGACAGGATTATGTCAATGAGCCGTTTCATTTCTTCACCAGTCTTTTCATTCTCAGTCCCAGCTCCACCGGATTGAAAGGTTTCGTCATGACATCGTCAGCGCCTGACTCAAACAGTTCAATACGTGCGCTGGAGGTCTGCGTGGTGGTGAGAGCGATGATGGGGACATCCTTTACTTTCTTCAGTGCCGTGAGCAGGGCTCCTCTGCCCGGATACCGTCCCGAGAACACATTGCCGCTCACGACGGCTGCATCGGCATTGGGAATAAACTCTATAGCACGTTCCACACTGCTTACCCACATACAGTCAAAATCACGTGAGAGATGTTCTTCAATCACATTCGCAAGGAAATCCTTGCTCTCAACAATCAAAAGAATGGGTTTGCTCATTGTCTTACTTATAAATCTTAGGTGTGATGTCCTTGGTGTTCATTTCTACACGTTCCACCTGCTGGGCATCGGATATCTGATAATTCTTGTACCAATCGGTGCACGACTTGCCATCAGAGGATACCCATTCGGCATAGGTATGTCCCGGTTTGGCATACTGTCCGTCCACCTCATACATCTCGGAGGCTACAATATACATCGAGCCGTCCTTCTTGCTCTGTGCGATTTCATCGGCAGTCTGTGCAACAGGCAATGGAATGCTGACGGCAAAGGCATGCTTGTTGTCGCGCGCCACGTAGTAGGCTTCTACCGTATTTATATAATAGGAAGAGTCGATATAGGCAGTTCCAGACTTCTTGGGGAAGTGCACCTCGCGGCGGTTCTTGTCCTTGCAGGTGATGGTCTCATTGGGCCAGATGGGGATAATGAACGGGTCGAGGTCAAGGCCACGGGTGATTTGGTCGATGGTCATATCCCCCTTGTCGAACTCGCGGAGGATGACGAGCGTTTCGCGCAGGTGCTCCTGTGCATTGTCGAAGAGGATGATGGAGCCCGTCTCCGTCTCGTCGTAGGCACAGGAGGGAAGTGTCATCACGCCTCGTTCGTCCTGCGGGATGCGGATGGCAAAGGCATCCTTCATGCCCTCACCGGAGGAGAGGATCTCGTTGCAGACGGTGAAGGAATCGCGGATCTCAAGCAAGTCGTTGTCATTGTCAAACATCATGGCTGAGCGGTGCTCGATGATGACGTCGTTCATGTCGTAGTCGCCGAGGTTGGGCCAGAGGTCCTCAAAGCAATAGGTGGTGAAGTCACGCTGGCCAATCGTCAGTTTCTCTTCCTCGACCTCCTCGTCATCAATGATATCGGGGTTTTCGGGATCGATGACAGCCTGCTTGGGCGTAGAGGAGATGGTGAACAGAACATCCTCGAGGGAGTTGTCGCCGCCATCTTCGAAGCCATAGATAACGTAGTCGTTGGCAGTACGGGTGATGCAATGCACGCCGCCGTCGTTCCACTCAACGTTCGAGTAATAGATAGGTTGTGTGAAGTCAATATTGCCGGTAAGCGATTCCGACGGATTGTCGTCATCATCGCTGCCGCCGGTACCACCACCTCCTCCAGTGCCGCTGCCGCTCTTGGTGACGGTTACGTTCCATGTGGCGAGTGTTTCGAAAGAGTTTTTATTGCCTTTCTTCTTCGCAGTAATCGTTGCCGTACCTTCATTTACACCCACAATGGTTGCACTGGAATTGTTGCCTGTTACACTGGCCACATTGATATTTGAAGATTCCCAAAGGTAAGTGACCTTAGCAAACCCACCGATAAGGCTAGCCAAGAAACTCTGATTTATTTGTACCGACTTGCTCTCACCTACAGTCAGCGTGAGGTTGTACGTATCGGCACGTGTCTCACCACGGGTAGCGGGAGCAGAAGCCTGTGCCTTCACCGGGGTCAGCTTGGTCGACCCTGATGTGCTCCACGCATTGGCAATGATGAAGTAGCCGATGGTGGTGTTCGGTGGGAAGTTCGGGGTGAGCGTACCATCCTCCTGCTCATACAGCAATTGAACTTTGAGGTTCGTGGTGAGGGGGGCATTGGCTGTACCGAGGTCCTTGACAAAGCCATTAGCGCCATACGGGGCATTGCCCGAAATGGAGGCATTGGGAAGGATGATGAACTTCTTCAGTCCGTCGGGCGAGTCGGGTTCCTGATCGGCGGGATAGTAGTAGTAACCCACCGTATTCATATTCCAACCACTCTCCTGCACGAAGGTGAAGAACACCTCGGCGTTCTCGACGGGCTGGATCTTGCCGTCGGCATCGCGGTAGTTCTTACGGATGGTGGTATTAATCCACTCCGTGCCCTTGACGGCATACTGGCTATTGTCAAGGCTTGACGGTTTGGTTGACTGTCCGTTCCATACAGCCTGTTTGATGGCCGTCAGCTGCGCGCTGGTGAGGTCGCCGTCAGAGACTATCTCGTTATAGTCATTGAGCTTGCCGTGGCCGTTGCTCCACTTGACGATGGTGTAGTAGTCGTCCTGACCGTCAAAGCTGTACATCGTGGGGTTCTCGACGGTGCGTGTGGTGCCTTCGGCGCGGGTGACGGGTTCCTGATAGGTCCAATTGTAGATATTGCCATCCAGTATCTCGCAGTACTCGCAGAGTGGCATGCACATGAAGTCGCTGTAGAGCCATACGCCCTCGGTGACATGGGCAGGCAGCATGAACGAAGCCTGCAGGCGTCCCTCATTATCGGTGAACTGCTGATAGAGAGGGTTCAGCGTTGTGTTGAGTACGGATCGGCCGTCCTTCTCCAGCACAGGGTTCTCGTCGTACACACGTACGAGCGCGCGTGCACAAAGGTCACCATAGTCCAGATTCAACGACACACGGTTCACGGTGCTGAACGAGAAGAAATCGTCCTGCGTGACATTGTTTTTCTTGAAGTCTTCCTCAGTCAAATGGTCTTGACAGGCGCAAAGCAAGGCAAAGGTTAGGAAGAGGAGACAAAGTGGTCTATGTTTACACATATTACTTTTGTATTTGTGACAACTGGCTGTAGATGGTACCGACCACCGACTTGGCATTGATGGGCTTGGTGATGTAGCCGTTGGCTCCGAGCGCCATCGTCTTGGCGACCTCATCAGCCTCGCTGACTGCCGATACCATGATGACGCGGCAGTTATCAAAAGAATGGTCTGCACGTATGCGCGTGAGGAACGTCGGGCCGTCGATGCCGGGCATCATCACGTCAAGTAACAGGATATCCGGCATGACCTCGCCGATTTCATCCAACGCCTGGATACTGTTGTTATAGATGAAGAGTTGAAAGTTCTCTTTCTCAAGGATTTTCTGTAGAAGACGTGTATTGACTGGTATGTCGTCAAGAATCATAATCTTGTACTGCGTAGGGTCAATGGCATTGCCGAATTGTTCTATCATATCCGTTTCGTTTTAATTGTTTCTAATCAAATGCAATTTGTACACCATACCAAAATGCAATGCAAAAGTAGTAAAAAAAAAACTAACTTGCAAATTTTTTTAAAAAAAACGCAAAAAATACGCTATTTTTGCGGGTCAACAGTAAAAATACGTATTTAGATAGCGAATAGATTTTGACAATTCAAAAAGAACGCCATCTTTGCAGCACGAAACATGAGGAGGATCGGTACGTAAAACGGGGAGGCCACAGGACCATCCGTTCCATCCGTATGATCCGTGTTCGTCTTCTTGGTACTCGGGCGGTGGAGAGGATGGAGCCTCGGGGGGTGGGAAAATGTCAAAATGTCAAAATGTCAAAATGTCAAAATGTCAAATGTCAAAAATTGAATTTGCGAAGTGCAGGGTGAAAGTAGATTTGTTTCTTTCTCTTTCTTTATATATTTCTTTCTCTTTCTTATTTTCAAAAGTAATGGCTTGGTACTACTTTTTGCTAAATA
>R18__coassemble_1548_pt1 | contig 25273 bp, 16 predicted proteins | sample R18__metabat2_high_PE_038 | metagenome-assembled genome bin R18 | reverse complement strand
CTCAGCAAAGGATGGATGCAAGCATCCCTCCTTTGCGTTCGCCTCGAAGACTTTTGTCCCGAGGTTGTCAATTGTCATAAAATGGGCCGAGAAGGGGTGCTGAGAGGGGCGCTGGTACCCTCCTCGCTCCTCTCTGGAAGAGCTGCTGATATAACATCCGGGGGCGGGGGGTATAGAAGCCGGTGCTCTGCGAGCCGCACCGCACGAGCTTGCCCTTCTCTACCAAAGTGCCGAGGATGATGCCGGCATTCCTGACGGACTTTCTGACGGGTTTTCATTGTTGCGGTTCTATGAATTGTTTGTTAGCGGTTTATAGTTCCCTTGACGGGCATCCCAAGTCGTGCATAACGTGTTGGGCAACCTTGCTCAACGCGTTGAGCCACCTTACCCAACGTGTTGGGTAAGGTTACCCAACACGTTTGCACGACCTGATTACCGCGGCAAAGATTCTATTTTTTCGGCATAAACAATGCATTTTACCGCCAAAAGTAGGTGTATTGACATAGGATTTTTCATGTACTACCTTTGCATCGCCTTTGGCCCGGAAACACGATGCCGGCAACACCAAAGGCAAAAAACAATTTGGTCAATACCACCCTCTCCCTCGCCAACAGCAGCCGGATGCTGCCCATGGCGGAACGTCCCGCAGAGACGTCGAACATCTGCACCCTGCAACCCTGGGAGGACGACAGCCTTCAGCTCATCCTCCGTGTACGTCTTTACCTCTCCAGTCGTTATCGCTTCCGCCTTTTTTCCCGAACACGGTTTTTTGCAGGTGATGCGAAGAAATTTGACGTTTTTTCTTCGCGTGTAATAAATGTGTTATAAAAAAGAACTATCTTTGCACGCTGAAGAAAGAATTCTCGTTATGAAGAAGTTCCTGCCCGTTGCTTGCATTCTCTTTGTCTCATCCCTCGGGATGCAGGCGCAGATAGCTCCCGAGCGGATTTATGTCAACCGATACAAAAGTAATCATACGACCGATGTCGTGTCGGGACTGTATGTTGATTCCATGCGCTTTGGCAGGGGCAAACACTATCTGCTTGACACTTTGGTGTTCTGCTTTTCCGATGGGACGCAACAACCCTTCCGCACGAAGGATATTGACAGCATCACTTTCGTTGAGCCTCGTGAACTGATGCTCAAAGAACTTGAGTGGTACGACAGTGACACAAAGTCGCCCTTGCCTGCCGAGGCTGATTATTACCGCAGCATCTCCGGATGGAGTCAACGCGCGAAATGGAATCTGGCGAATGTCCACGACCCTTCTGTCATGAAGGCTGCTGATGGGTATTACTATATGTACCAGACCGATGCTTCGTTCGGAAACGCTCATGAAGGCCATGGCCATTTCCACGCCCGTCGTTCCAGGGATCTTGTCCAATGGGAATATCTCGGTGCTACTATGAGCGAGGCAGATGGCATGCCAGACTGGGAACTTGATACGGTGAACGCTTTCCTCACCCGTGCTGGTCAGCCCTCTGTGTCGACCCTAACTGGTCTGGGCTATTGGGCTCCTGTGGCTCGAAAGGTAAGTGATGGTCTCTACCGGATGTACTATTGTCTGGTCAATGACCAGTGGAATGTCATCGGGCTGATGGAGACGGCAGACCCTGCCTCCAACAAATGGGAGGATCGCGGTTATGTCATTGCCAGCGCTAGTGATAAGGCACCATCGGCATACGGCACTGGAAGCCAATGGGGCGGCTGGTTTCGTTACAATGCGATTGACCCCTCGTATATTATTACCCCAGAGGGTGAACATTGGTTGGTGTATGGCTCGTGGCATAGCGGCATTGTTGCCTTGCAGCTCAATCCACTTACAGGAAAACCGCTAGCTGATCCAGGCAATCCTTGGTCAATAGGTACCGGCATCCAGACCCGGTATGGTCAGCGTATTGCTACTCGCGATGCCTCATCGCGCTGGCAGGCCAGCGAGGGACCGGAGATTATCTATAATGACGAGACGGGTTACTACTATCTGTTCTTGGCATACGATGAGTTGTCTGTTGCTTACAATACCCGTGTCTGTCGGGCAAAGAAAATTACGGGCCCCTACTATGGCATGGACGGTACTAATGTGACGGCAGGGGGCGATTGCTATCCCATCGTCACCCATCCTTATCGTTTCAACTCTTCGCGCGAAGTGGATGGCTGGGTTGGCATCAGTCACTGTGGGGTAGTGGAAGATGGACAGGGACATTGGTACTATGTCTCGCAAGGTCGTCTGCCTGAGAATTACGATGGCGATGCTTACTCCAATGCCATCATGATGGGGCATGTGCGGCGCATCCTTTGGACAGCTGACGGTTGGCCACTCGTGTTGCCCGAACGCTATGGCGCCGTACCGCAGCCGTCTATCACTGCTGATGAACTGGTGGGTACATGGGAACATATCGTGCTCGCCTACAGCTACCAGAAGCAGATGACGTCAAGGACTCTCGTGTTAAAGGCTGATGGTACCCTCAGCGGACCTATTGCCGGCAAGTGGTCATTCAATCCTTTAACGGGGGCACTCAAACTGGGCTCGTATACAGTGTATGTCAGCCGTGAACTCGATTGGGAAGCTTCGCCCCGCCACTCTACCATCGTCTATGCTGGCTATAGCAGCGATGGCAAGCGCACATTGTGGGGAAAGAAGGTGAATGAAACAGACTGACCGGTTCACCTCAAGGGAACATCTATAGAAGCAAAAAAAAACCAAAAACTGAATTTGCATAAAAAATGGAAAAAGTTACTGTTCTCCCTCCTGAAAAACTTGTGAATGGATGGATAGACCCACTCTATTTACCAGAAGGGAAAGATAAATATTGGCTACGGGACCGTCAGGTGAAAGCTCCAAAGGGCGGTTGGCGTCATCTGCGTAGCGATGAAATCGAGCGGTTAGTGCGCAATAGCAATACGGCCATGTCATGGGACAGTGTGCTGGTGACCGATGAGTTCGAGCCACGCATGCTTAAGAATAACAAATTTTACGGCACTGTGCGTATCGGCCGGGTGAGTGAAAATGGCTTACAGTACCACGACCTGCGTTTGCCGATAGGCATCACCAATAGCAGCATTCACTCGTGCGATATCGGCGATGACTGCGCCATCCACGATGTGCATTACCTCTCGCATTATATCGTTGGTAACCGATGCATGCTGTTTAACATACAGGAGATGTGTGCTACCGATCATGCAAAGTTCGGCGATGGCGTGGTGAAGGATGGTGAAGACGAGAGCGTGCGTGTGCGGCTGCAGATTATGAATGAAACCGGCTGTCGCAGTGTTTGTCCTTTCGACGGCATGATTACTGCTGATGCCTACATGTGGGGCAAGTATGTGGATGACGAGCGCTTGCAGCAGCGCTTGCTGGAGATAACCCAAAATACTGTGGACCATCACCGTGGTTACTACGGGACGGTTGGCGATGGCAGCGTCATCAAAAACTCGGGCATCATCAAGGATGCCCGCATCGGAGCGGCTTGTTATATCAAGGGCGCTTCCAAACTAAAGAATATCACTATCAACTCTTCTGAGCGCGAGCCTTCACAGATAGGAGAGAATGTGATCCTTGTCAATGGCATCGTGGGATATGGCTGTCGCATCTTCTACTCTTGTACAGCGGTGAAGTTCGTCATCGGTAATAACTGCAACCTGAAGTATGGCGCCCGGCTCATTGACTCCATCATGGGCGATAACAGCACTATCTCATGCTGCGAAGTTCTCAACAACCTTATCTTTCCAGCCCATGAGCAACATCACAACAACTCGTTCCTTGTGGCCGCAGTCGTCATGGGACAGAGCAATATGGCAGCCGGAGCCACTGTGGGCAGCAACCACAACAGCCGTTCCAATGATAACGAAGTGGTGGCTGGCCGAGGCTTCTGGCCGGGGCTCTGTTCCAGTGTCAAACACTCCAGTCGCTTTGCATCGTTCACCCTCCTTGCCAAGGCGGACTACCCCTATGAATTAAATATCCCGTTGCCATTCAGCTTGGTTAGCAACAATGCGCAGACCAACGAGTTGGAGATATTGCCTGCCTTCTGGTGGCTCTACGATATGTATGCACTTGCACGGAATACCCACAAGTACCGTTCTCGCGACACACGTCGTACTCGTACACAAAACATAGAATTCGATACTTTCGCCCCCGATACCATGGAGGAGACCATTACAGCACGAAAGCTCCTTGAGGTGTGGACAGCTAAAGCTTGGTACCGGCGTGAGCAGGGAGAGGCTGTTTGCTTCCCTCCCGACAATGAATTGCGTGCCAAAGGACACGAATTGCTAGCTGGGGAGGCATCGCTAACCGACAATCTTGAGGTCTTTGGCGAAATGGTTGAAAAAAGCCATCGACATGTACGCATACGCCATGTGCGTGCCGCATGGCAGGCTTATGGTGACATGCTTATACACTATGCCATGAGCAATCTGAGTGACTACCTCGCTGCACACCCGGTGGAGACGTTCGCTTCGGTGGCTACCTCGTTGCGCAGCCGGAGGCAGAAGGAGTGGATTAACTTGGGCGGCCAACTCATGATGACTACCGATTTTGACCACCTTCGGACGGATATCTGTGAAGGGCGACTGACTACTTGGAAACAGATACATAAGCGCTACAACGAAATATGGCGACGCTATCCTATGGACAAACTGAGACATGCCTATCTATCATTGCTCTTTGTCGCACGGAAAGATCGTCTTGATGCCTCTGATTGGGCATGGGCTATTGGTGAAGATGAACGTATCAGTCGCATGGTGCGCGAACGCGTATGCGACTCGCGAGCCAAGGATTATACCAACTCCTTCCGACGTATCACCTTCCGCAATGATGAGGAGATGCGTGCCGCTATCGGTACCATTGATGATAATACTTTCGTCCGCGAAACGGCAGATGCTACAGCTTGCCGTCTAGCTCTGCTTGATGCACTCCGTAACCGTATTGAATGATTTTATTTAACTGTTAATAATTACACTATGAATCTAAAAGACAACAAGTACGCTCAGTACTATCTCGTGCAGGAGATGATGGAAACGGTGAACACTGTCCGCAAGTTTAATCCCGCCTGTTCTCAGTTTGTAGCCGATGCGGCAAAGGATGCTGGCCATCTGCTTTTCTCGGGTGAGGGCTCTAGTCGTATCATGCCTTCCAAGAATGCTTCCCGTAAGGCCAAACGCTGGGGACTTGATATAAACGTACAAACGGAAGGCTCACATCAAGCATGTGAATATGACCTCAGTAAGTATGCCGTATGTCTGGCTTCCAATTCCGGTCGTACCAAGGAAACTTTGATATTGGCGCATGACCTCTGTGCAAAGAACAATAGCTTCCGCTTCGGACTCACTGCGAATGCAGGCACTCCTCTTGAGGAGATATGCACACGCACGCATGTGCTGCAGTGTGGATGGGAGAATGCTGTTGCTGCCACTAAGAGCGTGGTGGAGCAAGCGCTGTTCTGTGAGAGCATCATATGGAACATTGCAGGAAAAGACATGCAGTCGGCTCTGGCCAATCTTCCCGAGAAGATAGAGGCGGCTCTTACGTTGCCCGTTCCTGCGGAGATCGTGAAGTGGGTAAAGGATGCACACACTATCTATTTCGCAGGTATGAACGATGGCGTGGCCGAGGAACTCACACTGAAAACCAACGAGATTACCCGTCGCAAAAGCGACTTCCTTGAAGGCACTTATGCGCTTCATGGCATAGAGGAGGTGATGGAGGAAGGAGACATCGTGTTTGTTGTAGAGCCTATAGAGAGCGAATATGAGAAATATCAGAAGGTGTTCTCTGGCGCAGGTGTCCATGTGGTTGCCATCGATACCAAGCCCACTCCTTTCACTACAATTGTAGTGCCTGAGACGGGTGAGATGCAACCCTATGTTTATCTCGCTGCTGGATGGAATATCCTCGTAGAGATTGGCATCTCTCTTGGCATAAACCTTGATAAGCCTACCCGTGCCCGTAAGGTTGGGAACGAGATGTAATCAGTAAAAAAAGTGAATGCAGGATGGATTTTCGCTAATCCATCCTGCATTATTTTATTAGTTTGTTTCCTTAGCAGTAAACCTTACTCATCCGCATTGATGTCGGCAGGAATGGAATCAGACGTGTCTTCGGAGATGTCCGCTACATTCTCTATCTGCTCACTGTCTTGAGTTGCATGATGGAAAGGCGATTGAAGTCCCCATCCAGCCAGCGTTCCTGTAAACCATAGCAGGATGAATGCTGCCACAAGGATAAGTAGGCCACGTCGCAGCCAGCGACGCCATGCGGGTGTCTGCTCTGCGAATGGGTCGGTACCTACTTTCGCGGGACGGTGTGCCAATGAAGTGAGAGCAGCACCGAAGCGGGTGCTTACAAGGATGTCTGCATTGATCGCCCAACCATTTGCATTGAGTACTGGGGCAAGGTTGCGTTTGCGGAGTTTGCGCCAGGCGATGAACATGGAAGGACCGGAGATGACAATGATGAGCACGGCCAACACCACAGGTGTGTACCACCATTTGGCAAGCATGCCGCTCACGATGCCAACGAGGGCAGAGGCCAACATGCCTACCGCCATGCCTATGGCAGCGAAGATGCCTGCAAACTTGGCAATGTCGAAGGGTTGTTTTTGGGCGGCCCCTGCAGTGGCAGTGGCTTCTTCTTTGGTGGCAGGGACCTTTACTGCATCGGCTTTGTCCAGCAGACCAGATGTGGAGGCTTCTTCTTTGGCGGCTGCTGTCTTGTCGATTTTATCACTGATCCAACGGCCCAGCTTTTTGTAGGGACGCCAAAAAGCCTGACGAACGCTTATCGGGTTGTCTACAATGGAGGTGACGACGGCATCCCAGTCCATCCCTTGGCGGTCATAGAAAAGCGCATTGGTGCCGGGACGTATGCCATCCACATCACCATCGGTGAGTACGGCTGCAATGGTCATCTTTTCATTTCCTGTCTTGGAGGTGCAGTCGCAATAGACTATGTACATGCCGCTGAGGGAGGCCATGTCGCCTTGCTTGCCCATATCGGCCACACGGATGCAGAGGTCGGTGCTGCGCTGGTCGATGAACAGGCGGCCTGCTTGGAAAATGGCCCGCGTTTCGGATATGGCGCTTGCGTAGAAATCGCTCATGGATACATAATTGCAAAGCAGCGTGTATAGGTACCGGCAGTAATGAACGCACTTGTCAACGGAATCAATGGCGGCAGCCTCAGCCTCAAGCGCTTTGTCTTGATCAATGAGGTCAAGAAGGGCATTCTTTTGTCCGGCAGCAAGCAGCGCTTCTACCGTTTCTACTCCAAGTGCTTCCACGGCCTCGCCCTTCCGTGAGTTTTTCCACGTCTTGTAGGGGTCAAACATTTTGCAGAGCGAGAGCCACTGTGCCTCGGTAAGAGACTCTGTGCCGGGATAGACCTTGTCAATGACGAGTGCGCGCAGCGCATCGAATGGAGCCAACCAGGCAGGGTTGATGCCTATGAGGGGAAGGATACCGTCGGCAGTAACATGTGCGAGAGGTAGTGAGGCTACTTCATCACCTACAGAGGCGAGGCTTCCAACACTGATGGCATCAATCTGTGCCGTGGTGACATCAAGCGATGCGGAGTGCTCCGATGCAAAGGCGGTGAGCTTGCAGCGCATGAACCAGTCGGCAATCTTCTCCTCTACGGCTTCGACAGCTGCCAGAGCAGCCTCGGTGTCCGCACCGAAGGGTTGAACATTATCGGATTTGCCATCTGCCTGCCATGCACTGTAGTCGGTCAAGGCTTCATAGAACTGTTCAATGTGGTCGGCATTGATACCTGCCTCGCCGCTGCGGTCGGTGACTGATCCGATGGTAGTGATGATGTGTGCAATGACCGTTTTCAGCGCCTCGTCGTCGGTGCTGGCTGGGGTGATGATGCCATCGCCATTGAATCGGGTTTTGGCAAAGATGGCTACACTATCAGAAGTGTCGTCGATGCAGATGGTATTGGCATCGCTTTTTCCAAGGTTGTCTAGAATCTGACGTGCCGATTGGCGGAGCGCCTTGCCCTCATCGTTGTCGGCGAAAACATCAAGGTTGATGCTTGCAGGACAGGATAGTAAAATGTCAGGATCCTTCAGTACAGATGTGATCCATTGTGAGGCTGCAATGACCTCGTCGATATGGATGTGTCCATCACCATCGGTATCGATGAGGGCTAGCGTTCGTTCATCAAATTCAAGACCCTTTATTGGGCAGCTGAGTACGGTCCATTGTTTGCGGTCGAGTTCGGCGAGATGGGCAATATCGGCACCACTCTCAATGTTTACACGGGTGACGCCACCCACGGTGACGTACTTCCAATCGTAGTTTTTTTCGTTCATTGTTTTTGAATTTAAGAGGGTTTTTAGCCTTAGTTATGGGAGAAGTAGGAATCGAGAATCTCGGGGATGCGGCACGCATATTCCACTACCTCAAATGGCGTTTCGCCCTTTTGCACAGCGGGAGCGATAAAGATCTCTTGAGGAGCATTGGCTACGCGATAGACATGGTGTACTGTGTCAATGGGTATAAACGTGCCTGTGAAAGGATCTATGGGCTCCTCGTCGAGTTGTAACTCAAAGGAACCGTCGATGTGGGTATGGAATGCAGAGATATTATTTACCCATACTCCGTCCATTGTAAGGAACTCAACACGGTCTGGGAGAACGTGCATGGCGGGTATGAAATCCCATTGATTATCGTATACAAAGGTCTCTCCCATCGGCTGCACATACACCCAGAATCCTGTGAAATCTGTAATGGATGGCTCTATTGCGCCATGTTCTACATTGGCATCCACAGGTGTGCGGAATCGTCTTTCCGCATTGAAGAGCCGTTGTAGCGAGTCTTCGGCAAAGATGCCATAGTATAGGGGATCATCCTTGCTGTGGTTGAGGAAGGTATAGATGGCATTGCTCTCTGCGGTCTCCTCATCATCGGTTTGTATGGAATAATAGTAGGCGTCAAGGACGGTGATGTTGCGCGGAGTAATGCGAGTGTGGAGTTTTGGGCCGAGCCCCCGAACCAGCGTGTCTCGTTGCATGGCGAAACGCTCACGTATCGCGGGCGGCGCATAGGGCAACTCTGCGTCGATTAGGTGTATGCAGTGCGCATAAATCATGTTGTTGGGCCAGGTACCCATGCCTTGCGGCGATGCACCCAGTTTGGCAAATATCTTACGCCAATACGGAGGAATGGCACCATAGGGCGCCCGGCAGTCGATAGGTTCCTGCGCGAACAGTGTATCTCCCTGTGCAGTGACATAGCTCTCGCGTACCAATTCCGAGCAGTACATGGCTCCGTTGTCGGGTTCAAAAGCAGTGTCGTAGGGTTGACCGATGAAACGGCAGGCATTGTGTACAAAGAGGTCAGCGTTGGAAGCATCATTCAGTCTGCAGACGAAGAAGGTCGGTAGCGAACCATCGCGCAGGGTGATAGACTTTACATAGTCGGCCCATGGATAACGTTGCACACCGCGGGCGAGGGTGGCGTCAATGACGTAAAGGCTGTCACCAACCATGTCAAGTATGCTGACGTGAATGATATTCAGTGTGTCTGTGATACGGCACCCCTGGCGACGCAGGGCTGCTACAGAGGTGCGGATATCTGCGGCCTCTTTGTCATTATCGGCGTGGTAATCGTAGGGCAATGCTGTAAAAAGCAAGTCTCCGCTCTGTACACAGGATATGGGAGATTGGGGTCGGCACGACACGAACACCGGCAAAAGTAAGATAAGAATGTATCGAACTCTTTTTATCGCTATCATAAATGTCACTTTGCACAATAAACCGCACAAAGGTAAGACTTTTATTTGATTTGAACGAAAAAGAAAAGTTTTTTCTTTTTTAAAATTTAATAGATTTTTTGCGCGCGCATGAAAAATAATGTGTATCTTTACACCCACGTTGTAGAAATTTTTAAATCTTTTCACTATTAATACGTATGATTATGAAAAAGTTAAATGTGTTTTTGGGAGCTGCGACCGTTGTCGCGATGTTAGCATCGTGCAATAGCACACCTGTTGAAGATGTGGCACTCTCTGGATTGAAACGTTCCGACTTTCAGGCAGAGGTACAAGGAAAACAAACGGATATGTTTGTGCTGAAGAACGAAGCCGGTATGGAGGTCTGTCTAACGAATTTCGGCGGACGAATGCTCTCCATCATGGTTCCTGATCGTGATGGTAACTTCATTGACGTGCTTCAAGGGCAGAAGAGCATCGCCGACTATACCACCTATGCCAGCGACTTTGGCGCCAGTATCGGCCAGTATGCCAACCGTATCGATCAAGGTAAGATTACGCTGGATGGCGTGGAATATCAACTTCCGAAAAACAATTACGGCCACTGTCTGCATGGTGGTTGTACCCTGGATGGCAGTGGTGTAGGCCCTGAGGATGCCAACTGGGAAACGCCTATGGGCTGGCAATACAGCGTGCTCGATGTTGTCGAGCAGAGCGATAGCAGCGTCACTTTCAAGAAGTTCAGTCCCGATGGCGAGGCTGGCTTCCCTGGTAACGTTACAGCTACTGTCACTTACACCCTGACATCCGACAATGCCATTGTTATTCTTTGGAAGGCTACTACGGACAAGAAAACTGTCATCAACCAGTGCAACCACGCTTACTTCAACTTCAATGCAGATAAGAGCAAGCAGATTACCAATCACAAGCTGTGGTTGAACGCCAGCTGCTATACACCTGTGGACTCGACCTTTATGACTACCGGTGAGATTGCTGCTGTGGAGGGTACACCCATGGACTTTACATCCCCCAAGGAAATTGGCGCGGAAATTGGCAACTACGATTTCGAACAACTGAAGTTCGGTAATGGCTACGACCACAACTGGGTGCTTAATACCAAGGGTTGCATGCATTGCCCTGTTGCCCGTCTGGCTTGTCCCGACACCGGCATCAAGATGGAGGTCTACACCAATGAGCCCGGCATTCAGGTATATACCGGCAACTTCCTTGATGGTACGGTGAACGGCAAGGATGGTGCTCCTATCAACTTCCGCACAGCAGTCTGTCTGGAGACCCAACATTTCCCCGACAGCCCCAACAAGGGTGACCTTGAAGGATGGTATAGCTGTGAGCTCAATCCCGGTGAGGAGTATGTGAGCTGCTGTGTCTACCAATTCTCTGTCTGCAAGGGCGAAGGTGGCGACTGCTGTGGCAAGACCGAGGTTTGCAGCGGCGAGAAAGAAGAAGGCGGTGACTGCTGTGGCAAGACCGAGGCATGCAGCGGTGAGAAAGAAGGCAGTGATTGCTGCGGTGCAAAGTAATTGAATTTAAGATCAGTGTTTAAGTCTTTCACGTTATGAATTTTATCGAAGCCATCACACAGTCCGGTTTTAAGACCGTTGACTTCATTATCCTGTTGGTGTACCTTGCATTGCTGATTTTCCTCGGCCTCTTTCTGGGTCGCACGAAGAAGGGCGAGCAGAAAAGTGCCAGCGACTATTTTCTGGCAGGCAATACTCTGACCTGGTGGGCCGTGGGTGCCTCACTCATCGCAGCGAATATCTCTGCCGAGCAGTTCATCGGAATGAGTGGCACCAGCTACGCCGATGGCATAGCTACTGCTGCCTATGAGCTCATGGCTGCCGTGACGCTTGTTGTCATCGGCAAGTTCCTCCTACCGACGATGTTGAAACGCAAGATCTTCACCATCCCGCAGTTCCTGCGCGAACGCTACAACGATGGCGTGGGTCTGGCTTTCTCCATCCTATGGCTGTTTCTTTATGTGTTCGTTAACCTGACCTCTGTGGCTTGGTTGGGTGCACTTGCCATTGAGCAGATCCTCGGCCTGCAGGGTGTGAGCATCGCCTGTGGCGGGTTCACTATATCCATGCGTATGGTCATCATCCTGCTTTTGTTCGTCATCGCAGGTATCTACAGCATCTATGGCGGTTTGGCTTCCGTGGCTTGGACAGACGTCATGCAGGTTATCTTCCTGGTCGGCGGTGGTCTTGTCACAGCCTGGTTCGCATTGAAGGCCGTGGGTGGCGGTGACGGTGTATGGGCTGGTCTGAGCAACCTCTATACCGACCTCACAACGGGTGAACATCTCACCGACAGCCATCTGCACCTTGTGATTCAACAAAGTCATGGTGCAAGTGCTTTTGCTAACGTGCCCGGTATTGCTGCTGTGGTGGGTGGCGTATGGCTCACGAACCTCGGATATTGGGGATTCAACCAGTATATCATTCAGAAAGGTCTTGCTGCCAAGAGCACCGATGAGGCTCAGAAGGGTCTTATCTTCGCAGGCTTCCTGAAGATTTTGATTCCTTTCATCGTCGTGCTGCCCGGCATTTGTGCCTATTACATCAGCCTTCATCCCGAAACGTTCCAGAATATGCAGGGAAGCATCAACGTCGCCGACGATGCTTATCCTTGGCTGGTGCGTAACTTTACTCCCACGGGCATCAAGGGCCTGACCTTCGCTGCTCTTTCGGCTGCCATTATCAGTTCTCTGGCTTCCATGCTCAACAGTACGTCCACCCTCTTCACGATGGACATCTATAAGAAGTACATCAACAAGGAGGCTGACGACAAGAAACTGGTTACCACTGGACGTCTGACATCGCTTTGCGCCCTCATCATCGCAGCCATCGCTGTTAAGCCTTTGCTGGGCAACCTCGACCAGGCATTCCAGTACATTCAGGAGTACAGCGGCTTCATTTATCCGGGCATCATCACTGTTTTCGGACTTGGTTTGCTCTGGAAACGTGCCAGCGGCAAAGCTGCCGTTTGGACGGCTATTGCTGTTATCCCTCTCGGCGTGTTGTTCAAGCTCTGTCTTGGCGATGTACCTTTCCAGCTGCGTGCGGGTTACATCTTCATCATCTGCATGACGATGTTTGTGCTCATTTCCCTCTTCGACAAGAAGTATGTGGAGTGTGAGCTTCCCAGCGAGAAGGACCAGAAGGCCATGATCAAGTGGGCAAAGATAATGGGCGGTTTTGGATTGTTCTTCATTCTGGCTGCGGCTGTTGTCGTCATCATGGGCAAGAGCACACCTGCCACGGCTTATCTGAACGACATTGGTTTCCAGGCCTTCTTCTTCTTCGGCGTGCTCGTAGGTCAAGCCGCACTATGGCTCTACAGTAACAGCAAGTCAAAGAAGCAGAACGTCAAGGCGCTGCCTGTGGACCTCAGCCTTTTCCATACCTCTAAGGGCTATGGCATTGGTGGCCTGCTCATTTGTGCCATTTGTGCTGTAATTTATATCTTACTTTGGTAATCAATTAACGAGAATTCAGGGGCAATGCGCGGTGTGCATTGCTCCCTGATCTCTCTTACATTTACATCATGCTTGAAGAATTAAAAGCCAGAGTATGCAAGGCAAATCTGGATCTCGTAAAACACGGCCTTGTCATCTTCACTTGGGGTAATGTCTCGGCCATTGACCGCCCTAGCGGATTGGTTGTGATTAAGCCCAGTGGTGTCAGTTATGAGGGTATGAAGCCATCGGACATGGTGGTAGTGGATCTTGATGGGAATATTGTTGAGGGTGACCTTAATCCTTCCAGCGACACGCCCACCCATCTGGTACTCTACAGGGCCTTTCCTGAGATAGGGGGTGTTGTTCATACGCATAGCACCTATGCCACGGCATGGGCACAGGCCGGTATTGACCTCCCGAATATCGGCACCACACATGCCGACTACTTTCACGAGGCCATCCCCTGCACTGCCGACATGACAGAGGCAGAGGTCAAAGGGCAATATGAACTGGAGACGGGCAATGTCATCGTCAAACGTTTCGAAGGCATGAACCCGATGCATACACCCGGCGTGCTGGTGAAAAACCATGGGCCATTCTCCTGGGGAAAGGATGCCGACGATGCTGTGCACAATGCAGTGGTCATGGAGCAGTGTGCTAAGATGGCAAGCATCGCATTCAGCGTGAATCCCAACCTCACCATGAATCCGTTGCTTGTAGAGAAACATTTCTCGCGCAAGCATGGTCCGAATGCCTACTATGGACAGAAGAAAAAATAATCTATCAACCTATTAAAAATTTTAGATAATGAAAAACGTATTTGAGAATTATGAAATCTGGTGGGTGACCGGTGCACAGCTCCTCTACGGAGGCGATGCCGTGGTGGCCGTGGACGGACATTCAAAAGAGATGGTCGCTGGACTGAACGACAGTGGTAACATCCCAGTTAAAATCGTATATAAAGGTACTGCCAACAGCAGCAAGGAAGTGGAGGACGTGATGCTTGCCGCCAACAATGACAAGAAGTGTATCGGCATCATCACATGGATGCATACCTTCTCGCCTGCAAAGATGTGGATCAAGGGCTTGCAAGCACTCAAGAAACCACTTCTTCATTTCCACACACAGTATAATACCGACATCCCTTGGGATAGCATCGATATGGACTTCATGAACCTCAATCAGAGCGCTCATGGTGATATTGAATTCGGTCATATCTGCACGCGCATGCGCGTTCCCCGCAAGGTGGTTGTCGGCCATTGGAAGAGTGCGGAGGCCCAGAAGCAGATTGCTGTATGGAGTCGCGCTGCTGCCGGCGTGGCCGATGCACATGACGTACGCTGTCTGATGTTCGGCATGAACATGAATAATGTGGCTGTCACCGATGGCGACCGTGTGGAGTTTGAGCAGCGCATGGGCTACCATGTGGACTACTACCCCGTATCGTCACTGATGGAGTACTACAAGAAGGTCACCGATGCTGAGGTTGATGCGCTGGTAGAGGAATATAAGCAACTCTACACCATCAAGATCGACGAGAGTGGTGAAGAGGTCTATTGGGAGAAGGTGAAGAACTCTGCCAGGGCCGAGATCGCCTTGCGTCGCGTGCTTGCCGACGAAGGCGCCACAGCTTTCACTACCAATTTCGACGACCTCGGCGGTGCTGACGTTGATGACCCGCATTTCTTGGGCTTTGACCAGATTCCTGGTCTGGCCTCGCAGCGGCTGATGCAGGAAGGCTATGGCTTCGGCGCCGAGGGCGACTGGAAGACGGCATGCCTCTACCGCACACTGTGGGTGATGAACCAGGGCCTGGAGAAGGGATGCTCGTTCCTTGAGGACTACACGCTGAACTTTGCCGCCGACTGCACGTCAAGCCTGCAGAGTCACATGCTTGAGGTGTGTCCGCTCATTGCTACCGACAAGCCCAAACTTGAGGTTCACTTCCTCGGTATAGGCATCCGCAAGCAGCAGACAGCTCGTCTGGTGTTTACATCAAAGACAGGTGCCGGTATCAAGGCCACCGTCGTGGATCTCGGTAACCGTTTCCGCCTCATCACCAGTGAGGTGGAGTGCATCGAGCCGCAACCTATGCCAAAACTGCCCGTCGCCAGTGCCCTGTGGGTGCCTCAGCCGACGTTCGAGATTGGCGCTGGCGCGTGGATCCTCGCCGGAGGTACGCACCACAGCGCTTTCTCCTACGACATCACGGCCGAGTATTGGGAGGACTTCGCTGAAATGGTGGGCATCGAGTACGTCAATATTGACAAGGATACCACTATCGGCGCCTTCAAGCAGCAGCTTCGCAACAATGAGGTGTACTATATGTTGAACAAGGCTCTCAAGTAAGACGTCATGGATGCCAAGTCAATCATACAGGCAGGAAAAGCCATCCTCGGCATTGAGTTCGGATCAACACGCATCAAGGCCGTGCTCATCGATCCTGAGAACAAGCCTATCGCACAGGGCAGCCATCGCTGGGAGAACCAGCTTGTGGATGGATTGTGGACCTACAGCATTGATGCCATCTGGGCCGGGCTACAGGACTGCTATGCTGACCTCTGTGCTGATGTGAAACGACAGTACGACACCGACATCACCGCGCTTGCTGCTATTGGCATCAGCGCCATGATGCATGGCTACATGGCTTTCGACAAGCAACAGCAGATCCTTGTGCCCTTCCGCACATGGCGGAATACCAATACGGGTCAGGCAGCAGCTGAGCTCTCGGCACTGTTCAACTTCAACATCCCTCTTCGCTGGAGCATCTCGCACCTTTACCAGTGCATACTGGAGGATTGCCCGCATGTGAAAGACATCGATTTCCTCACCACTCTGGCCGGATACATTCACTGGCAGCTCACAGGACGGAAGGTGCTTGGCGTGGGTGACGCATCAGGCATGATACCTGTAGATTCCACCACGAAAACTTACGATGCCACCATGGTGCAGAAGTTTGATGCACTCATCGCCCCCAAGTGCTATCCTTGGCATCTGCTGGATATCTTGCCGCAGTCCATCGTGGCTGGCGAGGATGCCGGCGTGCTGACAGCCGAGGGTGCGAAACTCCTCGACCCGAGCGGCAAGTTGCAAGCGGGCATTCCGCTCTGCCCTCCTGAAGGCGATGCCGGTACGGGCATGGTGGCTACCAACGCTGTTAAGCAGCGCACGGGCAATGTGTCTGCCGGCACATCATCGTTCTCGATGATAGTGCTTGAGAAAGAGATGAAGAAACCCCACGAGGTGATCGATATGGTCACTACTCCCGATGGTAGCCCTGTGGCTATGGTGCACTGCAACAATTGCACCTCCGACATCAATGCCTGGATGGGCCTGTTCCGCGAGTATCAGGAGATGCTTGGTGTACCGTTCAACGAGAATGCCTTCTACAAGATGTTGTTTGAGAAAGCGCTTGAGGGCGATGCTGACTGTGGTGGCATCATGACGTACAACTACATCTCCGGTGAACCTGTTACTGGCTTTGCCGATGGCCGTCCTCTCGTTATCCGCGCTGCCAACGATAAGTTCAACCTGGCTAACTTCATGCGCGCCAACATCTGCGCATCGGTGGCCGTGCTGAAGATTGGCAATGACATTCTTCTCAAAGAGGAGAACGTGCGCGTGGATCGTATCACCGGTCATGGTGGACTGTTCACTGTGAAGGGTGTTGGTCAGAGCATATTGGCTGCTGCCATTGACTCGCCCATCTCCGTCATGGAGACTGCCGGAGAGGGTGGGGCATGGGGCATCGCCTTGCTTGCAGGCTATTGTGTGAACAACCCGAAAGGGCTTGCATTGCCAGACTATCTCGAACAGGTCGTCTTCGCTGGCAATACGGGTACTGAGGTCCAGCCCGACCCGGTAGCCGTGGCTGGATTTAATGCCTACATTGAGACCTACAAGGCTTGTCTTCCCGTGGAAAAGGCTGCCGTAGAGTGTAAGAAGGCATAAAGCTATTCAGGGGGATGAGGGCCGATACCTCTCATCCCTCACTCATGAAAGTCTAAATAGACCCTATATGCATAAAAATCACATTGTTGCATTCATAACTTTCCTTACTTCCGCCCTATCTCTTCCCATTGCTGCCGAGGTGGTTACTGTCACTTCGCCCGACGGACGCACCGTGGTCACCCTCACCGACAACAATGCACAGGCAGAATGGTCGGTGACTTTCGACGGAGTACCCGTTATCACCCCTTCGCCGCTGGGCATCGATTCGGATATCCATGCTCCTTTTGACAATCTCACGCTCTCTGCTGCAGAGCGCGATACGGTCATTGATGATTATAGCCTCGATCGTGCCAAGGTATCGCATGTACACTACGAGGCCAACCGGCTCATCGCCACCTACAGCGACCCACATCATAAATCGTTCAAGGTGGAGTTCCGGGTAAGTAATAACAATATTGCTTTTCGATACCTTTTACCCATGCTGCACGACCATCGCTGTACCGTTGTGCAGGAAGAGGCTACTACCTTCAGCTTCCCTGAGGGTTCCACTTGTTTCCTCACTCCGCAGAGCGATCCCATGACAGGGTGGAAAGGTACGAAACCATCCTACGAAGAGGAATATATGATTGATGCTCCTGTGGGCACACCGTCGCAGTATGGTCACGGATTCACGTTCCCATGCCTTTTTAAATCCAATGGGGTGTGGGTGCTGGTCTCAGAGACCGATGTCGATAGCCACTACTGTGGTAGCCGCCTTGGCGAGCCTACACCCGATGGGCACTATACGATTGCCTATCCGATGGAAGGCGAGAACAACGGTTTCGGCAGCACGGGAGCTCAAATAGCTCTGCCTGGCCATACACCATGGCGTACCGTCACGGTTGGCGACTTGAAGGCCATTACTGAAACCACCATTGCCTTTGATGTTGTTGAGCCGCGCTATACGCCCTCCATTAACTACCACTATGGTCGTGGCACTTGGAGCTGGGAGGTGTGGGACGATGCCAGCATCAACGAGACAGACATTCGTGCCTATATTGACTTGGCGGCAGCCTTGAAGTGGGAATATTGTCTCATCGATAACTATTGGGATAGGAATATCGGCCGCGAAAAGATTGAACAGCTGAGCCGTTACGCGCAGTCGTTGGGCGTCAGCCTCTTCTTGTGGTACAATTCATCGGGCGCTTGGAACGACACCACCCAGAGCCCCTACGATGTGATGTCCAATATCATCACTCGTCGCAAGGAAATGGCCTGGATGAAGGATATCGGTGTCAAGGGAATCAAAGTGGACTTCTGGGGAGGCGACAAGCAGGAGACGATGCGTCTTTACGAAGAGGTGCTTGCTGATGCCAACGACTATGGACTCATGGTCATCTTCCATGGCTGCACCCTGCCACGAGGGTGGGAACGCATGTATCCCAACTATGTGGGTAGCGAGGCAGTGCTCGCCAGTGAGAATCTGAAGTTCAGCCAGCATATGGACGATATGGAGGCTGTCAATGCCTGCCTGCATCCCTTCATCCGCAATACCGTTGGCTGTATGGAGTTCGGCGGCAGTGCTCTCAACAAATACTATAGCCGCGACAATGCCCATGGCAACCACCGTGTGTGCGGCGATGCTTTCGAGCTGGCTTGCGCCGTGCTCTTCCAGAACCCCATCCAGAATTTCGCACTCACGCCAAACAATCTCACCGATGCACCTGCCGAAGCCATTGACTTCATGCGCGGGGTTCCCACCACGTGGGACGAGACACGCTACATCGATGGCATTCCCGGACAGTATGTGGTGCTGGCACGCCGCCATGCCAACTGCTGGTACATTGCCGCCATCAATGCTACCGAAAAGCCGCTCAGTGTGTCGGTCGAGCCTTCGCTGTTCGGATATAACGGTAAGACAGTCAAGACGTACATGGACGACAAGACCATGGCATTCTGTACAAAAGATATAAAGATAACCCGTAAGGGAATGCTCCCGCTCTCCATTCCTACCAATGGTGGGGCAGTGCTGGTACTTCCCTTAAACGAATAATGTGATTGTTGATATGATATCTCATTCTATGGTCCAGGGGCATATCGTTGACCCCGTAAACAAACGCATTTATGATGCCACTCTTTTTATTGAGGATGGCCGCATAGTGGAGATACGCCCTCTGTCGGTTCCGGCCGAGAAAGAACTCCCCTTTATCCTCCCGGGATTCATCGATAGCCATGTGCACATTGAGAGCAGCATGCTGCTGCCAGCACAGTTTGCTCGGGTGGCTGCCCGTCATGGTACCGTGGGCGTGGTTACCGACCCTCATGAGATTGCCAATGTGCTGGGTATACCCGGCGTGGACTACATGGTGGCCGACGGCAGGGATATCCCCTTCCATTTCTGCTTCGGCGCTCCTTCGTGCGTACCCTGTACAGGTATGGAAACGGCTGGCGCGGTGCTCAGTGCAGCCGACATCGATGTGCTCATGCAACGCGATGATATCGGTTTCCTGGCGGAGATGATGAACGTGCCTGGCGTGCTCTACGATGACCCGGAAGTGTTGGGAAAACTGGAGGCTGCCCGCAAGTATGGCAAGCCAATCGACGGGCACGCTCCAGGGCTGTTGGGCGATGGGCTGAAGAAGTATGCCTCGCTCGGCATCACCACCGATCATGAGTGTACCACGTTGGAAGAGGCACGCGAACGGCTCGACGTCGGCATCGATGTGCTCATCCGTAACGGTAGCGCCGCACAGGACTTTGACACCCTCTCTCCACTGCTCGCCGACTATGACGACCATCTGATGTTCTGCAGCGATGACCTCCATCCCGATAACCTCATGCGCGGACACATCAATCTGCTTGTACAACGAGCCGTCGCCAAGGGCTATCCGCTATGGAACGTACTGCGTGCAGCCTGCGTCACCCCTGTACGACACTACAATCTGCCCTGCGGACTGCTGCAACTGGGTGATAGTGCTGACTTTATCGTGGTGGATAACCTCACCGATTTCAACATACAGGCCACCTGTATCTCGGGCAATGTCTTCAATCCGATTGTCCAGATGCCAACGCACGATGTTGCCGAATGCAAGTGCCCGAATCACTTTCATGCGCAGCCCATCACGTCCGATGATCTGCATCTCGCTCCTGAGGGTGATTGCGCACGCGCCATTGTGGCTTACAACGGACTGCTGGTGACAGGCGAGAAGATGGTCACTCCTAATGTGGTGAATGGCAATGTGGTGTCGGACACCGGACACGATGTGCTCAAGGTGATGGTGCTCAACCGCTACGAAGCTGGTGCACGTCCGTCGCTTGGACTCATCAAGGGCTTCGGACTCAAGCGCGGAGCGCTGGCATCGTCTATCGCTCACGATAGCCATAACATCGTAGCCATCGGCACCAGCGATGAGGCTATTGTGGTGGCTGTGAACGAACTTATACGTGTCGGTGGCGGCATCGTGGTTACTGATGGCGAGGGCACGATGCGCTCACTGCCGCTGCCCATAGCAGGACTTATCAGTCCGCAACCCTGCGAGGTGGTTGCAGCCCGCTACAGCGAGCTCACCGACCATGCTCGCTCGCTGGGCTGTGTGTTTGATGCCCCGTTCATGACGCTCGCCTTTATGGCGCTTCCCGTCATACCGAAACTCAAGATTACCGACCGGGGCATCTTTGATGCGGAACAGTTCACTTACACCCACTTATTCGTCAAGTAGAACTCCTGGCTCCTGCTCATGATGTCTTTTCATCTTGTCCCATGTAAATAAATAAGAAATATAAAAAACAAAGTTTAAGTTATGAACGACATTCGTCTTATGAATCGTGCAGCCGACAATATCCGTATCCTGGCTGCATCAATGGTTGAAAAAGCAAAGTCGGGGCATCCGGGCGGAGCCATGGGTGGAGCCGATTTCATCAACGTGCTTTTCAGTGAGTACCTCGTATATGACCCCAAGAATCCTCAGTGGGAGGGACGCGACCGTTTCTTCCTCGATCCCGGTCACATGGCTCCCATGCTCTACAGTGCTTTGGCACTCACGGGTAAGTTCTCACTGGACGAACTGGCACAGCTCCGCCAGTGGGGCTCCCCCACACCGGGCCATCCGGAAGTCAATGTGGCTCGCGGCATCGAGAACACCAGTGGACCACTCGGTCAGGGCCATACCTTCGCCGTGGGTGCCGCCATCGCCGAGAAGTTCCTGGCGGCCCGTCTGGGACAGGAAGTGATGCATCACACCATCTATGCCTATATCTCCGATGGCGGGGTGGAGGAGGAGATCAGTCAGGGCGCCGGTCGTATTGCCGGACATCTCGGACTGGACAACCTCGTGATGTTCTACGACAGCAACGATATCCAGCTCTCCACGGAGTGCGCCGCCGTCACCAGCGAGGATGTTGCCATGAAGTACACGTCGTGGGGATGGCACGTTATCACCATCAACGGCAACGACGTGGCGCAGATCCGCTATGCGCTTGATGAGGCCCTCAAGGAGACAGAGAAACCTACGCTCATCATCGGCAAATGCATCATGGGAAAGGGTGCGCTCAAGGCCGATGGCAGCAGCTACGAGCGCAACTGTGCCACTCATGGCGCCCCGTTGGGTGGCGATGCGTATGTCAACACGGTGAAGGCACTGGGTGGCGACCCTGAGAATCCCTTCGTTATCTTCCCCGATGTGGAGAAACTTTATGCGGCGCGTGCTGTTGAGCTGGAAACGATTTGTGTGGCACGCCAGGCCGAGAAGGCGGCATGGGTTGCTGCCCATCCCGACAAGGCAGCTAAGCTCACCGACTGGTTTGCCGGCAAGGTGCCTGCTATCGACTGGGCCGGCATCCAGCAGAAGGCAGATGCGGCCACACGCGGTGCCAGCGCTACGGTACTCGGCGCGCTGGCTGAACAGGTGGAGAATATGATTTGTGCCAGTGCCGACCTCTCGAACTCCGACAAGACCGACGGCTTCCTCAAGAAGACGCATGCCTTCACCAAGGGCGACTTCTCGGGCGCATTCTTCCAGGCGGGAGTGGCCGAGCTCACCATGGCTTGCTGCTGCATCGGTATGGCCCTGCACGGGGGCGTCATCCCGGCCTGTGGTACGTTCTTCGTGTTCAGCGACTATATGAAACCTGCCGTGCGTATGGCGGCCCTTATGGAATTGCCTGTGAAGTTTATCTGGACACACGATGCCTTCCGCGTTGGTGAGGACGGACCCACCCACGAACCCGTAGAGCAGGAGGCACAGATCAGGCTCATGGAGAAACTCCACAACCATAGCGGTCGTCCCTCTATGCTCGTGCTCCGTCCGGCCGATGCCGAGGAAACCACCGTCTGCTGGCGCATGGCTATGGAGAATATGGCTACGCCCACGGCTCTCATCCTTAGCCGCCAGAATATTGTGAACCTCCCTGCAGGCAATGACTACAGTTTGGCAGCCCATGGCGCCTACATCGTCGAGGGCAGTGATGCCGATCCCGATGTCATCCTGCTGGCCAGTGGCAGCGAGGTGAGTACCCTCGTCAGCGGTGCATCGCTGCTGCGCGCCGATGGCTTGAAGGTGCGCATTGTGAGCGTGCCCAGCGAGGGCTTGTTCCGCAGCCAGACGAAGGACTACCAGCATAGCGTGCTTCCTGCTGGGGTGAAGAAGTTCGGCCTCACTGCAGGCCTGCCTGTCACCCTTGAGGGACTGGTGGGTGCCGACGGCACCGTGTTCGGCCTTCAGAGCTTCGGGTTCTCTGCTCCCTATAAGGTGCTCGACGAAAAGCTTGGCTTCACAGCTCAGAACGTGTACGACCAGGTGAAAGCATTGTTTTGAGGACTGATAATATATAGAAAATCATTTGTTCCGTTATGAATATCGGTATTGCCAGCGATCATGCCGGCTTTGAACTCAAACAATATGTGAAGGAGTGGCTTGCCGCTCATGGACATACGTACCATGACTTCGGTACCCTTACGCCCGATAGCTGTGACTATTCTGACTACGGGCACCTGCTCGCCTATGCTGTGGAACGTGATGAGTATCCGTTCGGTATCGCCATCTGTGGCAGCGGTGAGGGCATTGCCATGACGGTCAATAAACACCCCGGCATACGTGCCGGGCTCTGCTGGCAGCCAGAGATCGCTCACCTTGTACGGCAGCACAACGATGCCAACATCCTGGTCCTGCCCGGACGGTTCATCGATACGGCCATGGCCGATGCTATTCTTGCTGAATTCTTCGCCACACCCTTTGAGGGTGGCCGTCATCAACGGCGCATAGACAAGATTCCTCTCCCTGAGTAACTGCACCTTGGATCATAGACAGCGATGCCTCGGCCAACCGCCGAGGCATCGCTGTCGTTGTCAAGTGTCGCAAGTTACATGTTACCTATTCATGCCGTTTGCCACATTTGCTATTCGTCATGTTCATTTCTTGATCACCAGCGTATCTTCCTTGGCGTTGGGCGCCCAGGCTCCTTCCTTACCGGTGAAGGTGACGGCCAACTCCTCCACTTCTACGGAGTGCCAGCAGCCCTTGGCGATGTTGATGCCGCACACGCCGCTGTCACCGCCCATGTGATAGCGTTCGGCTTCTGTACCATCGTCGTTGTAGAGCACCACGTCCATCTTTCCGCGTAGGAGCAGCACCGTCTCGTTGGAGTTCTGGTGACGATGCACCACCAGCTTGCTGCCGGGAAGCCATACGTTGAGCATACGCTGCGAGTCATCGTCCTCGCTGTTGCGCAGGTCGTAGTTCATGCGCAGACGAGGAGCATCGTGTGCCTGACTCTCAAGCTGATGGAACAGGGCTTCGTCGATAACCACCTGTCCTTTCTGGAATGTCATGTCGAGGCCGTTGAAGAGGTCGAACAGGTGCTCGCGCACGTCCTCGATACACCCTTCGCCCTGAGCTTCGTAGTACTTGTTCTCCTTCTTATAATAGTCGATCAGCGGCTCAGTCTGCTCGTGGTACGTGCGGATGCGGTTGGTGATGGTCTCTTCGCTGGCATCATCGGCGCGTCCCTCGATGGCAGCACGCTTGGCGAGACGTTCGCGTATCACCTCGTCGGATATCATGATGGAGGTCACGGCATTCACCTTCTCACCGCGACGGGCCAGTATGGCATCCAGGTCGGCAGCCTGTCCCGGCGTGCGGGGAAAACCGTCGAGCAGGAATCCTGCCACACCCTTCGTGCTGTCGAACACGTGTTCGATCATCGCTTCTACCATTTCGTCGGACACCAGTCCGCCGGCGGCAATGACACTCTTTACTTGTTCGCCGAGGGGCGTGCCGGCGGCAATCTCATCGCGCAGCATGGCGCCTGTACTTACGTGTCTCAGGTTATACTTCTCGGCAATGGCACTGGCCTGCGTGCCTTTTCCAGCCCCGGGAGGGCCAAAGAGGATGTAATACTTCATGTGTAACGGTATGTTTTTTTCCACTGCAAAGGTACGGACATTTATATATTTTGCAAACTCTTATATTGCAAAATGTAACTCCTTTTATGTCAAAATACTTTTTTTACTCTTTTCTTTCTGCCTTTCTCTTCAGATTGTCATACCGAGTTTGCAAAATGCATCGATAAGCCAAGGAACGGTGTGGTGCAATGTACGGACTTGCTTGCGGTGGCGATGCCTCTGGCCTTACTGCATATGTCGAATGGATGGGCGATAGAGATGCCATTAAGCGCATTACATGGATGCGTAAATGGGTCACCCTGCAAAGATCAGCGTTCCTTCATTCTGCGTGCAACATTTCGTCCATCGTTTTTCGTCTCATCAGGACCATCTGTATAATCCGTCAGATCCGTGTTCGTATCCCTTGGTACTTGGACGGAGAGGAACTAATCAATAGTTCATTCATTGTAATCAATATGTCAAAGAGCGGGTGCTATAGCGGCGAATTCAACTGCGTTTTCAGTGTTCCAAGTTGTTCGTTTCAGAGCGTGAGTTGTTCATTCTGGAGTCAAAAATTTTCGTTCGGTGGAAATCTTGTCCTTTTTTCAATTTGTTGACCCTAATATAATAAAAATTTTTCAATTTTCCAAATTTTTCGGCAGAAATCTGCCGAAACACCCCCAATATTTAACTTTCATTAAGGATTCAGCGTCCCATTTTCGTGCATTTGCAGCGCAGGTAATGAGGTTTGCGCTCGCGCGCGTGC
>R18__coassemble_1543_pt1 | contig 25373 bp, 16 predicted proteins | sample R18__metabat2_high_PE_038 | metagenome-assembled genome bin R18 | reverse complement strand
CCTGAAGTGATGTGGCGCAAAAGAAAGGCATCCGATACTTCGGTATCGGATGCCTTGTTCGTAATCAGATCAGACAAGGAGTCTTCCTTTATCCCCAAGCCAGAGCGCTGGCACCGAGGACGGCGGCGTCGGCATCCTTGAGCTCGCTGACGAGCACCTTCACCTTGCCCTGCCAGATGCGGAGCACGTTGGCCTCGAGGGCCTCGCGGATGGGGTTCATGATGTAGTCACCACTCTTGGTGAGTCCGCCGAAGAGAATGATCGCCTCGGGAGCGGAGAAGGCCACGAAGTCGGCCAAGGCGGCACCGAGGATGTCACCGGTGAACTTGAAGATCTCAAGAGCAATCTTGTCGCCCTGTACGGCGGCATCGTACACATCCTTCGACTCGATGGGACGGTCAGAGATGCTGCGCAGCAGGCTGGGTGCGTCGCTAGCTTCCATGCGCTCCTTGGCGGTGCGGGCCACGCCGGTGGCCGAGCAATAAGCCTCAAGACATCCCTTGCGGCCACATCCGCAGGAACGGGCATTGGCGCTGCGGTCCACGATGACGTGGCCGAGCTCGCCGGCAAAGCCATCATGTCCGTAGACGAGCTGACCGTTGATGACGATGCCGCTGCCTACGCCGGTGCCGAGGGTGATCTCGATGAAGTTCTTCATGCCACGTGCGGCACCATAGGTCATCTCGCCGATGGCGGCTGCGTTGGCATCGTTGGTGACGGTGACGGGAACACCCAGCTTGTCGCTAAAGGCCTGTGCCAGGGGCAGGACACCCTTCCACGGGAGGTTGGGAGCAAACTCAATGGTGCCGTGGTAGAAGTTGCCATTGGGGGCACCGATACCGAAACCTTTGATCTTCTCTGCACCGCCCACTTCCTCAATCATCGGGATGAGCTGTGCGCAGATGGCATCGACATACTCTTCAAATACTTTGTAGTTCTGGGTCTTAATAGAACCAGTCTTCAGAATGTTGGCATTGGCGTCAACGATGCCGAATACGCTGTTGGTACCGCCGATGTCCATTCCCACTGCATAGGGTTTTTCCATATTACTCATATTGTTTACTGGTGGATGATAAATAATCTTGCGCAAAACTACGCATTCTGCTTGGTAACTCCAAAAATATTGTTGTATTTTTGCAGTCAGAGTTGAAAAAAGGACGAATATGCATACTGTTCCTGCAGAAATACGCAACTATGTTGAGGCAGAAATCCTGCCTCGTTACGACCACTTCGATGCCGGCCATAGGCGCGACCATGTACTGCTGGTCATCGATAGCAGTCTGCGCCTTGCGCGCGTGTACCATTTGGATATGTGTATGGCGTATGTCGTCGCTGCCTATCACGACACGGGACTGGTGAACGGTCGTGAGCGGCATCACCTGGACTCGGCGGTGCTGCTGCGGGCCGATGCCGTGCTGCGGCAATGGTTTACCGATGAGCAGGTGGACATCATGGCAGAGGCTGTGGAGGATCATCGCGCCTCAGCCGAACAACCTCCCCGCTCAATCTACGGTAAGGTAGTGGCTGATGCAGACCACGACAACACGGCAGAGACCATCGTGCGGCGTACCCTACAGTATGGACTCGAGCACTACCCGCAGATGGCGAAGGAAGAGCAACGGCAGCGAGCGTATGCCCACCTGCAGGAGAAGTATGCGGTAGGAGGTTATCTGCATTTCTGGTTCCCCGAGACCGCACAGTCACCCCACCTCAGCGAGTTGCGCGCATGGATGGCGGATGGTTCCATCGACAGCGTATTTGACCGTCTGTGGACAATGCTCGCGACTGAAGGCTGATGTAAATAGGTGGGTTTCATAAATTCCAAAATCAGTTGAAAGCAATTCGCATAACCCAACTATGAAAACATGGAAGGAGCGCTTGATGCGCTCCTTCCACTGGGTGGTGCCACCGGGATTTGAACCAGGGACACACGGATTTTCAGTCCGATGCTCTACCAACTGAGCTATGGCACCCTCATGATTTGCGCTGCAAAGGTAGCACTATTTTGTGAAACCACAATTGTTTTTCGGAAAATATTCACACTTTTTGCGTTTCTTAAGAGAAAAATGTGTGCTGGTATGTGAAAGTCGTTGTAATTTTGCACGATTTTTTGTTGCTTAAAGGTAAATAAGATGAAAAGGATTTCTGCATCGCTGGCATTGCTGATGCTTTTGAGTGTGTTGGGCATTGGTACGATGGTTGCGCAGCCCCGTTTTGAGATGAAGGTGACGGGTTATGTCCTCGATAGCAAGACGTCGGAACCTCTGGTGGCGGCTGTTGTGAAGGCCACCTCCTCCAATGGTGGTGAGGGCACCTTCGCCATCACCGACGAGAAGGGCGCTTTCAACCTCACCCTCGACCGTCCGGGCAAATACACGTTTGAGTTCACCTATCTCGGATATAAAAAGTTCTCGAAAGACTACAGCTTCCGTCCCGGTCCCACTAACTCCATCGGCAAGGTGAAGATGGAGGAGGATGCCGTGATGCTGAAGGAGGCTGAGGTCATCGGCAAGAACATGCGTGTGAAGCAGACTGCCGACACCACCGTCATCAATGCCGACGGCTATAAGGTGATGGATGGCGCTACGGCCGAGGAGCTCATCGCGAAGATGCCTGGCATGCGTATCACCGACAGTGGCGTAGAGGCGCAGGGCGAGACCGTAGAAAAGGTGCTCGTCGATGGCAAGGAGTTCTTTGAGAACGACCCCAAGATGGCGCTCAAGACACTTCCTGCCGAAGTCGTGCAGAGCGTGGCGGTGTTCGACAAGAAGAGCGACCAGGCCGAGTTCACGGGTTTCGATGATGGCGAGAGTGTGAAGGCGATGGATGTGCGCACGCGGTCCTATAAGCGCAATGGTGTGTTCGGAAAGATCACTGCGCAGGGCGGCTACGACCTGCCCACTGAAGAGGACGGAGCATTGGCTTTGGGCACCGATGGCGACCCACGCTACAATGTCAACTTCAATCTGAACATCTTCAACGGCGATCGCCGCATCACCCTCATGGGGCTGTCGAACAATGTCAACCAGCGCAACTTTTCCTTCGACGACCTGATGAGCGCCGGCGCCATGGGCGGCATGGGTGGACGCCAGTGGGGCGAGCAACACGGCATAGCTCAGGCACATGCCTTCGGCGGTAACTACAACGACAGCTTCCTCGACGAGAAACTTGATGTGCAGGGCAGCTACTTCTTCAACACCACCGACACCCATCAGGAGGATTCCACCTTCAGCGACTACCTGAGCATGGACCGCCGCACCGAGGCTTACTCCACAAGCGACACGCGTAACCTCAATCATAACATCAACATGATGATACGCTACCGGCCCGGCGAGAACGACCAGATTATCTTCCGTCCGCGTGTCGGCATACAGCGCAATGCTTCTGTGAGCGACTCGCGCAACTACACCATTGCTCCACTGGCGGGCGATACGGCCTGGACCACCAAGCAGGCCGACTCCGAAGGCAATGGCTACAACGTAGGTGGTAACCTCACATGGATGCATAAGCTCAACGACAATGGACGTACCCTCTCGTTGAACCTGCAGGGCAGCCTCTCCGGTTCGGGCAGTGAGTCCAACGACTCCAAGACGCTCAACACCAACTATGCTGACCAGCGGGTAACCAACGACACACGCAACTACAGCTACGGTGCTAACCTCGACTGGACGGAACCCCTCAACGAGAACATGCAGCTCAATGCCTCGCTGCGCATCAACAACAACCACTCAGCGAACACCAAGGTCACCGAGTACTCGCAGATGGGCGGCATGCACGGCAGCCAGCGTCTAGACCCTACGGTGCGCGACTCCATCGATACCAACCTCTCCAACTCCTTCGTCAGCGACTACAAGCGCCAGAGTTTCGATGTGGGCTATCGCTTCCATAACGAAACTCTCAACGCCATGGCTCGCGTTGGACTGGAGCGTGCCGACCTCTCCGGACAGCAGACCTACGACTACTACCACGGTCCTGTGGGCGGAGACCCGTCGTATGTCATCGACTCGAAAATCTACTACAACGTGATGCCTATGGCCATGATAGAGTGGAACAGCGAGGGTGGAAACAGCCTGCACCTCATGTACCAAAGCAGCTCTTCTGCTCCCGGCATCAACCAGCTGCAGCAGAGTGTCAACAATGTCAACCCTCTGGCGCTCTCCACCGGTAACCCTTCGCTGGGACAGTCGCAGAGCCATAACCTGCACGGCCGTTTCATCCACAGCAATATGGAGAATGCTACGAACCTGCAGATACACATGGGCGGTGGCATGTCGTGCAACCCCATCGGTACCGTCACCACCATCGTCAATGCCAATACCACCGTGGATGCGTTGCCCATCGACTTCTATCAGCAAGGCAGCGACCAGTTCGCTGGGCTAACGATGGTGAAGGGGGCGCAGATCACCCGTCCCATGAACCTCGACGACAATACCTACAACCTCTGGGCGGGGCTCACCTACGGCCTTCCCTTCGACCTCATTATGAGCAACCTCAACCTCAACCTCAACGGCGGGTATAATGTCTATCATGGCCTCCGCGAGGAGGTGAATGCAGATGCCACGGGCAAGCTCACCTGCGAGGAGCATAAGACCACCAGTGTCAGTCGCAGCTTAGCGCCCGGACTGGAGATTACGTCGAACATCAGCCAGAACCTCGATTTCTCGCTCTCGTACAATCTTGACTTCAGCGACGTGCAGAGCACCGACAATCCCCGCAATTACCTCACGCATACGGCCCGTGGCACTTTCCAATGGGTCATCTGGAAGGGTATCACCATGGAGCATAGTGTGAACTACACCTATTATACGGGTTCTGCCATGGAGGGCAACGACATCTCCACGCTGCTGTGGAATGCTGCGCTGGGCAAGAAGTTCCTGAACAACGCCCTGGAGGTGAAGCTCTCGGGCTACGATATTCTCGGCTCACAGAAGTCCTATAGCCGCAGTGTCAGCGACATGGCCATCACTACCAGTTATTATAACGTGATGCCTCGCTATGCGATGCTCACCGTAGTGTATAACCTGCGTGCCTTCAAGGGTGTAAATGCCTCGGGCAACGACAGCAGCCGTGGCGGCTTCGGCGGTCCCATGGGCGGTCCCGGTCCCCGCTTCTGAAAATTGTAGGACAATAGTGACGATGTGCGTGCTCTTAGAGGAGGGCACGCACATCTGTTTCATGGGGCTTTATTCGAACAGGTGGTAGGTGGTGCGGAGCACCTTGAACTCTGTGCGGCGGTTGAGCTGGTTGCATATCTCCTGCTGCTCCTCGGGGAGGGCGAGGATATATTGTTCGCTCAGCACGTCGCCCTCATGCAGGAAGGGATAGCGCTCGGTGAGCTTGCGTCGTACCACCTTCGGCAGCGTCTCGCCATAGCCCTTGGGCGTGAGGCGGTCGGCGGCGATGCCGTGGTCGATGAGGTAGTTTACAACGCTCTCGGCACGCCGTTGCGAGAGCCGTTCGTTGTAGGCGTCGCGTCCCTTGTAGTCGCAGTGGGCACTCAGTTCAATGGTGACGTTGGGGTTGTCGTTGAGCAAGGCGACAAGTTGGTCAAGCGCCGTGGTGGACTCCGGCGTGAGCGTGGCTTTGTCGAACTCGTAGAAGATGTTGTCGATGAGCACGGGGCGGGTGATGCTGGAGAGGGGAAACAGCAGTTCGTATTCGCGGTTCTCGGTGGTGCTGTCGGTCACCAGCTCCTGCTTGCAGTTGAGGAACCCCTTGCAGGTTCCCAGCAGCACATAGCTCACGCCGGGTGTCACGCGCTGTGTGAACGAGCCGTCGGTACGCACGCTGATCTTCTCGTTGGTGCCATCGTTGCCGATGAGCCATACCACGCCGTCGGGCAGCTCATAGCCGTCCTTCTCGTACACCCATCCTGTGAGGGTGTGGATGGTCTCCGGCAGTTCAAACGAGTAGAGGTGGTCCCAGCCGCGTCCGTCGTTGCGGTTCGAAGAGAAGAACCCACGGTTGTAGGGTCCTTCGAACGTCATGCCGAAGTCGTCCTGCGGCGAGTTGACGGGGCTCTGCAGGTTCGTCACCGTCCAGTGTCCCTCATTGTCGGGGTGGGCGCAGAAGATGTCCAACCCTCCCATGCCTGGTCGCCCGTTGGACGAGAAGTAGAGGTCACCATTGGGGCGGAACGTGGGGAACAACTCGTCGCCAGCGGTGTTGATCTCCGGTCCAAGGTTCTCGATGCCGCCGAACCCTTGGGCGGTGATGGCGATGCGGTAGATGTCGTAGCCTCCGCTGGCGTCCAGACCGAGGTCGGAGACGAAGTAGAGCCAGGTACCATCGGGGCTCACGGCGGGGTGGGCGTAAGAGGTGACGGAGTCGGTGATGAACTCGCACGTCTTCGCTGCTCCCCAGGCGGCATCGCTGCGCGACGACTTGCAGAGTGCTGCCATGCGGGGCGACGAAGCATCCACGGCGCACTGGGTAAGGTACATGGTGCTGAAGTCCGGTGAGAAGCAGCATGCCCCCTCCTCGTATTCGGTATTCAGCTCGCTCTCGATGGTCTCTGGCTTCTGCCACTTACCATTCTCGTCCTTGGCGGCGCGGAAGATGTCGGGGGCTTTCACACCGGTGATGAGGCTTTTCTCCTCGCCTTTGGCCTTGTCGCGTGTGGAGGTGAAGTAGAGCACGGTGCCGTCGGCATCACCGAAGGCCGGACTGTAGTCGCTGCGCCGTCCGTTGAACAGCACGTCTTTCTTCACGATGTAACGTGTGGGGTTCTTCTTCCATACGGGTGCCAGCTCGCACGACTTCAGTCCTACACGCGCCAGCGCGCTGGCAGTGTCGCGTGTCAGGTAGAGGTTGTAGTTCTGTACGGCATTCTTGTAGTCGCCCTTCATCACCTGCAGGTCGGCCAGGTGGAGCAGGGCAGTGCTGTCGGTACAGCCGAAGCGTACGGCATTCTGGTAGGCACCCAGGGCACGGGTGTTGTTGTTGATGCGGCGGTAGCACTCTGCCAGCATGAACGAGCGCTCACCGCGCAGCGCCTTCTGCTTGGGCTGTGTCTGGCTGTAGGCTTTCTTGTACCACACGGCAGCCTCGCTGTACTCGCCCAGGCGGTAGTACTGGTCGGCTTTGCGCAACGACGACTCCGCCCCGCATCCTGTCAGCAGCAGGAGGAACAGGGAGCAAAGTGCGCCACGCAACAACATAGCCTTAGTGCAACCGACGACTTTCTTGAAACCGAAGTCTGTGGGTGAATTGGTGTTACGGGGCGTGTCCAGCTTCTTTTCCATCGCAGCGTATGTATTTGGCGCAAAAGTACGCTTTCTTTTCTTGCCGTCCAAACGAAAATGATGTTTTTTGTTTCGTCCACGACAGATACAAGCTAAGTGCAGGGTGAAAATGTTCGACTTGGCTTCCTATTGACCGCGGTCGATGCAACAGTTGACCGCAGTCAACTCACTCACTGACGGCGGTCAATGAAATTTATTTGGGGAGATTTTTTCAGTTGTTGCAAAGAATTATTTGGTTGTTACAAAGAATGATTCCTTTGTTGCAAATAGGGGTATCACTGACGTGCAGCATTTTCCCTTTTACCTGTGTCACAATCTCCAGAGCATTTGATATGCATTGCTCTAACTAAACCCAAAAGACGTTCGATTTGGAATGTTTGGCGCGTAGGTCAAACTTGTGAGCTGGTCATTCTGTCTGTCTGCTTACCCTCAGTTGCCAGAAGGCTACGGCGGCGGCTGCAGCCACGTTTAGGGAGTCCACGCCATGGAGCATGGGGATGCGGGCTACATAGTCGGCACTGTCGATGACCGACGGCGACAATCCATCGCCCTCTGTGCCCATGATGATGGCCAGACGGGGCTCTGCCGCCAGCACAGGGTCATCGATAGACAGCGAACGATCCACGAGTGCCATGGCTACGCTGCGCAGTCCGAGGGCTGTCAGCTGCGGTTGAAGCGGTGTCTCGTCGAGCCATGTCCACGGCACGAGGAACACGCTGCCCATGCTTACGCGTACGGCCCGCCGGCAGAGTGGGTCGCAGCTGGTAGGGGTGAGCAATACTGCATCGATGCCGAGGGCTGCCGCGCTGCGGAAGATGGCCCCTATGTTGGTGCTGTCCACCACACCGTCGACGACCACCACGCGGCGTGCCCCCTGGCACACCTCCTGTGCGGTGGGTTGTGACGGACGGCGCATGGCGCAGAGCACACCACGGGTGAGACGGTAGCCCGTGAGCGAGGCCAGCAGAGCCGGCGAACCGGTGTAGATGGGGATGTCGCCCACACGGCGGACGATGTCGGCGGCATCGCCCTCGAGATGCTTCTGTTCGGTGAGCAGCGACACCGGCTCGTAGCCGGCATCAAGCGCCACACGTATCACCTTAGGGCTCTCGGCGATGAACAGCGCCTGCGTGGGGTCGCAGACACTGCGCAGCTGGTGCTCGGTGAGCCGGGCATACGGTGTCAGCGACGGATGGTTGATGTCGTCAATGATATGTATCATGAGGCAGGTAAAGGGGTGGCGGTCATTGAGGCATTGCGGCGATGGCTGCGCACAGAAGGTCCACGTTCTCTTCCTTCGTGGCCCATGACGTGCAGAACCGCACGGCAACGTGACTGGCATCGACACGGCACCACCAATCACCGAGGAATGACTCAGCCAACTGGGCATGCTGCGCATCGGTGAGGATGGGGAACTGCTGATTGGTGGGGCTGTCGACGAGGAATGATATGCCACGGTCGGCAAACGCCTCATGGATACGCTCGGCCATGCGGTTGGCATGGGTGGCAAGGGTGAAGTAGAGGCTATCCGTCATGAGCACTTCGTACTGGATACCCAACAGCCGTCCCTTGGCCAGCATACCGCCGCCTTGCTTGATGCAGTAGCGGAAGTTGCTGCTTAACGAAGGGTTGGTGATAACCACCGCCTCACCGAAGAGTGCCCCTTGCTTGGTACCCCCGATGTAGAACACATCGGCCAGCCGTGCCATGTCGGGCAACGTCACGTCGCAGTCTTTCGAAGTGAGGCCGTAGCCCAGACGGGCACCATCGACGAACAGGGGCACGCCGCGGCTATGGCAGGCGCTACTGATGGCCTCGAGCTCGGCGAGGCTATAGATGGTGCCCAGCTCGGTGGGGAACGACAGGTAGACGAGTCCTGGCTGTACCATATGCTCGTGGTTGCCATCGGCACGGTGTGCATCAATAGCGTCGGCCACCTGCTGTGCGGTGATCTTGCCATCGACAGCGGGCAGCGCCAGCACCTTATGTCCAGCATGCTCGATGGCACCGGTCTCGTGCACGTTGATATGCCCCGTCTCGGCACACAGCACACCTTGGTAGGGACGCAGGATGGATGTGATGACGGTGGCGTTGGTCTGGGTGCCTCCGACGAGGAAGTGCACCTCGGCATAAGGCGCACGACATGCCTCGCGGATGAGTGTACGTGCAGCTGCGCAGTGAGTGTCCTCGCCGTAACCGCAGGTCTGCTCCATATTCGTTTCGGCCAGTCGCTGCAGGATGAGTGGATGGCAACCTTCGTTATAGTCGCATTGGAACTGTATCATGGATGGGGTGGTGTGTTGCTTCGTTCAAGAAATGGGCTTTCTGCCAGATAATCAGGCAAGACAGTCGTCGAGTGCGCGGGTGATAGCCTCGCGGTCGAGGTGCTGGCCGATGAAGACGAGTTTCTGCATGCGGTCACCATAGACGGCATCCCAGTCTCGCTGCAGGGCGGGCTCGCGTGCCATCAGCGCATCGAGGTCAGCCTTGGGCATGGTGGCATACCACAACCCGGCATTGCGCAGGGTGAATTGTCGCCCTGCCTGCTCGAAAACATAACAGGTGTCGTACTCGTCGCGGAAGTAGCACATGCCCTTGGCACGGATGACCTCCTTCGGCCAATGGCGAGCCACGAACTCATCAAAGCGCCCCAGGTCGAGTGGACGGCGCCGCGACCATACGAAGGTGCCGATACCATACTCCTCCGCTTCTCCCTCATCGTCGTGATGATGGTGGTGATGATGGTGGTGATGCTCCCCACCATCGTGATGGTGATGACCTTCCTCTTCTTCCTCGTCATCATCTTCGTCGTTATCGTGGTGATGGTGGCGATGGCCTTCTTCATCATCGTCATCGTGATGGTCATGTGCTGTAGTGTCGGGGTTCTCCACTTCGGCTACCCATGTTGCGGATGTGGCTACCGACTCGAAGTCGAACAGTCCTGTGTCCACGAGCAGCGAGAGATCCACATCGCCGTAGTCGCAGGGGATGATCTGTGCCTTGGGCTGAATGGCACGCAACACGGCTTCCACATGTGCCAACTCGTCGGGTGTGACTTCGGAGGCTTTGTTTAATAGGATGATGTTGCAGAACTCAATCTGTTGGATGACCAGGTTGGCGATGTCGTCCTCGTCGGGATGGGACTCGCGCAGCACATCGCCGGCAGCGAACTCGTCGCGCATGCGCAGGGCATCAACCACGGTGACGATACAGTCAAGCACGGGCACGCCCTCTGCGGTGACCGTCTCGTCCATCTGCGGCATGGAGCAGATAGTCTGGGCGATGGGTGCCGGCTCGCAGATTCCGCTGGCTTCGATGACGATATAGTCAAAACGGTGCATGGCGATGATGTCGCGCAACTGTTTCACGAGGTCCATCTTCAGCGTGCAGCAGATGCAGCCGTTTTGCAATGCCACCAGACTGTCGTCTCCCTGCCCGACGATGCCTCCCTTCTGGATGAGGTCGGCGTCGATGTTCACCTCACCGATGTCGTTGACAACAACGGCAAAGCGGATGCCGCGGCGGTTGGTGAGGATACGGTTGAGCAACGTGGTCTTGCCGCTGCCCAGATAGCCGGTGAGCAGCAGCACAGGGATATTATCTTCGTACATAGTTAAATTTATTGTAAACGCGTGCAAAAGTACGATTTTTTTTTGTATCTTTGCAGACGAAATGCTAAAACTGATTCCAATATGTCGAAAACACACCTTTTTGCGCTCATTCTTGTCTTTGGATGCCTGTCAACCACGGCGCAGACCATCACTCTTGCCGACCCCACCATCTTCTGCCATGACGGTCAGTACCTGCTCACTGGTACCGGTGATGTAAACAACGGCTTTACACTCTACACCTCCACCGATCTTGTCCATTGGAAGAGTAGTGCGGGCAAGGCCAGCGGCCAGCGTATCCTCTACAAGGGCGACAGCTATGGCACGGGTAGCTTCTGGGCGCCGCAGCTGTTCTGCATGGGTGACTCGTTCGGTATCGCCTACGCTGCCGATGAACATGTGGCTATCGCTTACTCTCAAAACATCCTGGGACCGTATAAACAGCAGGAGAAGACGGCCATCTATGAGGATACGAAGACCATCGACCCCTTCGTGTTCACGGATGACGACGGCACGGTCTACCTCTACCATGTGCGCCTGACGGGAGAGAATGCTATCTGGGTGTCGGTGTTGAACGACGACAGAATGACCATCAACAACAACGGCAGTCGCAAGTGTGTGGGAGCCACCAGCACATGGGAGAATACCACGGGCGGGTATGCTGTGTGCGAAGGCCCCACCGTGTTCAAGGATGGCGACTACTACTACCTTCTCTACTCGTGTAATGACTACCGCAATATTGACTATGCAGTGGGGTATGCCTACTCCAAAACCCCCAAAGGCCCCTGGACGAAGGCTCCTGGTCCCATTCTCAGCCGTCATCACCTGGGCATCAACGGCACAGGACATGGTGACCTCTTCCGCGACACGGAAGGACAACTGTGGTACGTGTTCCATGTGCACGCGTCCAATACGGCTGTGCAGACGCGTCGCACCATGCTCATTCCACTCACGCTCACCGATGACCCTAAGGCAAAGTTTTGCTTTGACTACAGTCGTGCTTTCCTGCTTGATGCTTCTGCTCCTGCCGATGCCGTGCTGCCTGTCGGCACTGCTTGCTTCACGGTGGACGGTATCACGTATGTGCCTACGGGTGAATATACCTGCAGCGTCACCTTCCCCGAAGGGCAGAGTTTTGGGTACAAAGGTACCCTGGAGGTGCCGGAGGCCGTGAACAGCGGCGATAAGTCGTATATCGTCACGGGCGTCACGCACGATGCCTTCTACAAGTCCACCAATCTCAAGGCACTCACACTGCCTGCCACCATCACTAGCGTGGGATATATGGCATTTGAGAACTGTACGGCACTGAAGAACCTGTATATGCTGTGTGCGACACCCCCTGCTGCCGATGAGGCGCTGGCCAATGCCACCGTGCTGGCCAGGGTGAACGTGAAGGTGCCTGAGGCAACGCTGCTCGCTTGGCAGACGGCCGACGGATGGAAGGAGTTTCAACACATTGACGGCGATACGGAGCATACAGCTCCTGCAGTCGCCGGACCTACCATGGGATGGAGCTCGTGGAATACATACGGCATCAACATCAGTGACAAGCTGATACGCGAACAAGCTGATGCTTGCGTACTGGGAGGGTTTGCCAAGGCAGGGTACGAGTACATCAACATCGATGACGGATACTTCTACAAACGTGATGCAGACGACGGACATCTGCTCGTCCATCCCACTAAGTTTCCCGATGGACTGAAACCTGTGGCTGATTATATCCATAGCCTCGGACTGAAAGCCGGCATCTATACCGATGCAGGCGACAATACGTGTGCCTCGGGACAGGGGGCATCGTGGGGCGACCCTTGGGGCATGGGTAGCGGCATCTGGGGACATGAACAGCAGGACATGGACTTCTGGTTTGTGGACTGCGGCTTCGACTTCATCAAAGTGGACTACTGTGGTGCCAGCCGACTGACCGAAGAAGGACTGGTGACCGATGAGGAACAACGCTATACTGCCATCGCCTCGGCCATGCGTGCCGCTGCCGCCAAAGCCGGACGTAGCGACTTACGTCTCAATATCTGCCGTTGGGCATACCCCGGCACATGGGCATATGGCATTGCGGACTCGTGGCGGACAACAGGCGACATCAATTGCTCGTGGAGCTCAGTGCGCAGCATCATTGACGAGAATATGCCCCTCTCTGCCTTCTGCCGCAATGGACACTACAATGATATGGACATGCTGGAGGTGGGACGCGGACTCTCGGAAGAGGAGGACCGCACACACTTCGCCCTCTGGTGCATCATGGCTTCCCCTCTGCTCATCGGCTGCGATATGCGTAGCGTGTCGGTGGAGGCGCAAGAACTGCTCACCAACCCTGAGCTCATCGCGCTCAATCAGGACACGCTCCACCTGCAGGCTTATCCCGCAGCCTGGGACGGTAAGGTGTACACGCTGGTGAAGGACATCGAGACCTTACAAGGGAATACCCGCGCCGTGGCCTTATACAATCCTACCGACTACAAGCAGGAGGCACAGCTTAAGTTCAGTGACATTGACTTGGGAGGCACCATACGTATGCGCGAACTCATCAGTCGTACCGACCTCACCGACTGCACCACGGGAACCTTTACCGTGTCGTTGCCTCCCCATGCTACACGCGTCTACAGGGTAGAGGGCGACTGGCGTACCGAACGGACGAACTACGAAGCGGAATGTGCCTGGCTGTCGGACTATAGCGAAACGGGAAAAGAGGACGTCGCTGGCTACGCCAAGAACAACGCCTGCAGCTGCGGACGTAAGGTGGGGTGGCTGGGCAAACGGGCCGAAAACGATATCCAATGGCAGGATGTGTATGTGTATGAAGCAGGAAAATATCGCATGACCATCTACTTCCTATCCGAAGAGGATCGTGTCATCTACTATCAAGTGAATGACGACAAGGCCAAGAATGTCACCGTGAACAGTGGCGGATGGGATAAGGTGGGCACGCGCATCGTAGCCATTGACTTGAAGGAAGGGTGGAATACCATCCGGCTATACAATGAAAAGGGCTGGATGCCCGACATCGACCGCATCACGCTGAAGCGCATCACTGCCTCAAACATCAAAACACCTTTAGAGGCTGTCTCACCTGTTGCACATAGTACGGTTGATCTACAGGGACGCGACGTCGCCGATCCACTGAGTCTGGAGCCCGGAACAGTGTTTATCGAGGACGGACAGAAACGGTTGCGCTAATGACAACACGCACCATCACCCGAACATAACCACTGCTTTGGCGGTGGAAAGAGAAAGCCATCAGGCTTCTCTGGGTGTGAACAACAAGAAATGGATGCTGACTCACAGCATCCATTTACAGGCGTTGGCCGACAGCACCCTTCAGACTTGTCATTCCCAGCCTTCGAGGGTATCCTGAATCTCGGGAAACAGTTCCTGCTTGTGGAAGACCGGATCCTTGACACCGCGCCGTTTCTGCCCGCGATAGTCGTCGAGCAGACGGAAAGCATAGCGGCCGAGCAGAACGATGGCAAAAAGGTTGCAGGTGGTGACCATTGCCATGCTGATGTCCACCAACGACCATACGGTGCTGAGCGACAACGTGGAACCCAGCAGTATCATAAAACCGGTGAAAAGGCGGAATGCAGTGATGCAGATGTTCTCGCCCTTCTTGCGGCGGGCAGCGGTACGGGCATCAGAGGTCTTGCCTGAACGGAAGAGATAGCGGATGTTTGCCTCGCTGTAGTAATAGTTGCCAATGACGGTGCTGTAGGCGAAGAACAGTATGGCTATGGCAATGAACCAGGTTCCAGCAGGACCAATCTGTGATGAAAGTGCCTGCTGCGTGAGGCGCACACCCTCAGCAGTGCCGTCAATGGGAACCCCGCTGCAAAGGATGATGAAGGCTGTGCAAGAGCAGATGACCAGGGTGTCGATGAATACACCGAGCGCCTGCATCAGTCCCTGTTTCACTGGGTGCGAGGTGCGGGCCGTGGCTGCAGCGTTGGGAGAGGAACCCTCACCAGCTTCATTGCTGAACAAACCGCGCTTGATGCCTTGCATTACGGCTGCACCAATCAATCCGCCCGCTGCCTGACGGAAACCGAATGCGCTGCGCACGATGAGCGACAGCACATCGGGCACGGCACGCACGTTCAGGGCAATGACGACCAGCGTGAGCAGGACGTAACCAAATGCCATGATTGGCACCACGATGCTACTGAACCCTGCAATGCGATGCACACCACCGAAGATGATGAACAGCGTGAGTACAGTCAATACACAGCCCACAATCAAAGGGGGCCATTGAAAGGCTTCCTGCATGGCGCCGCAGATAGTGTTGCACTGCAGCGATGTGTTGGCAACACCGAAGCTGATGATGATGAACACGGCAAACACAATGCCTAGCCAACGGCTATGAAGTCCCCGTTGCATGTAGTAGGCAGGTCCGCCGATAAAGGAATCTTTGTCGCGAATTTTAAAGAGCTGAGCCAATGTGCATTCCACAAACGAGGTGGCAGCACCCAGCAATGCTGTGATCCACATCCAGAAAACGGCTCCCGGTCCGCCGATGACAATGGCTGAGGCTACACCGGCAAGATTGCCCGTACCTACACGTGACGCCAGTGATATGGCGAAGGCCTGGAAGGGGGATACATGTTTTTCTCCTTTATACTGTGTTGGTGACTCGCCCAGCAACCGTACCATCTCCTTGAACAGGGTGAACTGTACACCGTGGGTCCTCACCGTGAACCATAGCGCACACAGCAGCAAGGCTGCAATCAGGAAGTAACCCCAGACGGCATCATTGATTGTGTTGATAACATCGATGAAAGTCATTATTTCGTCTTGATTTCCAGAGTTACAATGGACTTTGCGGGAAGGGTGACTGTGAGCACGGAGGAGTCGTTCTTGTCAGTTTTAGCTCCTTTGAAGGTCTCTGTCTTCACGGTGCTGGGCTTCTTGAAGGTGTTGTGGTCGGCGATATTCTTGGAGGTGAGTATGGTGCCGTTTACAGCCTTTACCTGCGTGTCATCCAGATGGATGGTGACCGTCTGTTGCTCTGTGAGGTCGACGTTTGCCAGCGATACATGAATCAGTCCCTTGGTGTCACGTGAAGCGGTTGCCGAGAGCATGGGAAGCGTGCGTGTAGGTTCTTCATCGTTGCGTCCGCTGCGGAAACGCTCGTTGGGCACCTGCATGTCATCGCACTGGAGGTCAAAGGGCAGGAAAGTGGCATCCTGATGGGGTACGTACATCTTGAATACATGGTAGGTGGGCGTGAGCACCATTTTGTTGTCGCTGGTGAGGATCATCGACTGCAAGACGTTGGCAATCTGAGCGATGTTCGCCATCTGAATACGGTCGGTGTACTTGTGGAAGACGTTGAGCGTGAGCGCTGCCACAAAGGCATCGCGCATGGTGTTCTGCTGGAAGAGGTGTCCGGGGATAGTCCCTTCCTCTTCGTCCCACCACGTGCCCCACTCGTCAACCATGAGTCCGATGCGCTTACGCTCGTCGTAACGATCCATGATGTCGATGTGTTTCTTGATGACGGGCTCGATGCCGAGGCACTTGCCAAGGCACCAGTAATAGTCATCGTCGGTGAACTGTGTGGCCTTGCCCTTGCTGCCATTCCACCCGAGTACGGTGTAGTAGTGGAGGGAGAGACCGTTGGCACGGCCACCGACGTTCTTCATGAGCGTTTCTGTCCACTCATAGTCGTAGTCGCTGGCTCCGCTGGCAATCTTAAAGAGGTGGTTACCGCTGAAGTCGTGGCAGTAGGTGGCATAGCGGCGGTACTCGTTGCTGTAGTACTCGGGGGTCATGCTGCCACCGCATCCCCATGCTTCGTTGCCCACACCGATGAACTTCACCTTCCATGGATTGGTGCGCCCGTTGGCGGCGCGACGCTCTGCCTGTGGACCATTGTCTGCGGTCATGTACTCCACCCAGTCGGCCGTCTCGCGCACCGTGCCGCTGCCGATGTTCATCGATACGTACGGCTCGCAGTTGAGTAACTCACAAAGGTTCAAGAATTCATGTGTGCCGAAGCTGTTATCCTCTACGGTGCCTCCCCAAGTGCTGTTTACCTTTTTCGGGCGTTCGCTGCGTGGACCGATGCCATCCTCCCAATGGTAGTCGTCGGCAAAGCATCCGCCCGGCCAGCGCAGCACGGGGATGTGTAAGTCCTTCAGTGCTGAGAGCACATCGTTGCGGTAACCGTTGGTGTTGGGAATCGATGAGTCCTCACCCACCCAGAGACCTCCGTAGATGCAGGTGCCAAGATGTTCGGCAAACTGCCCGTAGATGTTGCGGTTGATGACGTGCTCACCTTCGGCAGGATGAATGTTGAGGGTGGCTGTACGTTGTGCCATGGCAGTCGTTGCCAGAGAAATGGTGATGGCTAGGAAAAAGAACTTCTTCATTGTTATATATATTAATATTGATAGTCGATTAGTAGTGAATAGTTGATGGTTTCTCAGTGGAAAAAAAGTGCGATGGCTACGATAGCCACTACCAGCCCCGCGTATTGTAGTGGGCGTAACCGTTCGCGGAAAAGAAGTACGCCGAACAGTGAACCCACGATGACGATGCCTATATTATAAAGAGGGTAGTAAAGACCGGTAGGCAGCACGTTCAATCCGCGCAGCATGCATGATGTGCAGCTCATGTTGACCAATCCTAACACCACGCCTGCGCCTACCTCGCGCCAGGTAACCCTGCTGACCACGGATGCGCTGGATGTGATGGAGGATGTCTCTCCACGCTTTTGCATGCGACGGGCGTGAGCATTCTTTATGACCACACCGATGATGGCATAAAGTAAAGCGAAGAAAAAGATGCTGCCAGTGAGCGCTGTGAGATTGTCGGTGATGAGTGCTTCGTTACCTGCGTGAAGGGTGGATACGGCATGTTGCACAAGTTTGAGCGAGAAGTCACTTACACCATAGAAGAAGAATACGAGCAACAGAAACCGTAAGGCGCGATGCCTGCTCCCCACGATGCCGGAGGGCTGCATCACCAAAAGCAGCATGGCAAGAAGGATGAGCGTTACTGGAAGCCATGCGGGTGCCGGTTGCCCCAACAGCAGCCAGCTGGCAATCACGGGTAGCACCAGGCTGGCACGTGCTGCTGCCGTGGTGAGCGCCACACCGCTCAGACGTGTACTGTGCGACATCAGCGTGAAGCCATAGTAGAAGAAGAATCCCTGTATGGCAGCCATCCATAGCCATCGCTCACTGAGTGGGTTCACGGGTGCAGTACCTCCACATATCCACTTCCAGAGCATAGGCGTCCAAGCTACAAGTGTGGCGACAACATAGTTGAACAAGATGGCCAGGAACGTGTCGATGCTGTGGCGCTGGCAAAGCTTGAAGGTCACGGAGAACAGTGATCCGCAGATGATGGCTATGAGGAGGTACAGCATGTGTATTGTCGTATATGCTATTTGATGCCGCGCTGGTTAAGGGCAACCTGATAACGGCGGGCATTGGCATTGTGCTCGGCCAGTGTGGAAGCAAAATTGTGATATCCTGAAAAATCCTCCTTGGCACACATGTACAGATAGCTGTGCTTCGCTGCATCCAGCACGGCATTCATACCATGTACGGAGGCCACGCGTATAGGTCCTGGCGGTAGCCCGGTGTGGCGGTAGGTGTTGTATGGGCTCTCGACTTCGAGATGGGAATAAAGGATGCGCCGCAGGGTGGGGTCGCCGACGGCAAATTTCACCGTAGGGTCGGCTTGCAGGGGTATGCCGCGCGACAGACGATTGAGGTAGAGCCCGGCCACGATGGGCTTTTCGGCCACTTGATTCGTCTCCTCATCGACGATAGAGGCAAGCGTTGCTACTTGTATGGGTGTGAGTCCTATGCGATTGGCTTTCTGTTGGCGTTCGGCGGTCCAGAATCGGTCGTTCTCCTTTTTCATGCGCTGTAGGAATTCAATCGGTGTCACCGTCCACCACATCTCGTAGGTGTCGGGGATAAAAAGAGCGGGTAGCGTCTGCGCGTTGTAGCCGAGAGCCTCCACCAGCGAGTCGCACGCCAACACAGCGGCAAAGGATGCCGAATCGGCCATGAGCTGCTTGCCCAGCGATGCCGCCATCCGGTCAAGATTGCGGGTGGCACCTATCACCACGCGCACGGGGGTCTGCGCGCCGGAAGCCAGACGGTTCCAAATGCTGCGCATGCTATCGCCGTTGTGCAACTCGTAGTTGCCCGCACGGAAGGGGTGGTAACTGCCAGTAGTCATACCAGCCCTGCGGGTGTTGATAGCTGTGAGCCAACGGAAACCACGCACATCGCAGCCGGCAACATGCTGCACCTTCTCTGCTACTTCGAGGGGGCTCTCATCGCCTTGCAGACGCAATGTCACTGGGGCGGCGGTCTGCACTGCCGGACGTAGTATATAACTGTAGCCGATAGCTGCCAAGGATGTGCCGACAATCAGAATGAAAATGCCGATAGCGGTGAACCATTTCTTGGAGGACTTCTTCATGTACGGTGGCAACAATTGATGTTGGATGTATTCATACTGAAATAACAGTTTGCAAAAATATGCTAATTTTTTTTCATCTGCAAACAAAAGCGGGTTTAATTATACAAAGTTGAAAGAATTGAACGAAATGTTTGTTTTATTGCTGCGAACGATGTACCTTTGCAATGCAAATATGTAAATGAAGGCTTTCCTAACCTGATGTATGTATTGCAAAGAGCTCTTTTATAATTATAAAGAAGCGAGGTGCCATCCCTGACGGATGAACATCATACAATAGGCCGTGTCGGTACTGACTGGGAAACTCATCAAATAATTCAGAACACCGAGGTCGCTTCATCATCCAATGGCGGGCCACGCCTGTGCAAGTCTCCGGATACTGTGCATGGTAACCTTGAGTCGGTGGATTACAAAGGATGGTGGGCACTCAAATCTTGTACTTCGGAGTTTCATCATCACTCACCGCACACGGCCTTTTTGTGCCTTGTCGTTTGCATGTATTTTCATTTGACCATGCTTCCGAGAATGTGCCTACATATAGGATTTGTTGGAGAAAGCAGGCAAAAAACTACGGCTGCTATCTCTTAAAAGGTAGCAGCCGCTGTTAATCTAGAGCAGAGGCTTGGCGTCTCTTGCTTGCTGAATGTGTTGCAATCAATAGGTGATAAGCGGTTCCAGTTCTTTGGCTTGCTCAATCATCCGCTCCAACTCGCTTACGGCAGGCACGCGATTGCAGAGATTCTTCTCTTCATTTACGGCCACGAGCTTGGGCTGCAGGTTGGCGGGTACGCGATGACGGAACTCCTTGACTGTGTCCACGCCCGCAGCCTCCAGCAGTTCGGCGAACTGTCCGGCAATGCCTTTGATGCGGAATAGGTCTGCATGGTTCGTCCACTTCAGAATCAGCTTGGGGCTGATACCGGTGGCTTCTGACATGGCAACACGTCCCTTGCGTGATGCGCATTTCTCCAGCAAGTCTTCTGTTGTTTTCACTCCGGCAGCTTGCAGCTTCTCTGCATAGACGGGGCCGATACCTTCTACGTCAATGATTTTGTAACCCATACTTAACGTTGTTTTATTTGGTGAATAATAGATTTACTCGGCTAAGTTCCGCATTTCTTTTCAAACATGCAAATGTTTTGCAAAAAAAGTGTATTTCAGAACCTTTTTTTATCAAACGCGCATAAGATTTTCCTATTTTGCCATGGATCAACGTTATCTGATAAGCACCTTCTTGCCATCATGTATGTAGATGCCGGGAATGAGTGCTTCAGGTGTAACAATACGTCCGCGCAGGTCGTAATAGGGCATTTGGCAGGGGACGTCTGCCGAAGGATGACTGATGGCGGTATCGCGATTTCCGTATGAGCCGTCATCCCGGTGTTCTACCTCGCCATGTGATGCGTCAAATACCGGATGGGTATCGTGTTCTTCGCCATCAAGATTCTGATACCATACACCACTGCCGAATCCGCTGTTTTCAAGTAGCCAGCACAGTTCACCGCTTTCTGCCATCTCCAGGGTGAGGGCTTCCAGTCCATAGCTGGCTGTACCGATGTCGTAACTGTTAAGGACTGACGCCGTACCGCGATAGAATGTCTTGTCGGACTCGGTCCCGGACACATCTGCCAGGCTCCAACAGTTGGTGACTGTGGCGGCGTTGCCCAACCAGCCCGTGAGTGCCGCTGACTCGTAGCCGCCGGTGATTGTGCCAGTCGCATAACAGTTCTCAAAGATGAAGTAAGACGAGCTATTCATGTTGCAGCCCATGATGCCACCGGCATTTTGGTTGACGGACGACACGGTACCCTCGTTGCCGAGGCACGACATGACGACAGTGCCATTGTTGTAGGAACCTCCAATGAGCCCTACAAAGGCCTCGCCCTTGATGGAGCAGCTGCTGTCGAGAACAAGGTCGCGGATGGTGGCACCATCGTCCACTACACCGAAGAGACCAACGTAATTCTCTTCTGGCATGTTGATCTTGAGATTGCGGATGACGTGTCCCTGGCCGTCAAACGTGCCGCCGTACTTGTTCTCCATGGTACCAATAGGCTCAAAGTCGCGCGATTTGACAATCATGTCAATATCTTTGTCGAGAATGCCGTGCAGATGTGTCTTGCCGCCGTTGACAGCCTCCGCGAAACGTACCAGCTCAGGAGCATTGCTGATATGGAAGTCGCCGTCGGATGGAATGGTATCGGTGGGCTCATCATCGTCATCGTCAAGGTCTTCGCCATAGAGGAGTTTCTTATCCATGAACTCAAAACGTTCCTTGACATATTTCCTTACCACGGCCACCTCTTCGTCGTATGTCTTGTAGGCAAACGCATTTTGATGTACATACGTGCCCAATATGGGCCAGCGCATGAAATTGAGGCGTTGAGAAGCGTAGAGGTAGTTGGAAATACTATCTACGAAAGCCACCATTGACTCGGGCGTCATCGCTCCGCTGTCGCGTGCCTCTGCCCATAACTTGCAGAGTTGCTTGTAGGCCGCTTTGTCGGAAAGTATGCGGGTGACGACATTGATCATGTTGCCTGCTCCCGAGCCGCCGCTGCAGTAAATCCAGTCGGTGTGGTTCTGCACGGGATAGGTGCGGTTGTCGTTGTTGAAAGCAAGGTCAAAGTCCCACGAGGGTCCTACATGGAAGAGGTCTTCGCCCCGTTCTTTCCACATATACACGCTCCAGTAGGTATCGGTGTTGCCTGAGTACTCGCCTACGAGGAAATGCCGCAGGAAACTGTCGAGATCCAGACGGGAGCGGTAGCCGGTGATAGTGTCGGTATACGTGCCGCTCCAAATGGTGGCCTCCATGGCATTGAAGGCGTTCCGGATGTATTTTTTCTGTGTGTCGGTGATGTCGCTCTTTCCTGGCTCCTTGATGGTTACGGGCAGTCCGCGAGCACTGTTGAACATTGAGGGTTCGCTGCTCGCATAGGCATCCACCTCTACCAGGTAGCCTCCGGTGAGTGCATCGCCGTCGTTGTCTTCGGGGGTCATCTCTGTGATGGGCACACGATTTTTGTTGGAAGATATCTGATCGCACAACTGGTAGCACCCTTTGTATTCGCCATTCACAATGACATCGACAGCTTGGCAATAGACGGTGTACTGCGAACCAAACCGGCGGCTTGTTTCAAAGGCAATGATATTGCGCATGAGCGTTTTATCACCGTAGTTGTTGATGAGTGTCCACTTTTTCGCTTTGGCGGGGCTCTCCAGCTCAGACCCTTTCATCATATGGTGCGTCTTATCGTCGTTGAAGCGGATGCGGTAGGGTTTCTTCTCGAACCCGTACGAGGCATTGCCTCGGCTGCGTGCCAGAATGGGGTACTCCTGTATGCCGGTGCCATCGTCATAGATGAGTGTCATCTGTGCTTCCAACTCCGTTTCTTTTGACGTGGGATCGCTGCCACAAACTGTGCGCATGGAGTAGGTAGGCAGGTTAGTAACCTGATAGAAATGGCTGTCGTCGCCCTCTCCTTCGTGACCATAAAATTCCAGTTCGGCTACGATGCTACGTGAGCTTGATGGACCCGTATAGCGGACATAGCGGAATCCTCGCGAGACTTCCACATCAGCATAGCTCATTACTCGCGCCTCGCCTCCTTGGTCGATAAGGTAAAGGGGCACGGCATCGATGAACGTAGGGTCATTGGCGCCCTCAAAGAGGCCGAGTGTGCAGAAACGGGTACCTGTGGCATGGTCGCGCGGCATCCAGCCTACGCGGGTGATGACGTGTGGGGTGCCCAGATCCAATCCTAACCATGCGCGCGAGCCGCTGCTCATCTGTGCATAGGTGTCAGGGTCTCCGTCAAAGGCGTTGGCAGTGGTTGGCTGACCTCCTTTATAATCAATGCAGGTTCCTGACAATTTGGTATCGTCTGCTGAAATGGTTGTTGCTGTCAGCAACAAGATTAGAGCACAAAATAACTTGGTGTTCACAAACGTATTCTTCATAATATTCGGCAAAGGTATGGCAAATAGGTCAGAAAAACAAATTTGTATGATTTTTTTAGAGAGTCAGTCCGAATTACCGCATAAAGAGGTGGCCATAACGATGAAAAAAGCATGCGATAGCTTGCCTAATCGCTTTGCATCGTGTCTGTCGCTTCAAAGTGTGCAGCCGCTATGCGACCCGCCTCCGCTATGCTGTCATCGTAACCGGTGAGTGCAGCAAAGGGTGCAAACTGTGCGGCACGTGCCGAGATTGGCATACGTTTATGATGTGCTGGGTCGGGATGGGGTAGGTGGAGTATGTCTAAGTAGTCGTCGTTCATGCTTTGTGTCCTCCTATCTGCTGGTTGCGCTCGATGGCTGTGGCCCCCTCCTCGAAGCTTGTCCCACGGAGTAACGCGTTTTTTCCAAAGGTCTTACGTATGTCAAGCATGGTCTGCTGCATGCGGTGCTCGCGAGCTTGTGTGGTAGCATCCTCTTCCGGACTGTGCTGCCCTGCATCAGCAAAAAGATCGAGTTGCCGTGGTATCTGTGGATGGCAGGCAATCTCCGTTTCGCTCTGCAGATGACAAGCAGCCAATGTTATGCGTCGTATGAGGAACGTAGCATTGACGATGCGGTCGTAGAGGGCAACCACGGCTTCGGTGATGCGGGAAGATGACGAACTCGGATGTGGGAGATGCGTGGTGCCGTGAGCGGGTTTCGGTACCTGCCGCCCATAGTGGTCAACAACGATATTCCCAGTATAATTCATACGCACATCGGCATTGTTGAGGCTTTCCCTATCGTAGCCTATGGTCAGCTCGAGGGCATCGGTGAGCATGCGTTTACTCACGAGATCCAATGCTATGGCATCGGCCATTTCGCGTACCACGATGCGCGCCTTTGTTACCTCATAGGGCTGCTGCAACACCTGTCCGCTACTGATGGAACGTGTCTCTGGTCGATAGGCTTTTACCTCCTTCATTGTGCAGGGCTCCCATCCCCAGGCGTGGTCGATGAGTAATTCGGCATTCGTACCGAAAAGGTTATAGAGAAAGTCCTCGTGTGTGAGCGAGGTGCGAGCGAGCTGTCCCATGGTGCGTATGCCATAGGGTGCCAGCGCCTCTGCTGTGCCACGTCCTACACGCCAGAAATCGGTGAGCGGTTCGTGACTCCACAACTCTTTGCGGTACGACAACTCATCGAGCTCTGCAATGCGCACGCCGTCGGCGTCGGCAGGGATGTGTTTGGCCACTATGTCCATAGCTACTTTGCAGAGATACATGTTCGTACCGATACCTGCTGTTGCTGTGATACCCGTAGAGTGGAGCACATCATGGATAATGTCCATGGTGAACTCGTGGGCAGACTGGTGACGGATGGCCAGGTAGTCGGTGATGTCGGCAATAATCTCGTCGATGGAGTACACATGGATATCTTCTGCGGCGATATATTTCAAATAAATGTTGTATATCTGCGTGCTAACCTCCATGTATCGGGCCATGCGTGGAGGAGCGATTATGTAGTCCAATTCCAGAGATAAGTCTTTCTGTAGAGCGATGGCATCGGTCGACTTTCCCGTAAAACGGTATCCTGACGCAGCCCGGCGTCGCTTGGCATTCACCTCGCGTACACGTTGCATCACCTCAAACAGGCGTGCCCGTCCACCTATGCCGTGTGCTTTCAGTGAAGGTGTTACAGCCAAGCAGATTGTTTTGTCCGTACGGCTGGCATCTGCCACTACCAGATGTGTAGTGAGTGGGTCCAGATTGCGATCCACGCATTCCACAGAGGCATAGAATGACTTTAGGTCTATGGCTACATATATCCGTCCGGTTGAATCCATGTTGCAAAGATAGGGTGAACCGAATGAAAATGCAAATTTATTTGCGATTTTCTGAGGTGACCCCTATCTAAAACACTTTAGTGTTAAAGAGGGCGAACCGAATGAAAATGCAAATTTATTTAACTCGCCTCAGCAAAGGATGGATGCAGGCATCCTCCTTTGCGTCCGGCTCGAAGACTTTTAAGTGCCTTTTAAGTCTAACTCGGCTCAGCAAAGGATGGATGCAAGCATCCTCCTTTGCGTTCGCCTCGAAGACTTTTAAGTGCCTTTTAAGTCTAACTC
>R18__coassemble_1464_pt1 | contig 28660 bp, 21 predicted proteins | sample R18__metabat2_high_PE_038 | metagenome-assembled genome bin R18 | reverse complement strand
AAACACTGAACGTCCCCCGCGACAACGCCGTCGCAGGCCAACATGCGGAACGAGGGATGCCACACCCTTCGCCGTCATTCCTGCACCCCGTGTGCTGTCCAAAGTGTCCATTGTCCATAATGTCCATGAAACACCACTCAATAACTGCAAAAGGGATTATGTTTAATTCATTAATTATATATTATTATTACAATATTATATTATATCCCTTTTTTAAGACACATATTATGGACAAAATGGACAATGGACACTTTGGACACCATGGGCATTCGTGCAACCGCCAGCCTGTCCCCTGCCCCCCCCGCGGGGCTGCAGACAGCAGAGTAAAACCGGACAACAAAGTTAAACTCTACGGTCGTAGAGCTTGACTCCCGTGCTGTAGAGTTTAACTCTAAAAAAATTCATATTTCAGTTTATATATCTGCAAAAGTAGCACATTCATATTTTCCTTGCAAATAAAAGTGCATATTACCGGAAAAAGAACTACATTTGCAGCGTTTTCTGAAAGACTCATCTTTACACAGAACCCCATGAAACGTATCCTGCTCATATACACCGGCGGCACCATCGGCATGGTTGAGAACCCCGTGACCGGAGCGCTTGAGAGTTTTGACTTCGGCAACCTACTGCACCATGTGCCCGAGCTCCGTCAGTTTGCGCTGCACATCGACACCTACACCTTTACCCCTCCCATTGACTCAAGCGACATGAGTCCCGCTGGGTGGAGCAAACTGGTGACCATCATCGCGGAACGCTACGATGCCTACGATGGTTTTGTAGTGCTGCACGGCACAGACACCATGGCCTTCACCGCCTCAGCGCTTAGCTTCATGCTGGAAGGACTGAGCAAGCCCGTCGTCCTCACCGGCAGCCAGCTCCCCATCGGCAAGTTGCGCACCGATGGCAAGGAGAACCTCCTCACTGCCATCGAGATTGCTTCCGCCTGCCATGCTGATGGCACTCCCAAAGTGCCTGAGGTATGCGTGTACTTCCACGAGAAACTCCTGCGCGGCAACCGCATCACTAAGGCCAGCGCCGATGAGTTCGACGCCTTCGAGTCGTTCAACTACCCACACCTGGCCTCTGCAGGAGTGGATATCGAGTATCATCCGGAATACACCCTCCCCTATCGTCCACAGACCCCATTGACTCCGCACCTCACCCTTGACGCCAACCTCATCATATTCTCGCTGTTCCCAGGCATTCAACCCTCACTGGTACAGAAGGCACTGGAGACGCCTGAACTAAAAGGCATCGTTCTGCGCACGTTCGGTGCCGGTAATGCTCCCCAACAGCCCTGGCTGGTGGAGATGCTCGCCGAGGCCACACGTAAAGGGAAGGTCATCGTCAACATCACCCAGTGCACAGGGGGCAGCGTGGCTATGAAGCGCTACGAGACCGGTCTACAGCTCATGGAGGCTGGCGTGGTGAGCGGCTACGACAGCACCGTGGAGGCAGCACTCACCAAGCTGATGTTTCTCTTCGGCCAAGGCCTTGCACCCGATGCCGTCCGTGCAGCCATGCAACGCCCCCTGGCAGGAGAGATTACGGTAGAATAAGAACATGGCGCTGGTAACACGCCCTACCACACCCAGAAAAATTAGATTCTGTTCATATATCACCCAAAAAAATTGCATTTTTTGCATACAACAGCCCATCTGCCATCGTCATTTCACAAAAAAGCCGTATCTTTGCGGCAAAATATAACTAAGCCACAACAATGATACAATTCTTCCGTTCGCAAAATGGGTCTGTGATTGCCGCCCAAATGGCTACGACACCCTCCACCGATACGCTCAACAAGCTATGCTGGCTATTTGGCAATGCCGAATGTCTCGATGCGCCGTCGCTCCCCTCCCCCCATGTAGGTCCCCGTCGTGAGATGATCACTCCCTGGAGTACAAATGCCGTTGAAATCACTCAGAACATGGGTATCAGCGGCATTTCGCGTATTGAGGAGTACTTCCCCGTGAGTGGTCCAGAAGCAGATTACGACCCCATGCTGCAACGTTTCTACCCCGCCCTTGACCAGCAGATTTTCACTGTTGATATCCAGCCGCAGCCCATCCTCTTCATTGAAGACCTTGAGGCCTATAACGAGCAAGAAGGGCTGGCACTCTCCTCTGAGGAGAGGGACTATCTGAAGAAGGTAGCCTCCGAGCTGGGACGTCCCCTCACCGACAGCGAGGTGTTCGGTTTTGCACAGATCAACTCTGAGCATTGCCGTCACAAGATCTTCGGCGGCACGTTCATCATTGACGGCAAGGAGATGGAGTCGTCCCTCTTCGCCATGATCAAGAAGACCACCAAGGAGAACCCTCACCGCATCATCTCAGCCTATAAAGATAATGTAGCCTTCGCCGATGGCCCTACCGTGGAACAGTTCGCCCCTGCTGACCACAGCACGAGCGACTACTTCGTGATACGCAACATCCACACTGTGATATCGCTGAAAGCCGAGACGCACAACTTCCCCACCACCGTGGAACCCTTCAACGGTGCCTCCACGGGTACAGGTGGCGAGATCCGTGACCGCATGGGTGGCGGCAAAGGCTCATGGCCCATCGCCGGCACCGCCGTATATATGACCTCCTACCCACGGGGCGACCGAAAAGCCGGTGCCGACATTCCCGAACGCCCGTGGCTATACCAGACACCTGAGCAGATCCTCACCAAGGCCTCGAATGGTGCCAGCGACTTCGGCAACAAGTTCGGACAGCCCCTTATCAGCGGCTCGGTGCTCACCTTCGAACACCAAGAGGCTCCCGGGGAACCGCTCTATGCCTACGACAAGGTCATCATGCTGGCTGGCGGTGTAGGATACGGCACACGCCGCGACTGTCTGAAGGGCACTCCCGAAAAGGGGAACAAGATTGTGGTGCTCGGCGGCGATAACTACCGCATCGGTCTGGGCGGCGGCTCGGTATCGTCGGTCGATACGGGACGCTACTCATCGGGCATCGAACTCAATGCCGTGCAACGTGCCAACGCCGAGATGCAGAAACGCGCCAACAACGTAGTACGCGCCCTGTGCGAGGAGGATGTAAACCCCATCGTCTCCATTCACGACCATGGCTCAGCCGGACATGTCAACTGCCTCTCCGAGCTCGTGGAGGAGTGTGGAGGAAAGATTGACATGAAGGAACTGCCCATCGGTGACAGCACGCTTTCCGCCAAGGAGATCATTGCCAACGAGTCGCAGGAGCGTATGGGACTGCTCATACAGGAGGAGTCGCTGGAGCACGTGCGCCGCATCGCTGAGCGCGAGCGTGCCCCGATGTATGTCGTCGGCGAGACCACGGGCGATGCACGGTTCTCCTTTGAACAGGAGGATGGTGTGCGTCCCTTCGACCTTGCCGTGAGCCAGATGTTCGGTTCCTCTCCCAAGACCATCATGGAGGATGTGACCACTCCCCATCACTACGCCGATGCCTCCTATCACGCCATCCCCACCGAGGCTGAACTCAACGACTACCTCCGCGCAGTGCTGGCACTGGAAGGTGTAGGCTGCAAAGACTGGCTCACCAATAAGGTGGACCGTTCAGTGACGGGCAAGATAGCCCGCCAGCAGTGTCAGGGTCCGCTGCAGTTGCCGTTGAGCGACTGTGGCGTGGTAGCCCTCGACTACCGTGGACGGAAGGGCATCGCCACCGCACTGGGACACGCCCCACAAGCCGGACTGGCCGATGCCGCCAAGGGCTCGGTGCTGGCTGTAGCAGAGTCATTGACGAACATCGTCTGGGCACAGCTGGCTCAAGGTCTCGACAGTGTGTCGCTCAGCGCCAACTGGATGTGGCCATGCCGCTCACAACAAGGCGAGGATGCACGTCTGTATGCTGCCGTGAGCGCTCTGTCGGATTTCTGCTGCGCATTGGAAATCAACGTACCCACCGGCAAGGATTCCCTGTCGCTCACGCAGAAATACCCCGATGGCAGCAAGGTCATCGGTCCGGGCACCGTCATCGTTTCGGCGGGCGGTGAGGTAGCCGACATACGGAAGACGGTTTCGCCCGTGATGCAGAACATCAAAAAGAGTGCTTTCTATCATATTGACTTCAGCTTCGACACGCTGAAGCTGGGCGGTTCAGCCTTCTTCCAGGCATGCAGTAAGGTAGGCAGCGAGGTGCCCATGGTCACCAACCCCGAATACTTCCGCGATGCCTTTGACGCTGTGCAACAGCTGGTGAAGAAGGGATGGCTGCTGGCAGGACACGACATCTCCGCCGGCGGTCTCGTCACCACTCTGCTTGAGATGTGCTTCGCCAATACCGAGGGCGGCATGGTCATCACACTCGACAAGCTGGCCGACAGCGATATCACCCGTCTGCTCTTTGCCGAGAACCCCGGCGTGGTGGTTCAGGTGGCCGACGATAAGGCGACAGCCTTCCGTGCACTTCTCGACGAAGCCGGTATAGGGTATGTCAAGCTGGGCCACCCCTGCAGTACCCGTACCCTCACCGTGCACAAGGACGGCATGACCTACCCACTCGACATCGATGCCCTGCGCGATGAATGGTTCACCCCATCGTGGCGCATGGAGTGCCGACAGAGCCAGAACGGCATGGCTGATAGCCGACGGGCCAACATCATGCATCAGCCGCTGCACTACATATTTAAAAAGGAGTTCAAGGGCACGCTGCGATCGCTGGAGCTCGACGCAGACCGATGGAAACATGCCGATGCCGTACAACCCGGTTTGGAAGGACGACCCAAGGCAGCCATCCTGCGTGAGAAAGGAACCAACGGCGAGCGCGAAATGGCCTACTCGCTGTGGTTGGCAGGATTTGATGTGAAGGACGTCACTATGACCGACCTCGTATCGGGTCGCGAGACACTCGAAGACATACGCATGATTGTGTTCTGCGGCGGGTTCTCCAACAGCGACGTGCTGGGATCGGCCAAGGGCTGGGCAGGTGCCTTCCTCTTCAACCCCCGTGCCAAAGAGGCGCTTGACCGTTTCTATGCCCGTCCCGACACAATGTCGCTGGGCATCTGCAACGGATGCCAGCTGATGATGGAACTGGGACTCATCGATGAGGTATCTCCCATGCAGCACAACACCTCACATAAGTTTGAGTCGGCCTTCGTAGGTGTACACATCCCGAAGAACAACAGCGTGATGTTCAGCTCCCTTGAGGGCACTTCCACGGGCGTCTGGGTGGCACACGGTGAAGGACGTTTCGCCCTGCCAAAGGCCGAAGAATACTACAATGTGGTGGCACGCTACAACTACAGCACCTACCCAGGCAACCCCAACGGAAGCATCTATGACATCGCCGGCATTGCCAGCGCTGACGGCCGCCATGTGGCCATGATGCCTCACCCCGAACGTTGCATCTTCCCCTGGCAGTGCGGCACCTACCCCACCGACCGTCTGTCCGATGATGTGACGCCCTGGATGGAAGCCTTCCACAATGCCTACAAATGGTGCTGCAACAATCGCTAAACAACTACTAGCGCCATCCATCACAGGAGAAGCATGGCACCGTTCAGTCTCGCCCGAGGATTTGCGACCTTCTTCAAGATAGGTCTCTTTACCATCGGTGGTGGTCCGGTGATGTTGCCGCTCATCGAGCGCGAAGTGGTGGATCGCAACCGGTGGCTGACGAAAGAGGAGTACCTCGATCTGATGGTGGTGTCACAATCAGCTCCGGGAGTCTTTGCCGCCAACTTCGCCATCTCCATCGGCTACCGCCTAGGAGGGTTGCGTGGCAGCATCGTCTGCTGTGCGGGCACGGTGCTACCCAGCATACTGTGTATACTGACCATCGCCACAGTGTTCAACCAGTTGCGCGGCAACCGCATTGTAGAGAACGTGTTCCGCGGCATCCGCCCTGCTGTAACGGCACTCATCCTCGGGCCTATCTTCCATCTATCCAAGACCGCCCATATCACCTGGCGTAACGTCTGGATGCCCGTCGCGGCCGCCCTACTCATCTGGCAGTTCGGTGTGTCACCCGTATGGGTCATCGTAGCGGGCATAGCGGGAGGCATCGCAAAATATATGCTACGGAAGGAGGAAGGGGCATGATCTTCGTCGAGTTGTTCATCACCTTCCTCAAAATAGGACTCTTCGGCTTCGGCGGAGGGTATGCCATTCTGTCGCTCATACAGAGCGAAGTGGTGACCCAGCATGCCTGGATGACCTTTCCAGAGTTTGCCGACATCGTTGCAGTGAGCCAGATGACGCCTGGTCCTATCGGCATCAATGCGGCCACCTACGTAGGCTACACCGCCGTGGTAAATGCTGGTTACGGCGTCGGCTGGGGTGTGGCAGGGTCGCTGATGGCCACAGCCAGCGTACTGCTGCCATCATTCATCATCATGCTCATCGTCAGCCGTTTTCTCATGCGCTACAGCAGCCATTCCTCCGTACAGGCTGTCTTCAGCGTGCTCCGTCCGCTCATCATCGGGCTCATCGCCTCGGCAGCGCTGTCACTCATGAACCGCGAGAATTTCGGTACACCACACGACAACCTTCCACAGTTCCTGCTCAGCATCGTGTTGTTTGCATTCTCATTCGTCGCTATCAACCGCTGGAAAGCAAGTCCTATCCTCGTAATCATCATCGCCGGAACCATCGGAGGTGTGTATTATGAATTTTTTCCCGTTTAAAGTTGGCTAATCAAAACCTTTAACGTAATTTTGCAGTTGCTTTTTAAATAAAATAAGGATGGCACCTATTGTTCCGACCCGTACATTCGACTATCTAAAGATACTGAAGGAGAACTTTCCGAAAGACGACATCATCGCTTCCTGCAAGGGAGGAGTATGGACGAAATACAGCGTAGATGACTACGTGGAGGCATCGTACGAAATGGCCTACGGCCTGCTTGCCAAGGGGTATCGGCCTGACGATAAAATCATCTCCATCACCACCAACCGTCCCGAATGGAACTTCCTGGACATGGGCTGCACGCTTGCACGCATGGTATATGTGCCCATATACCCCACTCTGAGCATTGATGATTTCGCCTACATCTTTGATCACAGCGATGCCCGTGCCATCTTCGTAGGCACAGCCGCCCTGCGAAAGAAGATACAGCCAGCCCTTGATGCCCTTGATCACCCCATTGATGTATACCTCATCGATGACAGTGATGAGGAGCCCTGCCTACGGCAGGTGCGCGAGGAAGGCCGCCAACATGCCGATGAATGGCGCGCCACCGTAGCCGGCAACATCACCGACACAGACCCCGACACCGTGGCAACCCTTATCTACACCTCCGGCACTACGGGACGTCCCAAGGGTGTGATGCTCACGCATCGCAACCTCACCTTCGACAGCCACTGCCATGCCATGCGTCAGGTATATGGTCCACACCACAAGATGCTCAGTTTCCTGCCGCTCTGCCACTCCTACGAGCGCACCATGAATTATGAGTACCAAGAGCTCGGCATCAGCATCTACTATGCCGAAGGGCTCAGTACCATCCAGCGCGACCTCGCCTCGTGCCATGCCGACGGTTTCTGCGCCGTGCCCCGCGTGCTCGAGACCTTCTACGACAAGTTCCGCAGTCAGGAGGAGAAACTGAAGGGTATCGCACGCTGGCTCTACCACCGCGCATGGCTTTTCGGCAACGCTTTTGACAACTACAACCACCAACCCATCTACCGCCTGCGCCATTGGTTCTTTGACCGTGTCATCTACAGCAAATGGCGTGAAGCCATCGGTGGCCATACAATGATTGTCGTTAGCGGAGGCAGCTCCATTAAGCCACACATCGTCAAGTTGTTCAATGCAGCTAAGCTCTACATATATGAGGGGTATGGCATGACCGAGACTTCACCGGTGATTGCCGTTAACAGTCCCTCTGATGGTGTGAATAAGATCGGCACCGCCGGACTGCCTGTGGATGGCAGCGAACTCCGTTTTGCCGATGACGGTGAGATTCTCGTCCGCGGGCCACATGTCATGAAGGGATACTACAAAGACCCTGAAGAGACGGCTCGTGTAATTGATGCCGACGGATGGCTCCATACAGGCGACATCGGCACACTCTATGAGGGCAAATACCTCAAGATTACCGACCGCAAAAAAGAAATATTCAAACTATCCAATGGCAAGTACATCGCCCCACAAGTCATCGAGAATCGTCTGGGCGAAATACCTTTCGTCAGCAACAGCCTTGTAGTAGGTGAGAAGGAGAAGTTCTGCTCTGCCATCATCGTGCTGGACTACAGCAAGATCAAAGCATGGGCAGACAGTAACGGTCTGAAGGGACTCACCAAGGATGCTCTCTTGACCGAGCCTGCAGTATTGCACATGCTGGGCCAACGCGTGGAAGAAATCAACCGGACGCTGGCAGACTATGAGGCCGTCAAACGTCCAGTATATGTGTATGACGAGTGGAGCGTAGCCAATGGCCTGCTCTCCCAGACACTCAAACCGAAGCGTAGCAACCTCCACAAGCATTACGCCGAACAGATTGCACATATCTACAACAAGTAGTCATTCTCTGTGAAGCACTGAACGCCAGTGCTTCAAGTAGCAGTTCGTCGGACAGGCGTATGCTACATTCACCCCTTATTCCTTTATATAGACATAGCTAACCTTGGCAAAAGTTCTCCTGCCATCAAAAAGATCATAGCGACTCATGACGCCAAGTTACAGCCACGCTACGAGTACAAAAAACAGGCATGCCCCCACATAGGAAGGCATGCCTGAATTCGTTGTATGCAGTCTAGATAAATGCCGTTACTCAGCAGGAGCAGCAGGAGCAGCGGGAGTCTCAGCAGCGGGAGCATCAAAACCGGGAACAGTAGCGGCATTGGTGGCACGTTCTTCAGTGGCCTTTTCCATAATGACACTTTCCTGACTGGCAGCTTTGGGTAAAGCATATGCAGCTACAATACTGAGCACTACCATACAGGCAGCAAGCACCCATGTCGTTTTTTCAAGGAAATCGGTCGTCTTGCGAACACCCATAATCTGGTTAGAAGAGGCAAATGCGGATGCAAGGCCACCACCTTTCGAGTTCTGGATAAGAACCACGAAACACATGATCAGCGAAACGATAACAATCAGAATTACACTAATTAAGTACATCTTTTTATTTGTTTTTTAAGTTATTATTTTCAATCAAAATCTCCAAATATCGAATTTGGTCTGCAAAGTAACGACTTTTTTCTGGATAATTCAAATAAAGTGACCGAATAATTTCAAGTGCACGGTCATATTTTTTTTGTCGGATATAAATCCGCGCCAGTGTTTCAGTGAAAAACTCGGAGTTCATCGGCTCTCCATTATCATTCTCGGAGCCACTCTGCGTGACCTCATCCTCACTGTTGCTCAAGTTCGATTCTACGTTTCCAGCGGCACATGACGGCATAGAGGAATCAGGGCTGAGCATTTGCTCTGTTGCTGCGACGGCAACATCGGTAGGCTTCTGCGTCATCACAGCCATATAGTCGGTAGAGAGAGGCGTATCGGGGATAAGGGTTTGCGGCATCTCCGGCAAAGTACTGAGGAAAGCATCAATAAGGCTCATGGTACGATCAACAGTAGGTTCCGGTTCCGCAGCAACACGATCGGCTGCCAAAGCATCAGCAGTCATCTGAGAGTAGGCGCTGACAAGATGGCATAGTGTCCGACGGTCGTGGATATAGAGCACCGATGCACGAAGCTCGGATGCAAAGTCGGGATCGTGAAGCAGGTAGAGGTTGTCAAGCAGAAGCAGACGGGCTGTCTCAAACCACGGATAGTGTGCAACAACGGCACGCAACGTGTAGAGAGTATCACGGTTCAGCCGTTCAGGATGGCCGATGAGAAGTGCGATATCATTAGATGGAAGGTTCATAGGGACAGTATTAATTACCAGTTGGCAACGGTGGCGTTGAAAATCTGCTCCACTATCTCATCTATCATCTCCTGCACAAGCTGTTCCTGCACATCGTTGAGCTGTTGGGTTGCATCAAACTCACGTGTGGCAGTGAATGTTTTCTCAAAGTCCTCGTTGTGGTTAGTGGCATTCTCAAACACAACCTTCACAGTCATCTTGAGCTGCATCATTGCCGAATAGCCGTCAGAAGACACCGACTTGTTGAGTTGGGAGTACTCGGTGATCTCGCCAGAGAGCGCAAGGTCGCCATTGCGGCTCACTTGCTTGAGCTTGGTCTGCTTGATATACTTATCCGTAAGGGAGAGGTTGAACATGCTCTCCATGGGTCCCCACTGAAAAGCGGCACGATTGGCAAAGTTCTCAAAGGATATGGTCTTCACAACGTTATAGTCAATAGATGCGCCATTGAACTTATAACTGATGGTGCATGCCACAGTGCCAAGCAGCACAGCAGTAGTCAGTAGAATGGAGAAAAGGATGTAACAGTGTTTCTTCATCGTTAGCATTCATCAAGTCCATACTGCTTAATCTTCCGGTAAAGTGTCCGCTCTGAGATTTTCAGTTCACGAGCAGTGTCTTTACGCCGTCCGCGGTTACGCTGCAGGGAGCGACGGATCGTATCGCGCTCCATCTCCTGTATAGACATTGACTCCTCCACAGTTTCCACCGCATCGGCATCGATGACGACATCAGGACGTGCTGCCGCATACGCAGGCTTGAGGCCCTGTGGCTGCGACGCGCCAGGATGGGAGATGTCGATGGTTGTGGGGTTGCTATCAGGAACGAAGTCCTGCGCCGATGTTACTGTGGCACCGGTCTGCGACAGGTTCCCAATCTTTGTCCTGAGTTCGGCAATATCTTTGCGCATCTCGAAGAGCACACTATAAAGCATCTCACGCTCGTTGGCAAAGGTCTGCCCGCGTACCTCCTCGTCCATGCCAAGCATGGCAGGCAGCGTGGTGGCAACAGGAGGAAGGAAGTCGCGCAACACATCGGCCGTAATCTCACGCTGCTCCGAAAGGAGAGATATCTGTTCGGTGATATTCTTCAACTGGCGTATATTTCCTGGCCAGGGATAACTGACGAGGAGCTGCCGGGCGCTGTCAGTGAGATGAACGGCAGGGATGGTATAACGGTCGGACACATCGTTGGCGAACTTACGAAAGAGGAGTTCAATGTCCTCGCGTGGACGTTCCTTGAGCGCAGGGACCTTGATAGGTATCGTATTGAGACGATAGAAGAGATCCTCGCGGAACGTTCCTCTGGCGATAGCATCAGCAAGGTTCACGTTGGTAGCCGCCACAATGCGCACATTGGTCTTCTCCACCGTAGAGGAGCCCACGCGTAGGTATTCGCCCGTTTCAAGCACACGTAACAATCGGGCCTGCGTGGAAAGCGGCAATTCGCCAATCTCGTCAAGAAAGATAGTACCCTTGTCAGCCTCACCAAAATAACCCCGTCGTTCATCAATAGCACCCGTGTAGGCACCTTTGACATGTCCAAACAGTTCGGAGTCGATGGTTCCCTCGGGAATGGCACCACAGTTGACAGCTATGTACTTATTGTGCTTGCGTGCACTGTTCTGGTGAATGATCTGAGGGAAGTGTTCTTTGCCCACACCACTCTCGCCGGTAATGAGCACCGACAAATCGGTCGGCGCCACCTGGAGTGCCACATCGATGGCTCGGTTCAGCTCTGGAGAATTGCCGATAATGCCGAAACGTTGCTTGGTCTCTTTTATCTTTTGAAGGTTCATAGCTGGACGTTAAGGTTGTTCATTTGACAATGCAGCTTTCAGCTTGTCGCTGTCGTCGCGTTTGTCGAAGAAAAGTTTCTTCAAGGGGTTACGCCGGATAGAAGCCTCGTGACGACGATGGCGGATGATGTCGATAGCAAGGTAGAGTGCCGAACGGAACGACTGTTCCGATGCCAGATTCTTGCCGGCAATGTCGTAGGCTGTGCCATGGTCGGGGGAGGTGCGCACGACAGGCAGACCAGCGGTGACATTCACCCCTTCGTCCATGGCAAGGAGTTTGAAGGGGATAAGTCCCTGGTCGTGGTACATGGCAAGCACACCATCGAAATGAGAGTAGGAACCAGCTCCAAAAAAACCATCAGACGGGAAGGGGCCATAGCACAGCGTACCTTCAGCGCGCAACTCAGCCAGAGCGGGAGCAATGACTTCCTGTTCTTCGGTACCCAGCAATCCATCGTCGCCGGCATGGGGGTTGAGCGCCAACACAGCAATACGCGGATTGCTCAGCGCAAAGTCTGTCTTCAAGGCTTCGCGGAAGACGGAAATTTTCTCCTTCAAGAGTTCCTTGGTGAGCATGGCCGCCACATCGGCAACGGCATTGTGTCCCGTGGCAAGAGCAATGCGCAGATCATCCTTGGTAAGAATCATCAGCGCTTTCTTTCCCTCGCCGAGGCGCTCTTCAATGTATTCAGTATGTCCATTGAAATGGAAGCTTTCCGACTGTATGGTTTTCTTGTCGATGGGGGCTGTCACAAGCACATCCCATGCGCCTTCTTGGTAATCTGCCACAGCCCTTTCAAGAGCTTGGAGAGCCGCTTTCCCTGCCTCTTCGGAGGGCTGGCCCAACTCGACCTTCACCTCCTCCTGATTACAGTTAACAACATTCAGATGACCTTCATGTGCTTCGGAAGCAGTGTTGATGACCGTAAATGCAGTCGGTAAATCCAAAGCCTTACGATGATAAGTCATCACCTTTGGTGAACCATATACGATGGGGATACATAATTCAAGTATGGTGGGATCGGCAAATGTTTTCAGTATCACTTCGTATCCAATGCCATTGACATCACCCTGGGTGATAGCAACACGTATTTTTTTTGAGTCCATTTTTATATTAAATAGGTATGATCTTTCGTTTATTCTTTTCCCGGCACGATGGTAATCTCTTCCAGGCCATAGCTGAAGTTCTCAACGTTTTGTTCAGTGGGCAGTTGCAACGTATATAATACAGCCTCCATCTTGCGGATGAGGTTGCGCTTGAGCGACTCGGGAGCATACACGAATCCCTCGACCACTACCACGCGATTGTTAGGCACATCCACTCGTGACATAGCCACAAACGGACCGCCCATGTGGTCGCCCTGCACCCGCCACAGTCCACGGGCGAACTGTGCATATTCATCCTTGACTGTGATGTCCTGTACGTTAACGAACTCATGCTGCGTGCTCATGTAGCTACCTTCCGGTCCACCAGGGATATTGGCTTTCATCACCGAATCGCGACGCGCCATGTAGTAGTCGAGCGTAAAGGTGTTCGTATCGGTATAAGGATAGGCATACATCACGAAATTCAAATCCTTGGAACCCCGGTTAGTGGAAGCCCACAGGAAGTCCTCACCCTTTTTATACTTGTTCAGTTCGGCAGGTATCCACACGTCGCAACCAAACATTGCCTGTACCATGTCGGACACAGCCTCGTTGTGTTGTTCGCCTAGATTCTGAATCTCGCGGTTCAGTTCCACGCGATTGAAGAAGTCCAGCAGCTGCTGACCATTGGCTTCAATGAAGGTACGGAGTTGCTCCTCATCATGTGCTTGAAGCGTCATTATCATCTGCGTGCGGGCATAGGTATCACGGGCATACTTCATCTTAGCTGACGAATAGATGGTCTGCACATCCACTTTCAGTATATTACGAAAGATCTTGAACATACCATCGTAGCTGCTGGGATCGATGCGCGATATACGGAACTGACGTTCGGGCTGTGCCACACCGGGGAGGTCGGTATCAAGCACCTCAAACAGTGCCCTTCCCACGGGACGTTCCCACTGTTCATTGCTCATTATCACCAGCAACTCATAGGGGGTGCCTCCTGCCTGCGGGAGTAGCGAAAGAGACTTCCGCTTCCGGACGGGTTTATTTTTCGTCACCTGATGCAGTCCTTGGCCGGGCTCATCGGACGACGAAGACGGCTTCGGCTGACAACCCGACAACAATGCAGCGATGAGGGTAAGTGTAAACAGATATCGTTTCATTTCATTCTGTAGATTTTTCGTTTTTCATACGTTTCGTGCTCAGCATACCGCAGGCCGCCATCACGTCCTCGCCACGCGAAGCCCGAATGGTAGTAAACACGCCCCGCTGGGTAAGGTAATCTCGGAAGGCTATCATACGTTCCATATCCACACCATCAAGATCGGAATCAGGAATACGGTGAAAACGGATAAGGTTGATACGGCAGTGAATGCCGTCAAGCATATTCACCAAACGACGTGCATCGGCCAGAGTGTCGTTGACACCACGGAAGAGGATATACTCGAAGGAGAGCCGGCGCTGGCCAGAAAAGTCGTAGCCTCGCAGCACATCAAGCATCTCCACCATGGAGTACATACGTTCAGCCGGCATCATTGCGCTGCGCACGGCAGGTGATGCCGCATGCAAACTGATGGCCAGGTGACATTGCGACTCACGCAGGAAGCGTTCAAGCGTACCTCTGACGCCCACCGTCGATACTGTGATGCGACGCGGACTCCACCCCATGACTTGAGGATCTGTTAGCAGCGACAAAGCCTTCAACACATTGTCGAGATTGTCCATCGGTTCACCCATGCCCATCAACACCACGTTGGTGAGTGTATCGGCATCGGGAATAGAAAGGATTTGGTTAAGGATCTCGCCTGCAGTGAGATGAGCGCTGAATCCCTGCCGTCCAGTCATGCAGAACCGGCAGTGCATCTTGCACCCCACCTGCGACGATATGCAGAGCGTAGCACGGTCGCCATCGGGAATATAAACCGTCTCCACATACTGATTTTCGCGGATACGGAAGAGGTACTTCACCGTTCCATCCACACTGCGTATAGCTTCGGCAGGAGTTTCCAGACCGGTCACACAATGTGAGCAAAGCAACTCGCGGTGCGCTTTAGATAGATTCGTCATGGCATCAAAAGTGGTCGCATGCTTGACATAGAGCCAGTCCAGCAGTTGGCGTGCCGTAAATCTCGGCATGTGCAACTCCTCGACGACGCTCTGCAGTTCTGCCAACGTCATTCCCAACAAGCTCTTTTTTGTCTCAGACATCTATTCGCGCACAATACGGCATTATAATATAGCGTGCAAAGATACATCATTTTTTTCATTTGTGCGCGACTTTTATCAAAATTAATACTATCTTTGCCGTTGTGAATAAAAAAAGAAACAACATGCACGCTACCATTGACTGCTTTCTTCCCTATATCGACGACGCACAGAGCAAGGCTTTATCCGCCGCCTTCACGGCCTCACCATGCATTGAAGACATCATCTACCTGTCCAATGATGATGCCCCAAAAGGAACGCCCTTCGTTCCCCTGTTCAAAGCGCTCTCCACACAAGCTGTACGTAGCATAGCAAATGCTTGTACGGCAGAGTGGGCATTGCTATGTACACAGGTAGCTCCTCTCACATTGGGTTCAAATGCCCTAGAGCGCATGGTGAGCATAGGCAATGCCACTGGTGCCGACATGGTCTATGCAGATCACTGCAAGATGGTAGACGGAAAGTCTGTTCCTTATCCGCTCATTGACTGCCAAGAGGGTGCGTTGCGCGACGACTTTGACTTCGGCGCGCTCGTGTTGCTGCGACGTTCTACGCTGCAAGCCTTCGCTAAGGAGAAGACATTGGCCACCTACGTCTGTGCCGGCTTCTACCAGCTGCGTCTCTACATCATGCGCACCGGACACATCGTACACATTCCCGAATTTCTATATACGGAAGAAGAAACCGACCGGCGCAGTTCGGGTGAGAAACAGTTCGACTATGTAGATCCCCGGGTACGCATCATCCAGCAAGAGATGGAACAAGCCTGTATCGAGCACTTGCGATTCATCGGTGCACTCATCAATGCCACGACATTACATACTGTTGATGTTGCCTCAGGTACATTTTTCACAGAAGCGAGTGTCGTCATACCCGTCCGCAACCGTCGGCGCACTATCGGTGATGCCATCCAGTCTGCCCTGGAACAGATTACAGACAAGCCGTTCAATGTCATTGTTGTAGACAACCATTCCAACGACGGCACCTCCGACATAATTGAGAGTTTCGTCCATCGTGGTTATCCTGTGATGCATATCGTTCCTGAATGCACCGACCTCGGCATCGGTGGATGCTGGAACCTGGCGGTACAACATCCCGCATGCGGACGTTTCGCTGTGCAGCTCGACAGCGATGACCTCTATGCCAACAAGCATGTGCTGCAGACCATCATCAACGCCTTCTACCGCGAGCAGTGCGCCATGCTCATCGGCAGCTACACGCTATGCAACTTCGCACTTGAGACACTGCCCCCTGGCATCATCGACCACCGAGAGTGGACTGCAAGTAACGGAATGAACAACGCGCTGCGTGTCAACGGACTGGGAGCACCACGTTGTTTCTACACGCCCGTCATCCGCGAGATAGGATTTCCCAACGTATCCTATGGCGAGGACTATGCTGCAGGCCTTACCATCAGTCGGAGCTATACGATTGGACGTATCTTTGACAGCCTCTACCTCTGCCGCCGGTGGGAAGGCAACAGCGATGCGGCTTTGTCGCCCGAAAGAGTAAACAAGAACAACGCATACAAAGATTTTATCCGAACCGTTGAACTGAAAGCACGTAAGCATAGAAGAGAAGATGAAGTCGTTCTTTGAATCGCAGCTCGCGGCATGGCCGTTGGCCCATGACAACGTTCAGGCCCTCAGCAAAGTGCAGATACGTGAGATAGTCATACCGGACTGCACATGTCAGGTACGCCTACAGCATAACCCCTCCCGCATCCGTTCCACAGCAGCCAAGGTAGATGCCGTCTCACTAGGTGCACGGCCCTGTTTTCTCTGCGCTGCAAACCGTCCTGCAGAACAGCAAAGCGTTTTTCTCTCCTCCGGATGGGAGTTACTGGTCAATCCATACCCCATTCTGCAGGAGCACTACGTCGCAGCATCACCTGCCCACCAACCACAACGAGTGGATGTCTGCCTACCGGTCATGCAGGAGACAGCGGACACACTGGGAGACGAGTTCATGGTATTCTACAATGGTCCTCACTGCGGAGCATCAGCGCCCGACCATGCGCACCTGCAAGCTGGGCGGTGGCGAGGTGTACCGCTTGCTGAATGGGCCCTTGCACAGCCATGGAAAAAAGGGATGCACGAAGCCTCACCGCTCGGTTTCAAGATAGACGTATATGCCGATTGCCAGCCGGCCATTGATACCGATGACGTAAATATTATACTTCTACGACAATCATCAGACAGTCATCCGAAAGGATACACGATTTTGTTCATTGTCATTCCCAGGCGCAAACATCGTCCGGACTGCTACTTTTCCGAAGGATTAGCGCAACGGCTCATCAGTCCTGGAGCACTGGACATGTGTGGACTTATTGTTGCCCCACGGAGCGAGGATTTTGCAGCGCTCACCCCGCAGGAGGCATTCGGTATTCTGCGTGAGTGTGGCGAATGGTGCGAGCCGACATTGCATGTCGGCATCATGAGGGCCAAGGAGATCATCTATGAACAACAGGGGGAGACCTTCACGTTGGCAGATGTCACCATCGGACGGGAGTTCCACTGGGAGCAGAAGGAGCAACAGCGCTTCTATGGCACCTTGCGCAAAGTGCCTGATGGTGACGCATTCTGGGCGGTCAACGACATTCCCCTTGAACAATATCTCACCAGTGTCATCTCCAGCGAGATGAATGCGCATGCCCCTCTGGAGTTTCTGAAGGCGCATGCCATCGTGTCGCGCAGCTGGCTCATCGCCCAACTGGAACGGAAGAGGGCGAACCGGAAAAGCTTGGACAGTAGCAAGCAGGGTAAAACCGAGAGCGACGACTGCCACAAGTTCATCCGCTGGTACGATCATGATGACCATACACTGTTCGATGTATGTGCCGATGACCACTGCCAGCGTTACCAAGGCTTGGCACGTATCACCGAGGCCGCTGTGCAAGCTGTGCGTGAGACTGCCGGGCAGGTACTCAGCTACCACGGTGAGGTAGTAGATGCACGATTCAGCAAGTGCTGCGGAGGCATCAGCGAGGAATACACAACCTGTTGGGACGATACGCCCCATCCTGAGCTCACATCCATTCACGACAGCGATAAAGAGGGCAAAGACTTCTGTGACACTCACGACGAGACACTGCTGTCTACGGTGCTCAACAACTACGACCGAAGCACACCCGATTTCTACACCTGGACAGTACAAAGCACACCGGCAGAGTTAGGTGTTCTTATCCGTCAGAAGGGTGGCATTGATGTGGGGGATGTCCTTGATCTCATACCCCTCAAACGAGGACCATCAGGACGCATCTACCTGCTGCGCATCGTGGGTACCCGCTGTACCATTGAGATAGGGAAAGAGCTGTATATCCGCCGTCTGCTCTCACCTACCCATCTCTACAGCAGTGCCTTCACCCCCACATTCAGCAATGGCCAATGGACGTTGCATGGCAAAGGGTGGGGACACGGTGTTGGCATGTGTCAGATTGGGGCTGCAGTAATGGCATCAGAAGGATATACCTGCGACGATATTCTCAGACACTACTATCCCAATGCGGACATTATCCATCTTTGGAGAACAAAAAACAGAGAATAAGTCCCTGAGAAGAGAGAACTCGCACGATACGAGAAAGAAAAAGAAGAAAAATTAGAGAATAAACAATATGAAAAGAGGAGAATAATTGCCATTTCTGCATTTTTCTTCAACTAAAAGCTAAAAATATTAAAAAAAACACTATCTTTGTAGCGGATTATGCGCAAAGAAAGAAAAGCAAAGGAGGAAGGAGTACACCAGGAGCCCAGTGCATGGGTGTCGATGATACCATTGGTAGTGCTTATTGCATTGATGGCATTGTCGGTACGGCTCTTTGGTGGAGATTCATTGGGAGGTGCCAGCCAATTGGCATTGTTGGCTGCTGCAGGCGTGGCAATAGCCATTGCTACGGGAGGTTACCATGTAGCTTGGAAAGACATTGAGCAGCAGTTGGCCCACACTGTAGGAGGCACGGCCATGTCCATCATGATATTGCTGACCATCGGCATGCTTTCGGGAGCTTGGATGATAAGCGGAGTGGTGCCTACCATGATCTGCTACGGCATTGAGTTGCTGTCACCCCGACTGTTCCTGCTCTGCACATGCATCATCTGCAGTCTGGTATCAGTACTCACCGGCAGTTCATGGACCACTGTTGCCACCATCGGCGTAGCGCTGATGGGCATTGGTGGAGCTTTGGGCATGCCAGTGTCATGGACGGCAGGAGCCATCATTTCTGGCGCATACTTCGGTGACAAGATATCCCCACTGAGTGATACAACTCTGCTGGCCTCTTCCACCGCAGGTGTTCCCCTGTTTACACACATACGTTACATGCTGGGGACTACCGTCCCATCGATGATCATCACACTCATCATCTTTGGTGTGGCAGGATTTGTGCTTACCGGTGATGGAAGTGTGAATTCCACGGCCTATACCGAAGGGTTGCGCAGCACCTTTCACATCAGTGCGTGGACGCTCATCGTGCCCGTGTTCACAGGTATACTCATCGCCCGCAGGGTACCCTCGTTCATCACGCTGTCGTTGGGAGCATTGGCAGCAGTCATCTACGCACTCATCGCCCAACCCGACGTGCTCGCACAGATCGGCGGTAGTAATGCGCCTTTAGACATCATCAAAGGAGGGCTCATCAGCCTGTTTGGTCCTACAGCACTGTCCACAGGATCGCCTGAGCTGGATGCGCTTGTTTCCACAGGAGGTATGGCAGGCATGCTGCCCACAGTGTGGCTCATACTATGCGCACTGGTCTTCGGTGCAGTAATGGTAGCAGGAGGCATGCTGCAGAGCATCACAAACATCATCGTGCGCGGAATACGCGGCACTGTAGGACTCGTAAGTTCCACCGTAACCGCCGGTCTTGTGATGAACCTCACCACATGCGACCAGTACCTCTCCATCATTCTCACCGGCAACATGTTCAAGGATGCTTATCACCGTCAGGGGTGTGAGGATAGGCTGTTGTCACGCACCACCGAAGATGCTGTCACGGTAACCTCCGTGCTCATACCATGGAACTCGTGCGGCATGACACAGTCCACTGTACTTGGCGTAGCTACCCTGACGTATCTGCCCTGCTGCTTCTTCAATATAATAAGCCCTCTGATGAGCATTGTTGTCAGCCTGACTGGCAAAGGCATCGTGAAGAGGGACCCTGCAACCGAATCTATCAACACTCAATTATAACCGCCATGCTGAACATCCATTTCGCCCCGGTACAAGGTTACACCGACTACACTTACCGTTCCTTGCACGCAAACACATTCGGAGGGGTGACAACCTACACAACCCCGTTCCTCCGCCTTGAGAGCAATGCCGTCCGAAACAAAGACCTCAACGACATTCTTCCTGCCAACAACCACGATGTGCCCGTGGTGCCGCAGCTCATTGCCTCGAACAGTGATGAGCTGAACCGTCTGGCAGACCTGATACAGCAAAACGGCTATACACGCATTGACATCAATATGGGGTGTTCGTTTCCCCTGCAGACGCGTCTGATGCGAGGTGCTGGCATGCTTCCACACCCCGATCATGTAGCATCATTGCTGGAGGCTATGGCCGCGCGGCCGGAGGTGACATGGAGTGTAAAGATGCGGCTGGGCATGGAGGACCCGACAGAGTGCCTTGCACTGTTGCCGTTACTCGACAAGGCACCATTGCACCACATCACCCTGCACCCACGTACAGGACGTGCAGGATTCGTAGGGCCCTGCGATGAAGAAGCCTTCGCTGCCTTCGCTGCCCGCAGCAGTCATCCTGTGTGGTGGTGCGGTGATTTGTTGACGCTGCAAGATTTGGCACACATCGAGGCCACATTCCCTCAGATGACCGATGTGATGATAGGTCGTGGTCTGCTCGCCCGTCCTTCGCTGGCGGCAGAGTATGCCGAGGGTGCCGAGTGGAGCGAGGAAAAACTGCGGCAATACGGCATGGCAATGCACGATGCGATGTACGACGTCATGTCCAAGCGGTTACAAGGTCCTGCACAACTGCTTGCCCGCATGCAGGCATTTTGGGAATATCAGACCGAGCCCTGGCCAAAGAAATACATTAAAGCCATCATGAAGGCAAAGGACATCATCCGTTACAAAGATGCCATGGACCTGATGCGGAAAGGATAAGCTTCTTTTATAAAGTGCTTTCACCGAGCAATCTCGATGAGGGTGCGCATACCTTTGATTTTTTCCCCTGCTACCAGCGCCAGCACGGAGCGCACCTGACGGCGGCGAACGGATGCGTAAGCGTAGTGGTCGTGCACATCAATGCGGCCGATATCCGTTGCTGTGAGGTTTCCCTTCTTGCAGAGGAAGCCGGCGATGTCACCCCGTGAGAGTTTATCCTTCTTGCCCTTGCCGATGTAGAGTGTCTCCCATTCGGGTGGTACAGGTCGGCCGGGGTGTAGCGGTAGTTCCAACGGTGCTGCCTCTTCTACATAAGAGGGCAATGTTTCATCAGGACCGAGGATGAACCAGCTTTCACCCTGTGCATCCCAGCGCGCAGTGCGTCCCGTGCGGTGTATGCATGCCTCCTCGTTTGCCGGCAGGTGATAATGTACGATGTGACGCACGGCAGGGATGTCCAGTCCACGCGAAGCGAGGTCAGTGCTGACGAGCACATTGGCACTGCCGCTGCGGAAGCGGTAGAGTGCTCGTTCGCGCAGGTCCTGGTCGAGCCCACCATGGTAATCGGTATGCACGAAACGCTGTTCGCTGAGGTACTTTCCCACCCTCTCCACGGCCTCACGGTAGTTACAGAACACCACCGTCTGTTCCCCGTCCAGCGTGCAGAGCAGACGGTAGAGTGTCTGCAGCTTGTCTTTCTCGGGTGATGCCACCACATGACAGACCACCCTTGGACCAGCTGTTTCCATAGTGTTGTTGTCATCGTTGTGGTTTACGACGGGCGTTGTCAGATAATCCAGTTTCACATACCGTTGCAAGGCGACAAAATCGGGCAGTTCAGGACAGTCGGTGGCAGACAGCAGACGGCGACGCTGCAGGGCAGGCAAGGCATTCAGGAGAGCATGCATCTCGTCCTGAAAACCAAGCTCGAGGCATTTGTCGAACTCATCCATCACCAGCGTATGGATGGAGGAAGCACCGATATTGCCTTTGGTGAGATGATCGATGAGCCGTCCCGGCGTGCCCACGATGAGCGAAGGATTGATGCCCCGCATGGAGCGGTGCTCATCCATGGCCGGACGCCCGCCATGCACCGCCATGCACCGCCACGGGCTGCTCATGGAGGTGAAGACGGATACAATCTGCTGCGCCAGCTCACGCGAGGGCACCACCACCAGCACCTGGACGCCCTCGGCTGGTGTGAGCGACTCAAGGAGCGGCAACAGATAGGCCAACGTCTTTCCGGTGCCTGTAGGAGAGAGCAGGATCACATCCTGCGGTTCACGGGATGCGAAGAGCGCCGCTTCCTGCATGGGGGTGAGCGATGTGATATTCAGCTTGTCAAGTGCCTGTTGCTGGAGTGGGGTGAGAAGAGTATTCATTTCTATTCGTGTCGTATAAGCGTGGAGTGACGATGAGCCTTATCAAAGCCGCAGGTTCAATTCACTTTCGCTGTTCATTCTTCCTTTTTCATTTGTACAGCTCCAATGCTCTTCAGGCCATCCATCTTGATGGTGAGAGGAGTATCCAGACGGATATGCCGCACAAAGGCAGTCTCTGACACAGCGGGAATACTATCGAGCCATTCATAGTCGCACAGTTCAGTGCTGCCTGTAGCAAAGGGGTTCACTGTGAAGTAGCCCACGCCGAAGGATGTGAGGTTCTGGAAGAAATGACTGCCCTGGCTGGGTTGTATGGGTCTTCCGCTCAGTGCGAGCTCAGCGATGTAGCGCACACCGCTGATGCTGCCCCACTCCACGGGTATGCCCAGCGCTTCATCGGAGGACCCCCATCGTCCCGGACCAATCAGCAGATAGCCACGGTCTTCACCTACAAGCTGTTCGTTGAGTCTACGCACCTCCTCGGCAATGGCGCGGTTGTTTTGCATCGAGAATGCCGATGGACGTACATAGACGATGTCTGCCACATCCGACGATATGCCATTGCCCAGCGAGTGAGTTGAGTAGAGCAGCAGGCGCTCACGCGGGATCAGGGTAAGGTCTTCATCGATACACTCGCGGGCGCTGACGATGGGTCGCATCTGCAAGGGGTAGAAGGTGCCGCTCTTTGTAGTAGTGTCGAAGCGTACGGCGAACTCTATCTCCACCGGGCGTCGCATCTCCAGCGCGCCGTAGTGAAGCATCATCTTCACTATGGGTATCAAGGGGAAGAGGTCGTAATGCAGCAGTCCGCCGAAGGTGAGCACCTTACGTCCAGGCATCGACGTGCCCTCGTAGAGCATGTCATCCTCGCGCACATAGGTAGCCGCTATCCACTCCAGCGTGCCATCCTTCTCTGCTTCCTTCACTGGCAGACGCAGGAGGTCAAAGTCTTCGTGCACGGTAAGGTCACGTCCCAGCGAGCCAAGGTCGAGGCAGTAGAAGGTGTTCTGCGTTTCGGTGAGTGCCATGCGAATCTCGCTGGTCTGCAGCACATGATTCGGATGCTCCGGGCTTACGCGCAACGCCTTCCCGCCATCCACGATATGCTTTCCGAGTCCCAGTGCCAGATCCACCACGCCTTCCTCTGCTTTCTCGTCACCCACGGGGTAGAAGTTGAGTGAGCGTGCTACACCGGACACATTGGGATAGAAACGTTCGCCATGCACATCCCCCACCACCTCCTGCAGGATGATGGCCATTTTCTCCTGGTCGATGACATTGCTTGTAGCAGCCATGTATGCTTTGGAGGCACGGTAGTAAACGCTGGCATAGACGCCCTTGATGGCCTGTGCCAACCGGTCGAGTTGTTGCTCGCCGTGGGGCACCATGTAGGTAGCATACACACCGGCATAGGGCTGATAGTGAGAGTCTTCGAGGAGCGAGCTGGAGCGCACTGCCACAGGGCCGTCCACGACCTTGCAGAACGAACGTACGTCATCGCGCAGCGAATCGGGCAGCTGTGCCTGCAGGAAAGCCGCCAGGATCTCCTCGTCGGGGAGGTCGGAGAGTGCGATCTGGTAGAGGTCATTGCTGTCCATGAACTGTGCAAAGATATCCGTGCAGAGCACCAGCGTCTTGGGGATGTGTATCTCCACATTCGGGAAGCTGCCAAATCCGATGTGTCGTTTCAGGATATGGTCAATGAATGCTATGCCACGTCCCTTACCTCCCAGCGATCCGTCGCCCAGACGGGCGAAGTTGGAGAAGCGGTCGAAACGTCCGCTCTGGTACTCTGCCACCACGCCCAGGTTCTTCATGCGCCGGTAGCTCACAATGGCATTGTAGATAGCTTGTCGGTGCACATCGATATTCGACTCCACCTCGATGGTCATGTCGCGCAGCACCTCGGCAATGGGGAACATGGCCCGACTGGCCAGCCAGCGCGAGATGTGATTGTGCGACACATGGTAAGCGAGTGCTTCCTCAGGAATGGTGAAGATGTTATCCTGCAGTTCTTTTAAATTATGTATGCGCGCGACGACTTCTCCTGTATGTGGCGGCAGGCGGAACACCAGTTTGCCGAAACCGAAGTGGCGCTCCACGAGCCGTCGCAGATCGACGTCCATCTTCTTCGAGTTCTTGTCGATGAACCCTGCGCCCACCTCCTCGGCGAGCGGACGATTCGTCTCTTCTGCCGACTGCATGATGAGGGGCAGATAAGGATCGCGGGCACGCACGGCACGCAGCAGCTCGTAGCCTGCGCGAGGGTCCTTGGGGGCACCGCCACGGGGAAAACGCACATCAGAGATGATGCCCAGCGTATTGCGGCTGTACCTGTCGTAGTACTCCATGGCCTCCTCGTAGGTACGAGCGAGCACAATCTTGGGACGGCCGCGCATGCGCAGTGTGGTCTCATGCGCATTGAGTGCCTCCGTGGCAAACTCGCGGCTCTGCTCCAGCACATACTTGTAGAGGTTGGGCAGGATGGAGGAGTAGAAGCGTATGCCGTCCTCCACCAGCAGTATCATCTGCACGCCCGCCTCAGCAATGTCGTGTTCGAGGTTCATCTTGTCCTCCATCAGCTTGATGATGGAGAGCAGCAGTTCGGTGTTGCCCAGCCAGCAGAACACATACTCGAAGAGGCTGAGATCCTGCTTCTCCATGTAGCGGGTGATGCCGTGCGAGAAGGGTGTGAGCACCACCAGCGGCGTGTCGGGGAACCGCATCTTGATGTTGCGGGCGATGTCGAAGGCATCTGTATTGTCGGTATTCGGCATGCAGATCACCAGCTCGTAGTGCATCAGTTCCAAAGCACGCTCAGCCTCCTCTTGCGTGCTCACCTGGGTGAAACGTGGCGGATAGCGCAGCCCCAGACGGGTGTACTCCTCGAAAATCTTCTCATCGATGCGTCCGTCATCCTCCATGATGAAGGCATCGTAGGGATTGGCAACGAGCAGCACGTTGAAGATGCGCTTCGTCATCAGGTTCACGAACGACACGTCCTTCAACATGTAGCGGTAGCTGTTCAACTGTTTGTCTTTCTCCTCCATGCGCTGTTCCGTAAAATCACTACAAAGGTACGGCGCTTTCCCCATTCTGCCAAACAAAGTCCATTTATTTCGGATAAAAAAACACCAAGAACCATTTTTTCGCCCGCAAGGCAAATATTTTTGGATTTTTATGCAGATATGAAAAAAAGAGGATATATTTGCGGCGAATTAAAAATCTGTTTTACCGGAATAGTACAATGAAATCAGAAGAAATTATTCGCTCACTTGAGCAGAAGCATCCCGGCGAGCCCGAGTACATCCAGGCCGTCCGCGAAGTGTTGTTATCCATCGAGGACATCTACAACCAGCACCCCGAGTTTGAAAAAGCCAAGATCATCGAGCGTCTCGTAGAGCCCGACCGCATGATCACCTTCCGTGTGACATGGGTTGACGACAAGGGCGAGGTGCAGACCAACACCGGCTACCGCGTACAGTTCAACAATGCCATCGGTCCCTACAAGGGTGGTCTGCGTTTCCACGCCTCCGTGACTCCCAGCATCCTCAAGTTCCTCGGTTTCGAGCAGACGTTCAAGAATGCGCTCACCACACTCCCCATGGGTGGTGGCAAGGGCGGCTCAGACTTCAGTCCGAAGGGCAAGAGCCAAGCCGAGATCATGCGATTCTGCCAAGCATTCATGCTGGAGCTTTGGCGCAATATCGGTCCTGACACGGACGTTCCTGCAGGCGATATCGGTGTTGGCGGACGCGAGGTAGGCTACCTCATGGGTATGTACAAGAAGCTCACCCGCGAGTGCACCGGTGTACTCACCGGCAAAGGTCTCGACTTCGGCGGTTCACTCATCCGTCCCGAGGCTACCGGTTTCGGCGGACTCTACTTCGTCACGCAGATGCTGGCCACACGTGGCCTCACCATCGAAGGCAAGACAGTAGCTGTCAGCGGCTTCGGCAACGTGGCCTGGGGTGCCGTCACCAAAGCGACACAGCTCGGTGCCAAGGTGGTTACCATCAGTGGTCCTGACGGTTACATCTACGACCCCGACGGCATCAGCGGCGAGAAGATCGACTATATGCTGGAGCTGCGCAACAGCGGCAACGATATCGTAGCGCCCTACGCCGAGCAGTTCCCCGGAGCGACCTTCTTTGCCGGACGCAAGCCCTGGGAGCAGAAGGTGGACGTATGCCTCACCTGCGCCACACAGAACGAGCTGAATGGCGACGACGCTCAGCAGATCATCGACAACGGGGTCGTCTGCGTGGGCGAGATCTCCAACATGGGCTGCACGCCCGAGGCTATCGACGCCTTCGTGAGCCACAAGATGCTGTTTGCCCCCGGCAAGGCCGTGAACGCCGGTGGTGTTGCCACCAGCGGACTGGAGATGAGCCAGAATGCCGGTCACATCAGCTGGAGCGCTGAAGAGGTTGACCAGAAGCTGCACTACATCATGACCAGCATCCACAACCAGTGTCTGAAGTACGGCACAGAGCCCGACGGTTACATCAACTACGTCAAAGGTGCCAACATCGCCGGCTTCATGAAGGTGGCGAATGCCATGCTGGCACAAGGCATCTACTGATCATAAGCACCTGTACATCTCTAATGAAGCTTCCCCCTCGGGGAGGCTTCATTTTTCATTTCATCCATGCCACCCTTGGGCGATTATTTTTCACTTTTCGTACTTCGTTCTTCATTTTATCACTACCTTTGCACACGCAAACAGTACGACAATGAAAAGACATCACGTAACCCTCCTCCTGCTGGCCGTTCTGGCCCTGCTGTATACCAACGTATCCACCGCTGAACCCTGTCTGCGTGGCCTGTGGAAGAAGAACGGCGCCAAGACGCTCGTCATCTACTCCACCAACGACATGCACGGGCGGTTCGACAACTTCGCCAAGGTAAAGAGCATCGTTGACGATGAGCGTGCCGCCAACCCCTGCGTGCTGTTGCTCAGTGCCGGCGACAAGTACACCGGCAATCCCATCGTGGACCAATATCCCGACAAGGGATACCCCATCGTGGACCTCATGAACCGCGCGGGCTACCAGTACGAGCCGTTCGGCAATCACGAGTGGGACCTCGGGCAGTCGTTCGCCGCTGCACGCAGGAGGCAGGCCGATTTCGAGTCTGTCAGTGCCAACTTCGACGTGTCGGCCGACAACGACCTGGTGCTTCCTCCCGCCCCTTATAAGCTGTTCAGCCTCGATGGTGTGCGCATCTGTCTGCTCGGGCTCTCGCAGGCATCCCTGCAGGACGACGGCACGTGGTCGCCCGCTGCCCACCCGCAGAAGCTCGCCGGCATCACCTTCCACGACCCCATCGCCACAGCGCTCACCTATCGTTCGCTGCGCGACAGCTGCGACGTGTTCATCGCCCTCACACACATCGGCTACGACCAGGATATCCGTCTGGCCGAGGCTATGCCGGAGCTGGATGCAATCATCGGCGGACACAGCCATACACGCATCGACAGCCTGACGGTAGTGAACGGCGTGGTCATCGCGCAGGCTGAATGCTGGCTCAAGCGACTGGCCAAGACCACCCTCACCCTGAAGAAGGGCAAGGTCGTGGACTGTGCCTATGAGCTCATCGACCTCTCGCGGCCCTTGAAGGAGGATGCCGAGCTGCGTGCCCTCATCGACAGCTACAATGCCGACTCCCCCCTGAAGGCGACGATTGCCGAGGCAGAAGCACAGTTCAGCGGCAAGGAGGCGCTCTCCACCATGATGACCGATGCACTGCTCGACAAGGTACATGCCGACATCGCCCTGCAGAACAGTGGCGGTGTGCGCATCGGGCAGCTGCTCAAAGGCCCCATCACCAAGGCCGATGTGTTCACCCTCAACCCCTTCTGCAACACGGTGTATATCTACAACATGACGCCTGCCGAGCTGCGCGAGATGCTGCTCCGTTCGCACCGCAAGGCCAGTCAGCGTGCCGACCTCCTGCCGGGAGGCATCCGGTACACCCTCTACACCCACGAGGGCAAAGCCACACGCGTCGTCATCACCGACATGGAGGGCAACCCGCTCGACGAGAACCGCACCTACCGTGTGGCTATGAACAGCTATGTGGCCACCTCCTACACGTTCCCCCATGCCGACCCCGGCATCGAGCTCACCGACACCGACACCGAGCTGCTGGCAGCGTGGCTGGAAGAGGTGCACACCGTAGCCCCCCAACCAGCCCGCACAAGAGTCGTGGAAGAGTAGCCCCCGTGCCCGGAGAGCAGCCCCCGTGCCTCCCCCCTAT